>Ga0247610_10003284_pt1 | contig 17888 bp, 39 predicted proteins | sample 174DNAGHGhighgp2_FD_193483 | JGI IMG/M metagenome (GOLD analysis project Ga0247610, IMG submission 193483) | Sheep rumen microbial communities from Palmerston North, Manawatu-Wanganui, New Zealand - 1742 DNA GHGhigh gp2 | ecosystem: Host-associated > Mammals > Digestive system > Stomach > Rumen... | reverse complement strand
ATAGAAGTATTTGAGTTACTTCCATAAACAATTACTTTTAAGCCCGTTCCATCGCATATTTTTAAAAAGTCAATTATCTTCATTTTTAATCAACCTCCTCATCTAAAATTTCTTCTGTGTAATCGGTGATAATATATCCAATTCCATCAATTTCTACAAAATCACCTATTTCGCCATAATAAAAATCACTACATATAGGTCTGTCAAGCGGTTGATCATCTACTGCGGATTTTAAAAAATAAGTAAAATAATTAACTGACATAAATATCACCTCTTTTTTAATTTTTATTCTTTTCCTTATATTATAATTATATCAAAATTTTTAAAAATAATCAATAAGAAATCTTTTAAACTAGTTTATTAAAAATTTTGAGTTACCTTTAAAGATCCTCCGCATTTGCAAGAATAATTAGAAATATTCTTGATAATTTTTCCGGCTCTATGATATTTCCCACATATCTGCCCGCATTTTTCACAAGAGACAAAATACTTAAAGAGTTTAGTATCACTTACTGTTGATTCAACTTTGCTTGAAGTGGTATCTAAAGAAGTGCCTATTTCTTTACAGATACTTTTAAAAATAGCATTATGTCCCTGGGGTTCTCCTGTTCTAATACAGGCTATAGCGTGAGCACATTCATGAAGGATTACATCCTGGATATTCTTTTTTGTTGAATAATCAATAAACTGACGAGAGAATTCAAGACGACAAGGCATTTTTCCTTTATACATACAACGACCAAGAGTACGAGTAAGTCTGCCATTTATAGCTACTTCGATTCCGAAATATTCAAAATCTAATCCTGCGGTCTTGAATGCGGCGATACATCTTTCTTTTATCTCTTGTAAGGTCATTGATTTATTCTCCTTATTTAAAATTTTTTACTATTTTTTCTTTATAATAATATTATAATATATTTTTTAATTTTTAACAATAGCAAATCTCAGGGATGCGGCGGTGCTTGCTTTAATGCAGCATTGAAGCCAGGATCCCGCGCATTATATTTTCCTTTCTAGCAGAAAAAATAGAGCATTTTAATGCTACGGAGTACAAAATCCGTGTAGCCGTCCGTCACGAAAATTTACGAGTTTTTAAAAATTTTTTTGAAAAAATTTTATATGGAGATTTTTTAACCGAGCTCTTGAGTGGCATTAAAGCAAGGTTTCCGCAATTATATAAGTTTAATAAAATTTGTTTTGAAATTTTGTTAATGTTTTTCTGGACAATTATGGAAAAATTGTGTATAATATTTTTAGAATTTAAATGTAACACATTGTGATATAAAGTAAGGAGTTGTAATATGGCACAATTTTTAAATGTAAGAGTTCCTGATGAAATGAAGGAACGATTAGAAGAAGAAGCTAAAAAAGATGAAAGATCTGTAGCTTTTATAGTAAGAATTGCTATTCAAAAATACTTTGAAAGTATTGATAAAAAAAAGGAAGAGGAGAATTAAAATGAATGAATACCAAAGATTCAAAGAACAAAATTCAAATTATAAAATTATATATTCTTTAAGAATAAGGTTAGAATTAAGAAAAAGAGGGTTTGAACCTTTAATTGAATTAATTAATCCATATAAGCAATATCTTAAGTGTTGGAAATTTTTAGATACGGAAGAATTTGAGATTGCTCTTTCAGAAATTATGAGGGAGGGCAAGAAAAATGGCTAAAGATAATGTAATTATAATGAAAAAATGGATTGATGATATAGTAAACGATGAAAATTTAGATGATATAAACGAACAAAAAATAGCTTATATTCTTTATGCGGCAGTTATGTATGGATTTAGTGGAGAAAAAATAAATATTGGAGCAGTTTTTGGAAAAGAATTCGGGGTATTAAATTATGCTATGTCAAATATTTATGGACAGATAGATAATATAAAGAATTATGATCCTAGTGATGGGAATAATATAAAATATGATTCAGAAACTATTAAGGAATTAAGGTTAAAAGGATATAAGGCAAAAGAAATTTGTATTGAGTTAGGGTATCCCGCAGATAAAGCTAAAAGTTTAACATCTAATAAGGGGTGGATTGAAGCTGGGAAAATTTTAAAGGAACAAAAAGAAAAATCTGTACAGAATAGTACAGAAAATACAGAATCTGTACAGACTAAAAATACAGAAAAAGTAGTAAAAATTCCAAAAAAGACAGATTCTGTACAGATCTGTACAGATATGGCACAGACAGAAAATACAGAAAAAGACAGATCTGTACAGAAATCTGTACAGAAAGTTGCAGCGAATTTTGATTTTTGATTTAAAAATACAGAAATTATACAGAATCTGTACAGATTCTGTGACAGAAAAAGACAGAAAATACAGATCTGTACAGATACAGAACAGACAGATTCTAAAATAAAATAAATTCTGTATGGCTTCGCCACACAGAATAGGCGATATGAATCGCCCTTTCAGGGCGTTTCATATCTTAGGCGGCGCGGAAAATGAATAGGGGTATAATTTGCTTACACCCTATTGTTTACTATTGTAGGGGATAGATTTTTGGAAGGAGTTAAAAATATGGACTATGATTCACTTTTTAAAATGGCATTAACTTTTTTGATTACAGATATAGAACATTTAAAGGAAATATATTATAAACTTCCACTTGGAGTACCTTTTTATAATACTGTGAATGATTTTTATAAAAATATGAAAGAAATTACTTTAAATGATTATATTAAAAATATAAAAGATCAGTTTTATATTATACATAAAGACAGTCCTGAAGGAAAACAATTTAAAGAATTAATTTTAGATAAAAAAGAAGAAGGATATCCAACTTCCGCAGAAGAATATGGGGATATGGAATAGCCGAATTGCTACGCAAGTCGCCTATGGGATTGCGGAGTTGTATAAATAAATAAATAAATATATATAATATATGTATATATAATAATATAAATATATAATATATACTATATATATAATATTATCATTTTAAATAATTTAAAAATTCTAAATATATATATTTTTATACTTTGTCCAAAAAATTTATATATAATATATTATATATAATATATTATTATGCAAAGCGGATTTGTGGTGTAGGTGTTGGATGCGGTTGGGCAATAGCTGTGGTTGTTTCTTTTCTCTTGTTGGATATGTTTAATTAGGCAGTTGGGGATATTGGTAGAGATATAGGTTAGGCAGTTGGAGTATAGGTATAAGCATAGGCATAGGCAGTCGGAGGGTATGGGTACGAGTAGTTTAGGCAGTTGGGGGTGCGCCGGGACCCATCCTATTCCTTTCAAATCACCCGTTTCCGCCACCATAATTCCAATAAAAAAAGTTCCTAGACTTAATCGTCTAGGAACCCCATATTTCGTAGGAATTTCTCAAATTCCGGATCTAGTGTCTCTCCCCGCATATTTGTCTTTCTTTCTTTTGTCTTTGGCTTCTCTGAACGTACTCCCCGCTCAATCTGTATGAATTCTTCTTCTATTTTCTTATAAAAGCATCTGAGGTTGGTTTTCCATCTACAACATCTAGATAATCTCGAAAGGCGTTTAATGCGATCTTCCGCTTCTCCGCAATCTCTTTATTTCTCTGCTCTTGTTCATTATTCTTTTTGACTATATTGAGGGCGTTCTGATATATACTTTCGGGTGTCTCCCCGCTAGCTAGTAACTGTTCTATTATATTATTATCCATATCTTATATTATATATTTACTCCTTTCTTTTGTTATATATATTATATAAAAAATTTTTTAAAAAATCAACATGGGCGGCGACCGCGTCCGGGGATTTCTAAACGCCGCATACCATATAAGAAAATCTTAAAAATTCCGTTTCTCACCCTTTCCGAAAAATTACCCAATGAAAGAGCTGTATTGAATTCTACAGCAATAAAATTTAATGGCGCGGTAAAATATTCATTCGTTAAAAAAACGGGGCAAATTCATAAGGGTTTGGTGTGGAAATACAAAGCGGATTTTCATGAGGGTTTTTTTAATATTATACCAAAAATTTTTGAAAAAGTCAAGTAGAAATCTCTTGGACGCGTTATATGCTTTCAATTCCGGGATTTGGCATATGAGGGACGCGGTCGCTAGATTGAGCGCAAAAATGCCATATGGGAGTGGGGGACGCGGATTCGGCTTCGCACGTCCGTGTGCTCGCCGGTTTACATAAGTTATTTACGGGACGCGCCCCTCCGCATCTTTAAAAAATTTTCCCGCAATAAAAATTCCTAACTTGACAAATTATAAAAAATGCGGCAGGCTGCGAGCAGCAGCGTGCCGACAAAAATAAAAAGTAGGGTTAAACCCTACTTTTTATTATTAATTTTCTTTGTATTCTTCTTCAGTTATTTCTTCATACCAAACCTCCAATTTTTCTTGATATGCATCTAATTCAGCCTCATAATCTTCATCTGTATCTATAAATCTTTCATCAGGTTCTGCAAAATCATAATAATTGTAGAGAATATTATCTGCAATTATATCAATATTTTCATCATTTTCCAATTCTTCATAAAATTCTTCATCGCATCCGCAATATCCATTTGAACAAACAATTTTATAATATTTCATTATTTTTATTCCTCCTTATTTCTTATTTTTCCTTAATAATCTACCAAACCTTTTCGCTGCCCTTAGTCTTACAAGAGGGTGTTTATATGAGTCGATAAGTATCATTTCGCAGTCTTTTAGAGTGAGTATACCTTTATTATATGGTTCATAAATTCTATCAGCTAATTTTCTTGCCTGTACAGACCAACTTTTTGGATGATAAGTTTTCATCTTTATACCTCCTCTGTATCTTTCATGTAACAATATTTATCATAATCAATATCTTCTGATGTTATCCATTCTAGCCACTCATCATCATTAGTGGGGATATCTTTTATATCATATCCTAAATCAACATAAGCATCTACTAATTTTATTGCATCAAAAGTGTAGGTAGTAAGAAAACTAATTTGAAACATTTTTTATCCCTCCTTTTATTTATCTTTTCCTCTTTACATTATTATTATATAAAAATTTTAGGATAATTACAAGTTGTAATTTTATACAAAATTCAAATTAAAAATTTAGTAAATATTATTACTTGACAAAATTTGGGGCGTGTGGCTCGCACACGCCCCAACATTATACCATTTCCCGCAGATTTTGTCAAGAAAAATATAAAAAAATTAAAAAAATCAGCGATTTTTATAAAAAAATCGCTGAATTTTTGTTAAAAATTACTTTTTCTTTGGTGGTCGCTGTTCTACAATATCAATTTTAAATGTTTTAGTGCCGATTTTGACCTGAATTAATTTATTTTCTTTTAAAATTTCAATGTTTTCACGCTCAACACCCTCACATCTGTCAAGATTTCTAACAATTGTTTCAAAAATAGCCTTTTTTTCATCGGATACCACAACAGGGCGAGTCTTTTTTTCTTTAGGTTTTGTAGCGGTAGCGGTTTTCGTTTCATAATGTTTTGTATCTTTCTTTGCTTTCAGCTCAGCCTCCGCCATCTGCTTTGCCTCATCATATGACACAGGTTCCCAGTTAGCCTCAGCCTCGTTCATAATCTTCTTGATAAGCTTTTCTAAATCAGTCATCTTCATTTTCCTCCTCTTCATATACATCTATGCTGTCAAAAAAGTAACTTGTGGTAACATTAGGAAACTTCTTCCAAAAAAGTCGCATAGCCTCAGCTTCTGTTTCTGTCCAAAATGCTATCTCACCAGTAAATCTTACTACATATTTCTTTTCTTTGTTATCCATTTCTTATCCCTCCTTACATTATTAGTATATCAAATTATAGGATTTTTACAAGTGGGAATAATGCACAAAATTTACAATTAAAATTTGTTAAAATTGCTACTTGACAAAAAATACGACGCGTGCTGCTTGTGCACGCGTCGCCCAAGCTGTCAAGAGAAAAATAAAAATAGGTGGTTTGCACCACCTACTTTTTTATGCTACTTTTTTGCGGTTTTTGATTTCTTTTCTTTTTATCTGAGGAAGTCGCCAGCACAAGCCGTTTATTTTTGTATCAAGTTTTTTGTGTGTCTTGTAACATTTTGTCATTATTTCAATCTCTATTTCTACATCCTCAAGTCCTGTATGGCTTTCTTTAAATTCTATGGTATCTGTTATAAACTTGTAACACGCCTCCGCACTTGTAAGAAGATTACCCTTTGCACTCTCAAATCCGTTTCTTTCAGCAAACTTTATATATGTTGTAGTATTTAAAAGTGTATTGCAAGCCATATTCCATATACAAAAGTATTCAGTACCAAAAGGGAAGAACCAGCGCAGGCGACTTTTTGTGGCATATCTTAAAACATTATTTAAAGCTTTTTTATCAAATCCCATATTATAAGCGCCGACTTTTTTCACCTTATGTTCTTTCATATCATCAAGAATCTGTTTTCTAATATTGACAATTGACTTTATAATGCGCTTACCGCTTTTTATATCCTCCCAGTACATCGGGATTTTTTCTGCATAATATGCTGATGACATAACATCTTGCATATCCAAGAAAGTTTCCGCTACAACGAATGACCTTTTGACATATATGTGACCTGTTCTGTCGCATATAGCGTACCCTATATCATAAGGTAAAGGCTCTTCTACACTGTTGCAAGTTTCGGTGTCAATTACAAGTAACTTTTCTTTTGTCCTCATTTTTTAAATCCTCTCTTTGTTTTAGTTTGGTTTGTGTTCCCTTAACTATTTATATTATAGTGGAATTGTAGGAAAAATGCAAGTAATAATTTTATACAAAAATTGTGATAAAAATTTGTTGAAATTTACTCTTGACAAAAAATGCGGCGCGTGTTGGTTTGTACACGCGCCGCAAATAAAAAACACCCTCCTCGCGGAGGGTGTCTGTCTGTGGGTATCAGCCAGCAAGGGTGTAGTATGCCTTTTTCTTTTCAACTGTCCTAACAACCTCTTCAGCCTTGACCAACTGAGTCAACAAAGCCGTTACACGCTGATTTGTAAGCCCAGCAAGCTTTTCATCAGCTTTCATAATGTCGGATACTGTCATACCCTGTTCAGCGTTAAGTACTGCCTTAATAGCTTCCTTGAGTCCTACATTCTCCTGCTGATTAGCAGTGGGCTTGCGATTTGCCGACTTCTCCTTAATTGCGGTGATACGTCCCTTTGCGAACTCTACAAGGTCATCTCTACCATTTGCCTCAGCCAGTGCTACGATTTCCTCAAAATACTGAACCTGTGTCATCTTGTTTGCCATAATGCATCTCTCCTTTTCTTTTGTTTGATTTTGTTTTCTTTACCTTACATTGTTATTATAACATTTATTTTTTTGTTTGTCAAGACTTTTTTTATTTTTGTTAAGATTTTTTAAGTCGCCTTGACTTTCGACTTTTTTCTTTTCCTTACCTTGTAATTATATTATAATAAAAATTTTTTATTTTTACAAGTGGTAATTTTTACTAAATTTCGGGATCGAGACTATAAAAATTTTGTGCAAATTTACTATTGACAAAATATGCAAACCTATGGTATAATGGAAGTTTGGCGCGTTTTGGACCAAAACGCGCCACCTAAGTCAAGAGAAAAATAAAAAGAACAGGTTTTATCCTGTTCTTTTTTAAGAGAGGTATGAGGAGGAATTAACAAAAATTTTTTATTAATCTACAACAACATTCAAAAGTTGTAATAATATCAATAAAGGCATAATCATTTTCTGCAAATTCTTTTAATTCTTCTATTGAACATTCATCGGGAATACCCTCTGTAAACCACTCATCAATAATATCTTCATCGCCACAAGTAAAATATATTCATTCATCTGATGCAGAATGTTGCATCTTAAATTTAAAAGTTTGCTATCCATTTTTATTCCTCCTCTTCATTTAAAAATACTGTATATTTATTTTTGAAAGAAAATATATAACCTCCGTTATCACCAGTAGTTTTAATTTTAAGAAAAAACTCTCCAATTTCTGTTGGTGTGTTAATAGCATTTTCAAATAATTCCCACATAATATCATTAATAATTGTTGTTTCCTCTTCTGTTAAAAAAAAAGTTTTCTTTACTTTCATTTTTTATTCCTCCTTTTAATTGTTTCTTTATCTTCCTTACATTATTATAATACTAAAATTTTAGGATTTTTGCAAGTGTTAATTTTGTATAAATTTTAAATTAAAAATTTGTTGAAAATTATATCTTGACAAAAATGCGGTGCGCAGCGCTCAACTGCGCACCGCCCATTATACCACACAAGATAAAATTTGTCAAATAAAAGATAGCGGAGAGTCCTCCGCTATCTTTATTTGTAAAGAGGATTATCAAAGCCCTTCTAAAAGAAGATTATTTCAACCTTGTGCGCACTTTGATTTCCTTACACACTCGTTAGGGTTTCATTGCGAGTTTTATAAGCCTCTTTTTTTATATTATAATAATATACTTTTATTTATTTGTCAAGGTTCTTTTCATAAAATTTGTGAATTGCTTTTAAAATGTGTTCCCACATTATTTTTATTTCTTCCTCGTGTTCCCTCATGTATTCTACAGCCCAGGCGGTTGCGACAATTTCATCGGGGAGATTAAAATATTCATACTCTAATTTTTTTATTTTTCTGTTTGAGGTTGCAGTCTGCATTTCTTCCTCAATACGGTCTTTTTCAGCTTGACAAAAATCATAAATAACATCACTTTCAGTAGCCTCATCATAAGTATAATGGTGTCCTATTTCATGAAACAGAGAAAGCATAAAATTATTTAAAGGTTTGTAATTAAATCTTTCCTTAACAAAATCTAAAAATAATTCATCCTCTATTCTATTCTCAAAAAGAGTATATTCAATAGAATAATCATTACTATAATAACCCCAATCAGCCATTCTAATATCTTCTATACCAAACATCTTAACCTCGGTCTGTATAGCTTTGTTCAGTGCTTTAATTCCTCTCATTTTTTATCCCTCCTTTACTGTAATTATATTATATAAAAATTTTAGGAAAATTACAAGTGGTGAAATTATACAAAAATTGAGTGAAAAATTTGTTGAAATTATCTATTGACAGAAAATTCGCGGCGTGTGGAATCATACACGCCGCGACAATAAAAAAGAGGCTCATGCCTCTTTTTCAAGTAAGTTTACAAGAGCCTCAAAAATATTTTCATTTGCGTTAATTGTGTCACCTAAGCGCCAGCCGTTTCTTACCTTTTCATTATCATCCACAAGTACCTGAAAACCGCCATGTCTTCTTGTGCAATTTGCTTTTGTTGTTCCATACTTTACAAGATGAATTTCATCATAAGGAAAATAATATTTTTCAAGCCAGGCAAGTTTTGCTTCTCTAACAAGGGCATCATATTCTTTTGAGCTATCTTTTGCCAACCAAGTTGTAACTACCACTCTCCAGCCTTGCTCTTTCAGTGCCTCAATAAGAGTATTTAAAACGAACATAGAATAAAGCGGTTTTGCCTCAATGTAGGGGCGGGGGTTTTCGTTTCGTAAATCTTCAAGCCAGTTCTCTACTCCATAAAGGTCTGCAATTGTACCATCCATATCAAACACTAAAGTTTTATTCATTCAAAATCACCTCCATTCTTTAAACCCTTTATAGCCCATTCAAGTGCGGATATACCACCTAAAAGGTATTGATAATCAAGGTCATCAAAATCTTCGCATCTTTCATAACAGTCTTTATTTTCCTTGTACTCTGCTAAAAGTTTTTCTAAATATTCAATGTGTGTCATTTTTTGCTCCTCCTTTACTATCTAAATTATACTACTTTTAAAAATCATTGTCAAGTATTTTTTGTAAATTTTTCTTTTCTTCTTGTCTTGAGGGATGCTTTTTGGTTTTCATTGACCGTGTCCCAGTATTAAAAGACGCTACCTTCCGCAATGACTTATAATACTCTTTCTGTTCTTTTTTGCTCCTCTTGTCTAAATCTATATATTTTTCCATTTTTATTTCCTCCTCTTGTTATTATTATAATAACACAATTTGGGATAAATGTCAAATGAAAATTGACCAAAATTTAAAATTAAAAATTATGCAAATTTACTATTGAAGAAAAATGCGGAGCGTGTTGCCCAAACACGCTCCGCAAAATAAAAAAGCAGTAGATGGCTTTTGACCATCTACCGCTTAATGAGGAGGTGTAAAAAATGCCTGCGCTAGAGGGGAATCGAACCCCCATTATCACGATTAAAAGTCGTGTGCCATACCTTTAGGCGACTAGCGCTTTTATTTATTTTTTAGGTCTGTGCTTTGTTAATTTAATTGTATAACATTCTCCCTTGTATGTCAAGTCTATTTCTGTTTCTGTTTTAGCTTCTGTAATATCCATTTCTGAAAAATCCTCACAAAATGTTTTAAGACAATCAAAAATATATTTCTTATTTTCATCTATCTTTCTTTCTTTTGTGGCTTTCTTTCGAGGCTTTTCACTTTGAACATAATTTTTACATTCTTTGTTTGCATCAATTTCAGCTTGTGCCATCTCCTCGGCTTCTTCTCGTGTTACAGGCTCGCCGTTCTGTTCGGCTTCTTTCATAATTTCAGCAATTATTTTTTCAATGTTTGCCATTAGTACCTCCTATTGTTTCAGCCTTTGGGGGAGGCGGAATTACCTCCCCCGACCTTTTTAGAATCATGCCTTCGTGTAGTAGGCTTTCTTCTTATCTACTGTTCTAACGACCTCTTCTGCCTTAACAAGCTGAGTGAGAAGAGCCGTAACTCTCTGATTTGATACACCCTTTGTTTCAATGGTTTCCATTATTTCAGATACCGTCATACCCTTTTCAGTATCAAGTACCTCAAGAATTTCAACCTTAAGAGCCTTACCTTCTTCCTGTGTCTTTGTCGGCTTGCGGTTTGCTGACTTCTCATCAAGAGCCTTAATTCTACCCTCCGCAAACTCGATAATCTCATCAGGAGTAATAGTTGTGTCCTCACCCTTTACAGTTGCGATAATAGCGTTGTAAAAATCTCTCTGTGTGTTCTTCTTTGTCATAGTACATTCCACCTTTCTTTTGTTTGATTTGTTTTTTGTTTTTCTGTTCCTTACATTATTTATTATATCACTTTTTTGTTTTTTGTCAAGGCTTTTTGAGAAAATTTTTTTATTTTTTTAACCTCCTCTTTATTTTTTATTTTCTCTTTTCCTTTACTGTAATTATATTATAATAAAAATTTTTTCTTTTTTCAATAGTTAAAATGTATAAATTTTAGGATTAAAATTTGTATAAATTTTCTATAAAATTCTACTTGACAAAACCTGGAGAGTATGATATACTGGAATTTTGGCTCGCTGCGGGCGGCAGCGAGCCACTCAAATAAAAACCCTCCGCCTTGCGGAGGGTACGCTTTGAGATTTTATTACGCTTCCTTGGTGTGTTTTAACGGGGTATACTTCCGCTTGTAAGTACCGCCCTCCGCCTTAATCTTTTCAGCCTCATCAAAGGTCTTGACCTCTACCTCTTTACCTTCTTTTGTTTTGCATACATAAGTTAAAATTGTCATTTTTATTCCTCCTTTTTATTCATAGTATTCTTTTAAATCAACCACATAATCACCATCAAAGTCTGTTTCCTTTGTATCTATAATATCAGACATAATCATATCTAATACAGTTGAAAAGCTATAATCAGTATGTATTTCACCATCATATATTTCCATAACCATTTCATAAATAGCTTTGAGAAGTGCTTTCTCTTCAAGTGTTACAGTTACACTATCATAATAAGTTTTTTTTGTAGTTTTCATTTTTATTCCTCCTTTTTAACTTATTACATCTATAAGACTTCCATCTTCATCAAATTCAAAAGTTATACTTTCACCATAGCAAGGGTTTTCATATTCTATATAACCATTAGTTTCAGAAAAAATTACTTGTCCCGTTTTTTCCATTAACTTTTTAATAATTTCTCTATCAGTCATTTTTATTCCTCCTTACATTATTATTATATAATATTTTTTATTTTTTGTCAAGGGTGGACTTTTAAATCCACCCATAAAGAATATTTAAAAAGTAAAAATTTAAAACCGCGCCTGCAAGATGCATTACAATAGAATTAAGATGACGGTCTGTAGTAAAATCCTTAACTAAACCGAAAACCGCTAGTGCTAAACCAAACCACGAAACAGACAAACCAAACATCATAATTAAGCCTACATTTACAACCTGGATTAAAGCCCTGAGGTCATTCATCTCAAACTTGTATGTGGTTTCAATGTTGAAAAATCTTTTTACCTTTTCCATTTTGTTTCCTCTCTTTCCTCTTGTTATTATTATAATACCAAAAGATAAGAATAATTACAAGTAGTAATTTTATACAAATTTTAGGATTTATTTTTGTATATTTTTTTATAAAAATTCACTTGACAAAATAACCGGAAGTGTGGTAAAATGAAAATTCGGCGCATTTTCGCACGAAAATGCGCCGCCCAGTTAAAAAGCCAGACGGCGCAAAGAGGAGGAATAGGTTAAAAATCTTCTATTAATGGCGATAAAATACCCTCTATAGCCTCAAAATCTTTTATATCAGCCTCTATAGCAATTTTTGCGTTCCACATTCCATCAGGTGCTTTTATAATATAGCAGGGAATGAGGTCTCTTATAATATTTAAAACCATTCTTAATTCCTCTGTATCTTCTATTGTATAATATCTCTGTACTATCATATGTTTATCTCCTTATGCTAACTTTTTAAGTGTACCTACAATGTTATCTACATCATATGCAGTGCCATTCCAGTTATCTCTATTAGGCTTTTCGTCATCAAACAAGATACCCTGACCGAGGTTCTGCTTAGGTGTGCCATATGTTACAATATTTACGTTATTCCACTTAACAGACGGCATATGCTTTGCAAGCCAGTTTTTCTTTGCAAGTATCACTTTTTCATCATATACATCATCGCTATTCTTTGCAAGCCAGCTTATGATATTAAGCTCATATCCGTTGCGCTGAAGCCTATTAAGAACCCTCGCAAGTGCGGAAAGATTTACAAGAGGCTTTGCCTCAACATATGGAGTCTCATCCTTGTCTATGAGATACTCAAGCCATCCCTCTACACCATAAAGGTTTGCGATAGTACCATCCATATCGAAATTTATCTGTCTAACCTCTGTCATCTTTCGTACCTCCTTTTCTCTCTCTATTATTATATTACACCATAGACGGAAAAAATGCAAGGACTTTTTAACTAAATTTTGCACAAATTTTAGGATCAGATCAAGAATATTTTTGTTGAAATTGCCTATTGACAAAATACCAAGAAGCGTGGTATAATGAAATTTCAGCTCGCGGCGGCCGCCCGCGAGCTGCTCAATTATATCACATTTAAAATTTTTTGTCAAGTAAAAAATAAAAAAAGTTTACACTGTGATAGTGTAAACTTCTTTCATCTCCTTTTCAAGGTAGACTTTTATTTTTTTGTAGCCAATCCAATCCCAGCCCGCACGATAATATTTTTTAAGCGCTTTCTCGCTTGCCTTGCTTGCGGTATTTGCTTTTAAAGTATACTCAAGAATAGCAAGATCAGCCAGGAAAATTCTAACAATGTAATTATTCATATTTATTACCTCCTCTATAATTAAAGTATAGCATGAACAAGATATTCTGTCAAGTGATTTTTATAAAATCACTTGTAAGCTGAAAGAGCAACCTTGCAAGCTCTCCTCTCAGCCTTGTTAGCCTGTCGAGATGTTCTAACTCTCTCAACCCAAGTTCCGCCAACCTTACACTGTCCGCAAAATGTTGTCCTTGCAGTTTTTTTAAAAGTAGCCTTTGCCATTTTTTGTTACCTCCTCTTGTTCTCTGTAATTATATATTACATCAAACTAAATAAAATGTCAAGTAAATATATCATAAATTTTGCACAAATTTTAGGATTTATTTATATATAATTTTTTATAAAAAAAGACTTGACAAAAGTTTCAGTAATGTGATATAATGGAAGTTCGGCGCGCACCGGTCGAGTGCGCGCCGTATATAAAAAGAAGAGGACTTCAGTCCTCTTCGTAAATATCAGCTTTTACAGCTCTCCAGGGTTCGTTTATTCTATTAGCGATGTTTCTTGCCTCACGCTTACCAGTGGCTTTAACTACTATCTGCATTTCATGAACGCCATATGTAAACATTCCGCAATACTTAGGTGTTCCGCAAGTCATTGTTACTACATATTCTCTAATCTCTTTAGTCTTAGCCATTTTTATTTCCTCTCTTTCTTTATCTATTATTATATTATTACTTTTTTATTGTTTTGTCAATACTTTTTTTAAAAAATTTTTTGAGTGTTTCCGCTGGGTGAAGTTTACTTTTCAAAACCGATACCTGTCTTTGTCAAGACAACCATCGTATCCCTACTTTTCAGACCTCAGAGCCAGCTATCTCTTTGAGAAGCATCCACACTCTCTTTCCTCTCTGTAATTATATAATAGCATATAGATAAAAAAATTGCAAGTATTTTTTATAAAAAAGTTGTACAAAATCCGGGATTGATCTTTACACAATTTTTTACAAAAAATCGCTTGACAAAATGGGGTAGATGTGTATTAAATTTAAATGCGGCGCGCGATGAACCTTTGCGCGCCGCCCAGATTTGAGGGTATAGAAATTTTAGGGGTAAAATAAAAAGAGGGTTTACGCTGCCCTCACAGCGTAAACCACTTTATCTTTTTCCTTATTGTAAACTTCAGCCCTTATAATCTTATATTCATCCCATTCTGCTTTTTTATACTTCTTAATTGCCATATCATATGCTCTGAAAGCATTTTTTGCAACTATTCTGTCATACTCAAGAATAATACCTGCGGACTCCTCAAGAAAAAGTCTTACTCTGTAAATGTTCTTCATATCGGCTACCTCCTTAAACTCTTGCGATATATGCGAAATTCCAGAATGGATACTTAATTCTAAACCAGGTTTCTGCTGCCTCAAAACTACTTGATGTTACGCTTATAAGCTTAACTCCAGCTGTGTTAAAAAACTCAAATCTACTCATTTTTTAATTCCTCCTTTGTTTCGGGGTGATTCCCTTTGTTCCTCTCTGTAATTATATATTACACCATTGGGGTAATAATTGCAAGTAGTTTTTGTAAAAAATATATACAAATTTCGGGCTGTATTTTTATATAACTTTTTGTAAATTTTCACTTGACAAAATTCCGGAGAGCTGATCTAAATAAAAATAGGGCGCGCGATGGTTCGTCCGCGCGCCCACATAAAAAAGCTATGTGGTTTTTATCACATAGCCAGAATTTCTTCAGGTGTAAGTTCAGATTTTTTAGACGCAACAGGGAGTAAATCTCCATTACCTTTCCCATACCAGGCTTCTGCGGCAATCCGGGTAAGCTCATAAACATCTGGATCAAGGTTTGTCATAATTTCATTTACTTCTTCAAATGTCCTCATTTGGGATACTTCCTCTTCTTTGATAATTTAATAATATCACTATTAAAGGTTTTTGTCAAGTAATTTAGGAAAAATAATCTAATATTTTTTACTTTAAATCTGATTTAGATTTTGTTTTAGGGGTAACAGTTCGCGAAATTCGGACAACTCGCATCCTAACGGCTGCAAGTTAAAGAAGATTTAGAATTTTTAAATGAGACAATAGAAACAAATAATTGAATAATTATTTATTTTTATTAAGAATTACTTTACATTATTATTATATAAAAAATTTTAAAAGTTTTCAAACAAAAGAAGATTGAGGGTGAGTTTAAATTGCGGGGTAGCTGTCTAGTTATTCACTAGACGCCTCCTCCGCGCATTTCATTTTTTAGGGCGCATTTAAAAATATCTTCAAAGTTATCTTTTTTCTGTTCTTTTGTTTTTAAAATACTTTCATCTTTTTTAGGGGTATAATTATTTAAAAAGTTCTTTGCTTTTGTTTTGTCTATTCCATTTATTTTAATAACTTTAAAATTCATAATTATTTATTAATTCCTTTCTTTTGTTTTTAGGGGTATTTTTATATTATTATTATAGAATAAAAGAAATAGAAAGTCAAGAACAATATTTAATTTAAAAATAAAGTTGATAAATATTAAATAGTATAGTATAATAAGGCTATATTTTATTTATAATTTTAGGATTGATTAGCTTTATTATTATATATTAAATTTGATTTCAATTTTTTAAAAAAGCATTATGTAGATTAAAATGCGGGCCGCGGCGACCCCCGCTCGGCCCGCGAAATTTTGCATATAAATATTTTAAAAAAGAATTAACTTTTTTAAATATGAATTAAATTTATATTTAAAAAGGAAAGAGGTTTTTAAGCCTCTTCCTCCTTTATTATTTTAAAATCATCTTTAGTGTGCATAAAGAAAAACTGTATTGCCTTCTCCATTATATCCTGTGCCTGTGCTTCTGTCTTGAATGTGCCTAAAAGTGAACCTGAAATATAAAGCTTATACATATCTTATACCTCCTTATGTTGTTGGTTTTTGGCTATACACTTTTTATAGTGTATAGCCTTATAGTATTAAAGTAACTCGTTATTATAATCTGCATCTATTAAAGTTTTAAAAAGTTTTGTTATGCTTATAATGTTATCTTTTTTCATAGACTCATTATTCCAGTAAAAATGGTTAAGCTGATTAGTATATTCTATTGCGTATGTGTCCATAAGATAAGTAAGCGAAGCACCTGCAAGAGTAAAAGCATCAACCATTTCTTTTTCTATAGGTGAATATATATTCATAGTTTCTATAAAACCATCTATAAGGTTTATAAAGTCTAAATCCTCGGAAAGGTCACCGTAAAGCTCAAACACGCTCGCAAAGTATCCAAGCGCCTCAGGCTTATAAGATTCCTTCAGAAACTCGCATATAGCATCAACCATAGCCTGTCTTGACTCCATCATCTCCATCTTACGCATAATTTTATTCCTCCTTATAATGCGTTATGTTAGTGTGGGAAAGAGCTTCCGCCCTATTCCCTATCTTCTTACCATATATCCTATTGAAAGATAAGGATACTTTACAGTCATAAGAAACCTTGCCTCATCGAAACTCCTCGCCTCTATTGCGATAAGCTTAACTCCCTTGCTACTAAAAATCTCATACTTCTGCATTTTAAATCCCTCCTTAATGTGTTATGTGGTTGTGGTGGTGATAGGCTTAGTCGCCTATCACCTCATCTAATATATCCTCGATAGTTTCCTTGAGAATATCAAGCTTATTTGCCTCAGTAGCCTCATCATCAGTAAGTTCCTCACCTGCATCGTGTGCTAACTCAACATACCACTCAAGTGCGTTAACTGCCTCATAAAGCTTCTTTATTGCCTCATGCTGTGCGTTCCTTACCTCGTGTCTCATATTGCTACCTCCTTATATTATGGTGTGTTATGTGGTTATGGTGGTGAGGCTTATAGCCTCACCTCCTCACTTCTTTAAATACCTTGCAAGATAGTAAAGGTCATTTGACATCTTATAATCAGCCTCATCCTCGCTATCCACAAGCTTATCACTCATCTTCTTTAAAGTGTCAGCTATTGTGGACAGTTCATCGGCTATAGTGTAAAGCGCCTCAACCTCCTCCTCGATTATTGTGCCTGCGGTTGCCTCCTGCCTCCAGCTTGTAAGCTCCTCAGCGATAGTTACAAGATAAGTTTTCCTCATAATGTTTACCTCCTCTTTGGTGTTTGGTGTTTCTTTGTTGTTATCTTAATATTACTACTTTTAAAAAACCTTGTCAAGCACTTTTTTATTTTTTTTGTTTCGCTTGTTTTGTGTCGTTCCTTTGCTGTTGTCTTAATGTTACAACGACAACAAAAAATTGTCAAGCGATTTTTTAAAAATTTTTTAAAAAAATTTTTTTAGGAGGGCGGAGTTAAAATAGAACAGACGTTCGCCCGGAAAAACTACGCAACATGGCGGGGGGTAGTTTTGGGAAAACGAACAGACGTTCGAGAAAAACGCCCTTGCCA
>Ga0247610_10003282_pt1 | contig 17896 bp, 17 predicted proteins | sample 174DNAGHGhighgp2_FD_193483 | JGI IMG/M metagenome (GOLD analysis project Ga0247610, IMG submission 193483) | Sheep rumen microbial communities from Palmerston North, Manawatu-Wanganui, New Zealand - 1742 DNA GHGhigh gp2 | ecosystem: Host-associated > Mammals > Digestive system > Stomach > Rumen... | reverse complement strand
AACCATCGAACTTGTTAAGGTTGTCATTCTGAGATGTCTTATCACCCTGCCAGATAGCCTTCTCCAAAGCTCCCTGTACGTTTTCAACGATGCCATCGATGAAGTCCTTCTCGAAAGGAGCCTTATCGCCATCACCTACAAGACCGGTTTTAACCTCGTATCCCATCCAAGTGTTAGCAAGTGCCTTATCACATACGGACATGTTAACTGCGATCTGGCCTGTCTCGATAGTTCTCTGAGTGAAAGTACCCTCAGTTGTATCGTTCCATCCACACTCTGCTCCATTGTTGAAAGCAACATCAGTTGTTAAAAGATTGAGAGCAGCTTTACCCTTAACATCAACGTTAGGGTTCATAAACTTGATAGACTTTGCTCCAAGTACTGCGTTTCTTATGATAGGCAAACGCTCCTGATCAACGTAGCCTGTAATTGCGGTAATATCTAATGCCATAATAAAAAAAATTTTTTCAGTATTGTTATTTATTTATAAAATGCTAATTAGTCTCTGAAAAATCTGAGAGCTGGGTTTCTTTTTATGTCCGCATCTGAGAATTTCTCATTTGCCCCATCGCTGTTAGGATTCAAAGGCTCATCTACTGGCTTTTCATTGAGCTCCTTGATCTTATTTTCAAGCTCCTCTACTTTAGCCTTTAATTCAGCGTTCTCCTTAAGAATAGCCTCTACGTCAACTGTATCTTCCTTCTCTACCTCAGTTTCAACAGTCTCAACAGTTTCTGTTTCGCCTAGCTTCTCTTCTACAGACTCTTCGGTCTCTACTGCTTCTTTAATGGAAGCGACTTTACCGTCTTTTACTGTTACCACTCTTTTATCCTCCAGAGTGTACTCACCGTCGGGAGCTACCTCTTCGCCGATGTATACCTCTACTCCCTCTTCCAGGGTCTTATCTACTACTATTTCACCTTTGTCAGTCTTATGTGTTTCGAACTGGCACAAAAGTGAAAATAGTTTCAATCTTAAAGTTTTCTTGTCCATAATCAAACGAAATATATTTTTGTATTCTTATATAAAATGTATACTAATCTACCAAGGATTCAAAAAAATCAGTCTCCTCATCTTTTAATTCCGTAGGGACTAACTCGAAGTTGAACAGACCTTCAATGCTAAACCCTCTGAGCTCTCCTTTTTTTATAGACTCCCAAACAGCATCATTCTCAACCTTCATACCAATAACCCAGCTACCCTCTGGAACGTCTTCAAATCCTTTTAAGGCCACCCTATCAGAGGTGATAACTGATTCGATAAGAGTTACTCCATCTACATCACTAAAATGCTCTAAATTGACATCTGCGATGCGTTTCTCCTTGAAATATTTAAGAACCATCTTCTTTATGGCGTCCTTTTCGAATACGATATAATATTCGTAGTCTCCGTCTCTACGGTAAATAGGAGTATCTGCTAGCATTGCTACACCCCAAACCTCTCGCTCTTCATCACTGGAAAAGCTCAAATTCATACGGGGTTCCATGCCCTTTTTTGAAAAGGCCAGAAAATCCTTTTCTACAGCAGGATAATGCACGAGTGATACCTTCTCACATCCTGAACCCTCGTTTATTAGTATTTTGTAAATATCCATATCTACTGGTTTTTTTTATAAAATGTTAAAAGTTATTGCCTTCCTCCGCTACTTCAACCTTCTTTTGTGTGGATGTTATGTCACTCTCTACAACGTATACCCTTTGATCAGACATTGCCTGTATTGTCTCATCACCTATGATGGTATTCACCGCCTGTGTTGAATCAGTTAATGATGCGACTGATGTTGCATTGATTGATGGCGCTGCAGCTGCAGATGAACCACTTCCATCGCCTCCAGGTATCTTGGTATCAATGATCTCTTTTACATTGGCCATACCTGCTGCGGTCACCATTGCTGCTGTAGCTGTAGCAAGAGCTATTCCCCATCCTCCAGTGTCCTTGGTAATACCTTGGAATGCTCCTACCGCACCAGAGATAGTATTGATGATTGCATCAGCTACCTGGATGCCCTTTTGAGCCTCTGCATTCTCACCTGCCAAAGCGGTTGCGGTTGAAAGACCTTGGGAGAGAGCCTTATTGCCCATATCCCTTATCTTCTCCTTCTTCTTCTCATTCTTCTCTGTAACCTTATTCTGTGCCTCTAAGGTTGCTTCCTGCTTCTTGACAAGATTCTTATCTAACTTATCCTGTTCAGCATTTATCTTAGCCTGTAACTTAGCCTTTTCTTCCTCACTCCCCTGCCAGTTTTCTAACTCCTGTTGCCACAGAGTAATCATTTCCTGACTCTTCTTGATTTCATTGTCGAGAATCTTCTGATTTGTTTCTTCTGCCAATTGCTGCTTTCTCAACTGATAGTCGGCATAGTCATCATACTCCAAATCAAGCAACTGTTTCTCGAGGGATTCCCCATTGTCATACTTCTCGTTTATTTGGGATTCCCCCTCTGACACTCGTTGTTGAGAGAGGGTATTTGCCATCTGTTCATTCTGTGCTACTACGGCATCATTGTATTGGGTTTCCCTTTGCTGCAACTTGTCATAGTATTCATTCTCAGAAATAAGTTTCTTCTTTAAGGCATCCTGCAAGGTTTTAACATCCTCATCATAGTCCTTCTTAAGTTGTTGAAGAACTTTTTCATTATTATCCAATAAATCCTCATTCAACTTCTCAAGATTCTTCTTGAGTTCTTCCCCATTATCCTTGGTTGACTTGGAAACCTTATCAGATTTCTTCTGTGCATTCTCCGATTCCTTGAGCATTGCATCCACTTTCTTCTGCATTGGCTCTATTTCAGCATCAAGAGAATCGATTTTGCCCTTGATGGTCTTGTATATTACAGATGATGTATCCTTGGTTATTGCCACATACAAATCAAGTTGAGCCTTTATCTGCTGTCTTGTAGCCTTTACATCCTCAAGTTTGGCATTTATGTTCTTGAACTGCTCCTGTCTTTCCTTGGATAAACCCGAAATAGCCTCTTTCTGATACTTGTTATACTCTTTCTGTAATTTTCTATGCCCTTCATAGTATGTTTGTTCAGCCTTGAGCATATCGGCTCTCATTTTGGCTATTTCGTTCTTCGTTTCGTCGCTAGTATCTTTATCCTGCTTCGCCTGCTCCTCTCTTATTCGTAATCTTTCCTGAGCGATTGCCAGCTCTTCCTTAAGGTTCTCCTCTTCAAGTCTCTGTGCCTCTTTCAATGCCTCCATCCGTTTGGTAACATCAGGATTCTCCGCAGCCTCATCTCTCAATCGTGCAATCTCCTTGTTTCTTCTTGCTGAATTGACAGTATATTGTCTTTCAGATTCTTCCAAATCATCCTGTGCCTGTACAAGACTCTCTGCTGCTTCCTGCGCCTCCTCGTATCCTGGTACAAGCGATAATATCGCCTTTCCCAGATCCGCTATTCCACCTACAACAAAGGCAATTCCCTCTGCCAACTTGTCAAAAAGGAAGTTAATCCCCTCTAATATTGGAGAGAATACGGTGAATGCCTTCTGTAATGCAGTCATTGCATCATCATTCTTCTTAAATGCACTGACCACTTTGTTTATGATAACAACCAATCCTGTTAACACTATTCCTACAGGGTTAGTCGAGAATGCCTTTCCTAAGACTTTGAAAGAATTCCCGATTTGACCAAGTGCCTTGGTACCTGATGTTGACAGAGTACTCATTGACAAACCAAGGTTTCCGAGCATGCCGTTCAGTTGGGAAATACCAGGGATTATTGCTGATATCTGCTCAGGATAGTTCCCTACGTTTCTTTGGAATCGCCCTGTTTCCTCTTCAAGCGTCTTGAGTTGAGAGGTCAAATCGTTTATATTTGCCTGTAATTCAAGTCCTTTAGATGATTGTCTCTGCGCCTCAGATAAATTATCATAAATCTTTGTTAAATCAGACAGCTGAGCTCTCATTCCCGAAATAGAGTCTGAATAGGCATCACCGCTGTCTTGTAATGCGGTCATAGCCCCAACGCCCTCCGTCTGCAACTGACGGTAGGTGTTTCCCAAAGTCTTTATCTGTAGTCCCAGCTGCTCATACTGCTCCGACTCAGCCTCTGTTAAAGAACCATTCTGCTTCTTAAGGTCTTGAAGCTCCTTCTGAGCCTTCTTTAGCTCATCAATTTGACTCTTTACCTTTGCCATATCAGCTACTGCGGCTGCTGCATTGGTGCTGAAGTCTATAACTATTTGTTCGTTGCTATCAGCCATTGTACTCCTCTTTATATTAAAATGCTATTACGATACGCGTTCCCATACACTTCCTGGAGTGCTCCAAGAAGCTGAGACATCATTCCAATCAGTGCCTGACCAATGCTCATTAGGATCAAAATCTGAATCTGATGTATGATAGTAGGTGCCAACCGGATAAATAACATCAATCCAATTGCCGCTTGTAAGAGGCTTTACCTTCTCTCCATCAATCCAAATATCATTGGCATTGTCAGGATCTGAAAAATCTCCCTGTGTAGCTTGTATGGTAATGTTGTATACCTGATAGATGAGATTAACAATCTGACCATCATACACATCATTAGTGGTGTATTCTGTAGTTTTGTGAATCTCTGATACTAACAATTGGCAAGGGTTACCAGCCTCCTCAGTGGATAGACTTATTAGAGATTCTGAGAACGAAGATAAAAAATCACCTATCTCGGAAGGAGAAACATCATATCTGCCAATAACATATAAGGTATATGTGATGCTATCGTCTACATTATCAGTATCACCCACCCCGGTTGGAGTGAATGATACTATAACTTCACCTATTGCAGGTTTCCTAAAACTATCATATATATTGATGCTCATTGAATTGAATACTTAAATTTATTATTATATAAATACTATTATGGTAAATCAGTTTCTACAATATTATAATTTGACCAGTACATCACATTACGATAATCAGTACCACTTCCGATTGGAACGTAAATAGTGATATCTTGTCCCACTGTAAATGGGTCGCCTTCACTAGTATTAGGTGGAACGCTTGGGTAAGAATATATGGAAGATAACTCGACACATCCGAGGAACACTGATTCCCCCATACCAGCGACTCCATTGCCAATTGTTATGCTTGTCAGTCCTGAGCAGAAGCCGAACGCGCGAGTTCCTATGATTGTCACGCTGTTCGGGATGGTGACGCTTGTCAGCCCTGTGCAACCATAGAACGCGTCATCTCCAATGCTTGTGACGCTATTGCCAATTGTTACGCTTGTCAATCCTGTGCAGTCTTCGAACGCGCGAGTTCCTATGATTGTCACGCTGTTCGGGATAGTGACGCTTGTCAGTCCTGTGCAGGCAGAGAACGCCCTGTCTTCAATGCTTGTGACGCTGTTCGGGATAGTGACGCTTGTCAGTCCTGTGCAGGCAGAGAACGCCCTGTCTTCAATGCTTGTCACGCTGTTCGGGATGGTGACGTTTGTCAGCCCTGTGCAACCATAGAACGCGTCATCTCCAATGCTTGTGACGCTGTTCGGGATGGTTATGCTCGTCAGTCCTGTGCAACCATAGAACGCGCCAGTTCCAATGCTTGTGACGCTGTTCGGGATGGTTATGCTCGTCAGTCCTGTGCAGCCTTCGAACGCCCTGTCTTCAATGCTTGTCACATTGGTAAAATGCCGTAGCTCATCCATATGGGTAAGAGAGGTATTCCCTTGGAAAGCATCTATTGTGATTGTCTCAAGAGTTGATGCCTCTTCCATTGTGGTGTATCCTGGATTGCTTGCTATACCTTGATCATATAGGTATTCCTGAAATACGGGATTGTACTTAGCTCTCTGTGGATATAATGATTGAACCGCATAGCTAAGATCTACCTCACTACTTGTATGAGCAGAAATTCCATTCCCCCCGTTGTAGAATGCCTCCACCGTGAAACTGTCTTCGGGAGTGTACTCATATGTATATGTAGCTGAGTCTTCTGAAGATCCCACGTATTCTTGGTTTATATACATGATGATGGTACCAGGATCGCTTGCTGTGATTGTTATAATAGCAGGCTCTCCCACTGCGATATCTGATGGTATAGATATGGTAATGCTAGGCTCCGATAAAGACCTCTGTGGAACTAGCATATAACCTTCTTTACACTCTATAACAGTACCCGTGCTAAGCATTGAGTTTATAATCGCACGGTTTAAAGAGCTGATCTTCATATTATCTAGATCTTTTTTTATAAAATGCTCCGAGAGTGCGCAAAAAGAGAGCGATATATGGTATCGCCCTCTAAATTTTTAATCGTTATTACCTATGGTATCACCGAGACATAAGCATATTCAGAAGAATCGGATTCGAACTCTATAGTGTATGGCTCAGTAGCATCAGCGTTGATTCGGTATTTATACACGCACGTATCGTCAAATATCTGGGTCTGTTCAATTAGTGTGATCCTATCAGAGTATGTATTTACATATATCCCTGTATCGTTAGCGTCATGAGAGCAAATGAGCATGAATTCTGTACCTGCTTTGCCCTTTACGTTCTGACGATAAATATTGAACTGATCAAATCCCCAATGAGTAGTTTTATATTTATCGATGTCCTCGACTTTTATGAGCTCGAGATCACATAAGGTTTTGCTTTCTTTCCAATTATTTATTTTTGTTACTAACCAATTGCATCCGTCTATTGTCAGAAGGTGGTACCATTGGAACTTTGAGAGATCGACAAAGGCCTTGCATTTTAGCTTTCGTGAGTCTACGCTATATAGATCATCGAGATATCCATGGAAGTTGGTTTTTAGACCTCTCTCTACGGCAGGAGCTCCCGAATAATACTTTGTTGCTGTTGGTTCGAATAAAATGCTATACCTATCGTATGTCTCTTGTGCGGTTTTTGATGATATGCTCATATGAGGTTCCTCCGCACTCCAATTGTAGTACGAATATAGGTCCTTCTTAAGAGTGGATTTTAAAACGTTCTCATTCAGTTCGCTGATTTTTCTATAATAGCTATAATCATTATTGTTTAGCATTTCTGGAGTGGATACTGACCAAAAAGCGTGTGAGTACTTAGTGTAATCTCTAGATTCAAATACCATAGATTTGCCATCTTGGATCAGCTCGCCATCACCTGTATTTCGGTTTATTATTCTGCGGATCTCTTTTACTGATGAGCCAGGATCTAATATAAGTCCATCTCCTTCGTCATTAGGATTCTTAAGAGTGTATTTTGGGTACCATAATGCTTCTACGTCAGTTGTAATGGTAGGAAATAATGGTGATGAGTATATTGGGGATCTGTCTACGGCGAACTCATTATAGCTGCTCTTCACGTAAGACCCATATTGTTTGTCGTACTCGTTTAAAAATCTATTTGAATACATAAGATCGTTCTCATCATAGGTTAACTCCATATGTGATGATTCCAACCATACGGGCTCATAATTTATTGTGGATCTATCTATTTCGACCCCGCTATCCGAGTTATTATAGTCGATTTTATACTCATCCAAATTAGGATTATACCCCAAAAGTCTATCATTGGTTGTGAGAACGTTATACCCATCTTTGGTAATCAGTTTAAGGTTAAACATTTTCGCGTAATTGCATAAGAATTCAAAATAATCGAGACCGCTGAACAAATTGCTTACCTTAGCGGCTTCGTTTCTATAGAAGTCGTTATACATCTTAAGAGAAAGACCCCCCATTGGTATGCTTGTGTTTACTGGGAATCGCGATACATGATGGTAGTTAGGGATATATGGAGTGTTATACAAATCAGATGACGATATAAATGTTCCACTATCACCATTAGCGCCTTTTCTTATCTGAAAAGTCACCTTCATGCGGGTCTTTGCAGGGGCTTCAGTAGCATTATGCAGTGCGAAGATGTTATCTTTGTCTTCTATTGGGTTAGAGACGAATTTTAAGGTATTGGTTTTACCGTGATACTCTTCATAAAAAATATTATCTCCCATTTGGCTGGACTCGTAAAAGTTATACTCCATCTTGCATGGTTTTAGAGTAACTACTATATCGCCTTCAGGGAAAGCGCAATTTGATTCGTCTCCTTCCATGCATAAAGCGTAGGTTTTTACCCTGTCAGGCTGGCTTAGATTTCCATTACCAAAGTCCTGCGTCAAGCTAATAACAGCTTCTATAAAGGTTCCCGAAGTGAGAGAGAAATAGTTATATGCATCATTGGTGTGGTAATCTCCTGTTCCAATGGTAGATATTTTTATAATTCCGTCCGAGTATATATTGCTAATACTTAGAACCAACTGATTTGTCAATAACATGTACATATCCTGAATACGATAATCGAATTCAGATTGATTGTATGATGCTCCGTAGTTTTGAGCCTTGATAAGCATAGCTACTGAGTCTCCGTTATAGATAGGAATACCTACACTTGCTGCTGAGCCCATTGCTGTAGCAGACTCTTTCGTAGGAATGGCACTACCACTATAGTATATCATTTTTTCTGTAGAATCTATCTTCGCATTAGATTCAGCAGAATAGTTAGCGAACGGGGGAGCTACCTGCCACCAGGTTTTAGCATAATATGGGTTTCCCTTGCTGAAAAAAATAGGGTCTAATATAAGATTCTTAGTGTAGGTAGTTATCTCGCTAAAGATAGACTGAACAGACTTATACAATGGTAATTTGTCAATGCGGAATTCCTTAGTAGAGAGGATTGGCAGCTCTCTATCATATGAGTATACCTTTTTATCTGTTAAGGATACACACTGATCGGAGTTAAAGTCTGGATAGTAATTACCAAGAGTATTAGGAAAAACCCTATAGCCTGCATCGATACTTTGTATGTATGCTGTACTGGTGTTTTGAGTGAGTTTTTTAAGGTCAAACCCTATAGAATTGAAATACACTGTATCTAGGATGTCTTTCGCTGTAGCAGTTTTTAGGGTGTTCAAAGACTCGTTCCAGTTGCCGTATAGTGTTGCTTCATAATACTTGTCCTTCTGGCTATACGTGGTCTTATTCATTTTTAAATGTCCCTCCATGATCTTTTCCCCCATATCGTAAAGAGAGTAAGGGACCTTTGTATAAGGCGAAAAGCTCATCCCTACGGTTGACCCCCCAGATACAGTAGCTCTATTTGGTAGTTGCCATTGGCCGAAGAGAGCTTTGTTCTTCTCAGTCATAGGGATTTTAATCGTCTTGCTCCAATCATCGCATAACTTGCTAGGATCATTCATATCGAAGAATGCCTTTGTGATGGCATAATCGATCTTATCAGATAGTTCCACTAATTGATTTTCAAGATATAACTGTATCATTATTAATTCATTATCTGTTTTTTATTCAGCTGAAGATTTAATGTATAATTAATAAGTTGGCGATCCTCTTTTCTGGTCTTTTCTTGGTAGTTGCTCTTTACTGTGCAGGCAAATACCTCGGATTCTTCATTATTCGGATTTTGTATAATTCCTGTATATGAAGGGTATTTTCCAGCGGTCGGGCTATACTGGGTACTATATTTAATAGGTCTGATGTTTTGGCTCGACTTGTTAGTGAAGATACTACAGTTAGATATCCAGATATTGCGAGAATTGAAGAGACCTTCTAGGTATCTATTTAAGGGCTCATCTACCCATCCAGTGTTGATTGTGAGCTCGTATGAAACGTCCCCATTGAAATTAGAGGTCTCCCAAAGATCCTTCATATAGGAGTTTCTTGATGCAGTGGATTTCCACTTATTAGAGCCTCTGCAGGGTAAGCAACAGTATTGCCCGTTAGAGTCATACCATTGGAGCAACCATGTATCATTACGCTCCTCGTTAGGATACGTGTTAATTTTCACGCTGCCAAGATCCACAGTTTTTGTTTCTTGGGTGGAATCGTGTGTATAGTTAATAATGACTTGGAAAGACACATAACTTGTCTGTGAGATATCCATGCTTCTGTTCAGGTTAGCCCAGAGATACATTGCATACCCGCTAGTAAGTCTATAATTAGCATATACTGTTGTGCACTCCTGTGTTGTAACACCTGCTATGGTATATGTGGGAGAATACTCATATACGATGCGTTTCAGAAGTACCGATGTCTCCACAGAAGTGATCTCAGTATCTTCTCCATCATAGAATGTCGCTCTTATATTTGCAGAGTCTACCTTGCCATCTATGCGTCTATAGAGCGTACCTGATTTATACCAGTCACATTCTATAGTGGGATTTATTCTCTCTGCATTTATAATCGGGAAGATGTTTATAGGATTAAAACCCTCAAGCTCATCCTTAAAAGGAAGCTGTCTAACATTCAGATACGCAACTGTTGTAGTAGTAATAATATGTTCAGGAATAACAGAGCCTCTATATAGGGTTAGCCGGTATATTCTATAAGCAGTGTTTATGCTGAACGCTGATGTGCTTACAGAGGCAAAATCAGGATCTAGTTCCGCCTGTTTATGGATATTAGATAGGATCTGGCTAGTCTCTATAATCCATGTTGGAGCATATACCTTGCCAATGTATAAAATGTTATTAGGCTCGTAGCAGGGTGTAATAACAAAGGTCAGAGACTTATCTGTTGGAGCGTAATCCCCAGCTGATAAGGAAGTATACATCCGTGTATTTGGAGTTGCATATAAATAGCTATTTGTCATTTAGTATACATCTTTTATATGAAATGCTTATTTAGGGAACAGATAATTATTTATCTCTGCGATCATAGCGCTTTTCATATTTGCTCTTAGAGAATCTAAATTAGTGTTGCTAATTGCGTTCCTTAAAAAGGGTTTTGGCTCGATGCCTTTCTTTCGAATCGAATTGCTTAACATGTATGGCAAGGATTGTTCAGTGAGCTTAGGGAATTGCGGGAAGTTCTTTGGTGAGATATTTCGAACCTTGATCCATTCACGTATAGCAGATACAGGAGGGTTGTGTCTCACCTGGCTAGGATCGGGGTAAGCTCTTCTGCCTCGCTCGATATATTTCCAATAGGCCGGGAGATCAATCACAATCTGATAGTTGTATGAGCCTTTATCAAAGACTGAGAAAGTGATCTTATCCCTTATCGCATAGTTAGAAGGCATCTGATCTATATAGTTTTGGATAAGCTCTGCGGCGTAGGTCTTTATTACATCGGTAATCATGCTCGTATTAGTGTGTTTTTTTCCATTTAAGACGGTTTTTCTCGTCCTCTTTAGCTTTTATAATAAGATAGCTTACAACGTAGCAGAAGTGAGTTATGGACCAGTTATAGATGTCTGTATATTTTTCATTAGTGTTGGAAGCAACTGCCATTATATAGGGGAGCATCCCATAAGGTTTTAAGGCGGATTCTTCATAGCCTCTCTCTTCATGCTCCTCAGGTTCATCATCGGAATACCCGAATACTGCAGGATAAGAATCTTTCAGTTGTTTAAATAAAACACTATATAGGTGTTCACATATGGCGAAACCTTGGAGAGCAGGAATATCAAAAAGCTCGTCTGCTACGGAGCTTATGTCGTATCCATCGTTATAGGATTTTCCTTTTGGAATGAAAAGCGCTGATAAGACATATACTATCTTGGTGATTCTGTCGGGGATATTCTTATCGTAATTGCAAATATCCATGAATTGAGCTACTGTCATTGAGTCTAGTGAGTAGCTAATGCTATAATTCTTGAAGGTATCAATCTTTTTGATAACAGCAAAGGATTCCTTCTTAGGAGGATTCATCAGGAATTCGAATTCCCTATTGAATATTAGAAGCACTAAATGATCGTCTATGTTATCATATCGGTCCGCATAGAGGTATTTCAATAAGGCTCTAGCTTTATCGATCGTGGTTGAATCTCCTCCGAGTATCTCACTGAGGTCTTGATATTGTTTTAATGTGATATTTCCCCAATTCATATTAAAGTGCAAGATTTTTATTTGCGTTGCTGGCAAGATGATAACAGATAGCAAGAGACATTACTGTATCGTCGTGGTGCCCTCTTTCTGCGTTATAAGTTATTGATCCTTGCTTACCAGATTTCTCTACTCGGTAGGTGGTAAGCTCAGATAGTAAAACATCATTTTTAATGATCGATACGGTTTCTGTTTGGAAAGCCGTTGCGAGTTTCTCTATAATACGTCTTTTGGAATCATTAGTTGTTTGGAATACCTTTATGTTTATCGAATCCCCGATCTCTTTAGCTAAAAGATCTCTATAGACTGCTCCAATAGAGTTTTTCTCAACCTCTACCTCATTAACATGATTCGCGATAAGGAAATCTCCTATCTTTTTCACTGCAGTGTTAGCATTCTCATTCTCAAGGATCAATATGTTTGTCATATGGCAGGAACCTGCCGTCATAGTCGTCACTACTGTTCTATCCTGACCGTCAGCAGCCCAATCGATCCCAGCTTTTATGATCTCTCCTTGCTTTGGCTTATAAGGATATATACACTTATCGAAATTCTGGAATACTCCATTTTCAGATGCACTGATGAACTGTCCAAGGTACTCGGTTTGGAATCTTAGCTTCGGAAGCTGGTGCCTATATTGCTCTAACTTCTCTGGTGATAAAAATCTAGAGGTATCAAAGTCACACCAATCAATGCTGATCACGTTACTCATTCCGGTGAGGCCTTTCATGTAATATTCATAAAAGAATCCATCCTCGAACATAGGAGTTGAGAACATTATGATGTCAGCGTTTTTAGCATCGGTAGCAGGCTGCAAAAGGGTGAATACATCATCTTCTATAAAAGCCGCCTCATCAAGGATGAGGAGATTACAGTTAAAACCTCTAAGGTTATCGCCTTGCTCAGCTGATTTGAAGTATATTTTAGAGCCATTAATAAACTCTATCTCCAGCAGGGATTCATTCTTCTTAGAGATTGCACCAGTTCCATAAAGCAAATCCAGAAGCTCCTTAAAAAGTCTCCTGGATTGTGGCATCGTAGGTGAAACGATCATAACCGAATGCCCTCTATGGTTCAAGGATTGGTATAGAGCGAGCTGTTGGAGGCAAATGGACTTACCAACTTGTCGTTTTGCTTTGACCACCAGAATGGTATTTATGGGGTTGGCAATAAATCTCTTGAATACCTCCTCTTGCCATTCCGTAAGATTTATGGACTCTATAGTTATCATTTAGTTATTCTTTTAACCTTAATTTGAAATTTATGTCAATTTTATCTGTTGCATCTCGCTCTTTAGCTATTTGCTGTTTAGCGCTATCTTTACTTGGGTCTATGCTTAAAAGACGTGTTAACAGGCGAGCTTCTAGGTAAGCACCTCTTTTATCACCTACATCCAAACAATCTGCGACAGAAGCCTGTAGCCATTTACATAGGGATTTCTTAACGGAGGTAAAATCAAGGGAATCTCTCTCCTCGTACCATGAACGAACCGCCTCATCAGCATAGATATAAGGCACTCCCTTGCGCTGGAGCACCTTAATAATATACTCTTTAGATTTACCCTGCAGACATAATCGACATATAGTTTCATCGATCATTACCTCATCAAGATTTACTAATGGCTTATCTTTTTCTACGTTTGATTTTCCCATAACTTTTTAGTTTCTAATATTTTATCTTCCAACTCTTTAATCTTTCGTTTAATAGTCCTGTGTTTTCGTGCTTTAACAAACTCAGCCGCTAGAAACACTGCAGGATAGGTTACAAGGGCGAAAATAAAGAAAAGGAATGCTGTTAGGTATGCTATAATTTTTTTCATTTCTTCTTAGCTTTTTTAGGTTTGCTCTTAGGTGCAGGGGTTTCGGTGCGTTCCTTCTCCCAATTCAAATAGGCTTTAGAAGCATAATTAACGAGGGAAGCTGCACAATGATTACATGAAGGCTTCTTACCCTCCATGTAATGCTCTGATAAGTATTCAATCTCTGCTTTACAAAGATTGCGGATAATGTGGTATTTATATGCTTGCTGTACTTTCAAATATAGATTTTCTACGTTCATGATAATTAAATTTATTCTAGGAGGTTGAAAAGACGCTCTATAATAGCATCTAGTCCTCTATATATAAATGTTATTAAATTGCTTAGAAACGGTGCTATAAAGGTGAAAAACAAGCCAATATAGACCGAATTCAAGATCGAAATACCTAATATCAGGGAATACACCCAGGTGCTCCAAAAGACGGTGCATTGAAGACATGAGAAGGGCTTACCTAAAGTGACCTTCCTTCTGAAGATCAGAGAGGCAATATAGTTGGAAATCCCTTCTATTACTCCAAGATGACTATGAAGATAGATCATAGCCAAAACGAATATTAACAACTTAATCGATAGTATCATCTCCATAAGGCACTCCATTTATTGTTATTTGTATGTTTTTGTCCAGCCCTAGACTAAACGCACGCTCAGGACTAATATTCTCATCATAACGAGATTGTGTATAGAGTTTTTTGAATTTGCAATTGCACTCCTGAAGAGAGAACCACATGCACTGATACATCATTTTTCTAAAGTCCAAGTCAGTAGCAAAGGTTCTACCCCTCTTAATCCAATCATAAACGAGATCCTGAACGACATCATCTACTGCTTGTAGCTGTGAGATCTTCAGCTTTCTTTTACCGATTCTACCTTCTCTCTTGATCTTAGCAGCGAACTCGTAAAGCTCCTTTATATATTTATCATTCATCGTCAGTATCTTTCTTTTTAAGGTCTTCTTTGTATGCCTCTATAGCTGCTCTAACTGCTTCGATGTCCCAGCCCTCACCTCTAAGGAGAAGCTCGATCTCACCTCTTTGGATATCCAGCTCTGTAAGGACCTGATCTCTAAGCTCGCTCAAGTAATATTTAATAACTAAAATGTCTAACACCAAGATGATTGTTAAAGAAATTGCGAATGTCATATCTGTATGTATTTATTTTTAGATTTTTCCAGGGAATTCTTGTCTGAATTGATTTAAAGTTCTCTCGTGCTCGAGTTGCTCGTGTAAAGATTTATTCTCAACTCTAAGTTTTGCCATCTCTAAATTCAATGAGATAATCTGATCTACTAGTTTGATTATAAGTTCTTCCATATCGTTTTTATTTAATAATAACACATAATACCTCGATTTTTAAATTTCAATAAAGGACTTTGCCTTTAAGCTCCTTAAAAGTCCACTACCTTAATACGTGCGTTTTAAGGCGTTATTTCAAGTGGCTCCTTGTAAACCATTAAGTTCATAGCAAAGTTGTCTTAAACTAAAAGAATATGACCTTATTGGTTGCAACGGAAGGATATCTTATAATACGCGGTAGAGGATTCTTCAGGGATTACGCTCCAAAGGATGACACTCCAAAGGGATTATTACCAATTACCCATTTTTCTGCCCTCTAAACTCTATATAAAAAAATAAAATTTTTTTTAAAAAAATAAATATAAAATATAAAGTTTATAATATATATAGGTAATATGGTAATAATATAGTATATAGTATTGTATATTAAGGAGTTATGGAGTTACCAAAATAATTACCTGCTATGGTAATTGGTAATAATCACTAAATGATTGATTTTGAAGCGATTAACTTGAAAATCCCTCTGAAACGATGGTAAAATCTATGCTAATTTCGATGCTTCTCCTCGGTAAAATATCCCCTAAACCCCCTCCGAAACCTGGTGTTTTATGGAATATTTCGGATGGGCTTTTAGCATATTTTTAGGCAGTTCCTCCCGCGCATAAATATTATTATAGATACCCAAGAGGCGTATTTACCCCGGAGAAAAATACCTCGCGGGAGAGAAATATGCTATAAAACATATTTTTTTATAAGAAAAACATTGAAGAATCCATGATAAGTGTGTTATTATATCTATGTATTTATCTTTTAAAGGTAAATTCAGATGTCACTTAGACATTTTATTATTGAGATAGGCTTTTTTTCATGATCTTGTATTTTATTTGAGTCCGAATCCCTGGTAATAAAAACCAGGGGTTCTGATTCAAAAAATTAGAAAACTTGATTATTATATAAAGGAAAGATAATTAATAAGACGTTTCTGTTATTTTTGGACCTTTTAATAGATTCGTCTAAGAACATAAAAAGATATTCCTTCGGGATTAGGAGTAGAAGCTAAAGGTCCAACAATGAGCTTCTTTCCTGGTTCCGAAGTTTTTTTTATTATGAAAACTAACGAAAAATTCCAAACCGAGCTTCTTTATTACTCAATCGCTAATGATTATAAGGAAGCTACAGAAGAATGGAACCTCCTATATTCTGAAGAGAGAGAAGGATATTGCATTTGTGGACACGATATCAAAAACATTTATTATATAAAGAACAAGTATAACAACACTACTCTCCCAGTTGGAAAAGACTGCATCAAGAACTTCCTAGGAGATAAGATAAACGCCGATCTGGATGAAATTGAAGCTCTCGCATCTGATATTAATCGAGAGTACCGCTTGATTTATAACTTAAGCTATTACGGAATTATCTTTGATAAGGCTTATCTCAAAAAGTTCGATACAATACTTACTCCGGATGAGCTTAAGACTATTCGGAATTATGCTAAATATGGAGTTAAGAAATGGGGAGGCGTTGGCATCGCAGATTGGGAAAAAAGATTTTCTAAGTCAGGAAATCATTTTTATTTGACTGCAATCCTTAAAAAGCTTTGTTCACACTGGAGAGAGCGTAAGGCTAGCTTTAAATATAGCACCTTGATAAATACAAAGCATGAATTATCTGAGACTCAAAAAGATCAGGTTGAATACTACAGAGAAAAACATTTAAATACCATACTAATATTCAAATAAAAAAATAAAATACCATCATGAAAAGAACAGTTAAAGATGCAAACAGCATCATCGTAAAGTTTATCACAAAGAGTACTACCTATAGCAAGCTCACATTTGATGTGACTTCGCAAAAGATCTGCTTAGGAGTAGAGCCTATCGATAGTTCAGTTTATGAAGCTATACAAGCAGAGATTCAGGAGGAGTATCCTGATACTAAGATCCTTGTTAGTTCTATTAAACGCATTGTTAAGGACTACGCCAATAAGAACAAGACAATGCCTTCTTACGCTGATTGGTTCCGTGCTCATATCGAGTTAGGCGAGAACGGCAAACCATTAAAGACTTATCAGAACCTGGTAAATTTCTTTGAGCATTGTCCTGAACTTGCTGGAAGACTCCGCCACAATGATATTACATGCTTCAACTACCTTGATGATGCTCCAATTGAGGATGCAGATGTTTTAAAATTCCGTTGCTTAGCCGAGAACACATTAGGATATGCGAATAAGAACGATGTCTATGATGCTATTCTCCAGGTCTGCTCAGATAACTCCTACAATCCATTCCGTGATGCTATTCAGAGTTTTGTTTGGGATGGAAAGAAAAGAGTATCTAGATTTTTCATTGAATTCTTGGGAGCTGAAGATACCAAATTGAATGAGTCTTTAACAGAGAAATGGATGTACGCTTTAATTAAACGAATATTTGAGCCAGGATGTGCATTTGATAACATGTTGATAGTATTTGATGATAAGCAAGGCACAGGTAAGACAAAGATCGTTAAGAGACTCGTAGATTGCATGGGATTTGATTATGGATATGAAACTGCAATCTCTTATGACAGCACAAAGGACAATATCGACAAGCTCAATAAGGCGTGTGTAATAGCTATCGACGAGCTTACAGGATATTTGAAGACAGAACCTGAAAAGGCTAAGCAATTCATTTGTGCGAGTGAGGACACAGCTCGTTTGGCTTATGAGCGCAGCACCAGAATCTTCAAAAGACACTGTGTATTCTATGGTTCGACTAACGTAGAGCTCTTCTTGAAAGACTACACTTCAGACTTCGAGCGCCGCTATTGGATTATGGATTGCAATGGAGAGGTCCATTCAGCAGAGTGGTGGAGCACTAACCTTCCTGATGAATATCTCCAGCAGGTACTTGCAGAGGCATATTACCTTTACCAGTCTCAGCCTAACTATCCTTATGAGAGCTTAACCTTAGAGGAAGTTGCAGAATTGAAAGCAGTACAACG
>Ga0247610_10003279_pt1 | contig 17913 bp, 13 predicted proteins | sample 174DNAGHGhighgp2_FD_193483 | JGI IMG/M metagenome (GOLD analysis project Ga0247610, IMG submission 193483) | Sheep rumen microbial communities from Palmerston North, Manawatu-Wanganui, New Zealand - 1742 DNA GHGhigh gp2 | ecosystem: Host-associated > Mammals > Digestive system > Stomach > Rumen... | reverse complement strand
TATCCTTTAAATGACAAGGTGCATATAAAAGACTTGGATGTATGCTTTTATCAGCAATACCGTTTTTATGGTTGGAGACGTTTGCAGAAGTATTTGGAGAAAAGAAAAATGTTTCGAATCCGTTTGGAGAAGCATATTAAAGAAGTTTGTCCTGATATCATTGTGTGTATTCGTGTAGATACAGTTCAAATGATTCTTCGTGTAAAGGGAAATATACCAGTGATATGTGAGTCTCATTCTATGTTCAATTCGTATATTTATGAAAATGCCACATTTTGGAATAGGATGAGTTTCTATCTTTTGAGAAGGTATATACGTAAAATTAATTGTATTGTGGCATTGACAGAGGGTGATGCTAATGATTGGCGAAAATATAATAAACATGTTTGTGTCATTCCCAATGTGGTTCAGTTGAATCCTGAAAATAGATATAGCAAACTAAAGTCAAAGATTGTTATTTTTGTAGGCAGATTTACTCTACAAAAGGATTTTGGAACATTAATAGACATGTGGAAGATTGTGCATAAATATCATAGGGACTGGGAGCTACATGCTTATGGGGAAGGAGAGTTGAAACATGATTATGAGCAAATTGTTGCCAATATAGATTGTAATATAAAGATATTACCTGCTACATCAAATATCTTTGAGAAGTATCTTGAAAGTTCAATGTTAGTTATGTCTTCTCTTTACGAGCCCTTTGGTCTAGTCCTTCCAGAGGCGATGAGTTGCGGCCTTCCTGTTGTCGCATTCAATTGTCCTTATGGTCCTGCTGATATCATCGAAAACGGGGAAAATGGTTTCTTAGTAGACAATAGAAATATTGGCGAATTTGCTTTGTGTGTTAACCGACTCATTGAAGACAGAGAGTTGCGTTTGAAGATGGGAGGATGTGCAATCACATCTGCGCAACGTTATAGAGCAGAGACCATTATGCCTTTGTGGAAGTCTCTTTTTGAGAAGTATTCAGATATTCGTGGATAGTTTGAAGGATTGGAATGATTATCGTTTAGATAACCAAACTTTCTATTGCTTCAAAAAAATCTTTAGCATAACGTTCTTTGTTGAATCTTTGAATTTGTTCATCTGGGGTTTGTTTCATTTCCTCCCGGAGGTATTTGTTATCATATACTTGCAGAATGGCCTCTGCAAATCTCTTTTCAAATTCCGTACCAGTAGGAACAATAATGGCATTACTCTTGGTTACTTCTTCGGGTATGCCGCCACGGTCTGTTGTTATAATTGGAAGTCTCATGGCTTGTGCTTCTAATACAGTGGTAGGAAGAGGGTCATCCCATAGTGATGGGATGACAGCGACATCGGATATTTTCAGATAACTGGGCATTAATTCATAGGGTATAAAACCTGTAAAGCGTATTCTTTCTTTCATGGTTTCTGCCTGTCTTTTCAGAGAAATAATGAATTCATTGTCGTCGTTAGTGTTTCCAAAAAAAGAACTACCGATGATAAGTAACTTGATTGTCGGATATTCATATAATAAACCAAGAGCAGTTATTAGTTCTCGAATACCTTTTTCTGGTGTCAGTCTTCCACTAAATACTAGAACAAAATCATTAGTTGAGAGGTTAAGTTCTTCCCGAGTTATTTGTGGCATAATGTTAGGTGAGAATTTCTGAATGTCAATTCCTGCGTAGATGGTGATACATTTATTGGTGACATCTCTAATTGTCTTTATTCGGCCTCCGATATAATTTGATGTTGTGATAATAAGTGACAATGCATCATATATTTTTCGGTTAGACCTTGTTGTGTTATTGAGTAGATCATTATAATCGTTGAATACCAATTTTGCACTTGTTTTGTCAATTAATGATTCTACATACCCGGGACGATTATGCATGATGATGATGTCATAATTTGACCTTTTGATATCCTTGACAGCCTTTGAGATATAGTAGTCGATATAAAAGTTATAGTAACCGTCCTTATGTCGATAACCGTGAATGCGTCTTTTAATCTTTCCCCATAGAGTCTCTACATGAACATATTTGTATGAGTTGACATCTGAGTATAAGGCAGGGTGACTCTTGACCTTTTTGTCGTATATGCTATAGACAGTAATCTTATGTCTTTTGTTTATGTTGTTGTATTCGAGAAAGAAATCAATAAAATTTTCTACAGCCCCCCCCTGAACGGCTGGTATTGGTAATATTCCCGAGGTAAGCATTGCAATATTCATAATTGTATCATTTGTTGATTTGTAATGATTGGTATAAATGTAACTTTATTCCTATTGATATTAATAATTGCCCAATCAGCAGTCTTAGGGTGCATAAAGGATGTGCGAAAAGTATTTTTTTCAGCAAGTCTCCCCTGAATTTTCCTGCCTGATAAGACTGATGTATGAAGTTTAGATGCTCCATGACATAAATTTTAATGGCTTGTTTTTTATAAACATGGCCAAATATCTTGTATAATTGTATATGTCCTTCTGCAAAGAATTTCAGTACTTGCTCATTTGGCTCTTCAAAAACTGAGGTCAGACCACCACTGTGTTTCCTATATACGGCCATGTTATCTGTCATTCCCCAAATTCTCCCGCAATGTGCACAGGACAGAAACTCTGGCAGGTCTCCAAAAGGAATGCTGCTATTAAGATATTGCTGATAGATGGCACTTCGTAAAACTTCTGTTCGCATAACCACGGAGCAAGTTATTGGAAGATAGTGCTTGTATAATTCGAGTCCAGTATATTCACGATTCTCCAACTTGTCGGTTGCAATAACATCGGGGATGTTTTTCCCTTCATAATGGATTCTTCCCTGATGAAAGCACATTGAATAGTCTGGGTGACTTTCCAGAAAATCAACCTGCTTTTGTAGTTTGTGTGGATCAGTCCAATAATCGTCTCCTTCACATTGAGCCAGATATTTACCTTTTACTTCTTTCAGTATTAATTGGCTGATATATGTGAAGCCTCTTTTGGAAAACTGATTCTCTGTTTGATATATAGGGTGGATGAGTGTCGGATACCTTCTTTCATATTCTTTAATGATTTCAGTCGTTCCGTCTGTGGATGCATCATCATGGATAATTACTTCAAACTTAAAGTCGGTTTCTTGCATAAGAATACTATCCAATGCCTGAGAGATGTATTTTATATGATTATATGTAATACATTCGATTGATACCAGAATATTATCACTCATACTCCCTTAAAGTTTTATTAATTTGAGACAAACACGAAGAATTTCTTTATTAAGGACAAATGATGTTATAAAATATACCAATCCGCCAGTCACAGAGCCGATTATTAATTGTAATAGAAGACTGTCGAAAGACATTATTACAATTTTTATCAGGATGAACATAATAGCAGATGATATGATGGTTGGAGAAAAGTCAACCAGTTGTCTGAAGATGCTAAGATTGATGAGTTTCCCAGAATAATGTGCATTGATAAATAAGCATAAAAAAGAGTCGATGACGCATGAATAGCATAATGCAATGATGCCCCAAGGAATAGCGATAATCATGATAAGGACTCCAAGCAATTTCTGAATGATTTCTAATTTTAAAGACAAATCGGTCCTGCCTTTAACCTGTAAGATTCCAAGGTTAATGGCGTGGATAGGATACCACATTTGTGAAAAACATAAGATAAGAAGTAGTTCTGCGCAAAAAGACCATTGTTCACCGATTACTAAGATGACAAACGGTTTAGATAGAGCAGACAGACCAAACATCATTGGGAAAATAATAAAGGCCGTCAATTTTAGAAACTTTCTATAAGAATTCTTCAATTCAGTGTCATTATTTTGTATTTTGCAAAGTACAGGGTACGTAACACGTTGCATAACCCCTGATACACTCATAGATGGGAAATTGGCATAGGATTCTGCGCGGGAGAAATTTCCTAAAGCACTGGCACTGAACTTCTTTCCAATTACCAATCCATATAGATTGTTATATGTGGTATCAATCAATGATGTTAAAAGCAACTTAGATCCAAATGAGAACATTTCCTTGAAGGATGATTTGGAAAATGTCAGTGTCGGCCTCCAATCCGAGAAATGCCAATAGCAGATGACGCCTAAAGTTGTCGAGAGAATGGCAGATATGACTAACGCCCAATAGGAGAAGCCGAAATAAGCACATAGAATACCAACAATACCAGATAAGATGGTCGTTGGAAGTGTAACTTTGGTAATAGACTTGAAATCAAGTTTTGTAACCAGTAATGTATACTGGACACTATTGAAAGCACCAATAATGACTGTCAGTCCAAGTACCCTGGTCAGTAGGGTTAATTCTGGCATATTATAGAATGCGGAAATGTATGGCGCGCCAATGAAAAGGATGATATAGGCGATACATGCGATGACGATATTAAACCAGAAAACGGTGCACAGGTCTTCATGGGTCCTGTCTTGTTTTCTGGTGATCGCACTTGTAAAGCCACAGTCAATAAATACCCCGGAGATAGCCAGAAAGATTCCAAGCATGCCGACGATTCCGTATTCACGTGGAGACAGCAAGCGTGCCATAAATAGAGTAATGACAAATTGCGTCCCCTGTAGGGAAAAACGTTGGACGGCACTCCAAATGATGCCTTGTTTTGTCTGTTTCTTGAGGCCTTCTTCCATTTATTTAGCGATTTCGCAAATCACTCTATCAACATCCTCTATACTCATTGCATGATGTATAGGCAGGCATATGACGCTATCCGCAAGTTTATATGCATTAGGCAGATTGTTGCGTGAAGCACTTTCTAACCCGCGATAGGTAGAGAATGTACTGATTAGCGGATAGAAATATCGTCGGCCATATACATTGTGGGATTGCATCTTGAAATAGAGTTCATCACGTGTCATTCCATATTCATCTGCATTCACAAAAATTGGGAAATAACTATAATTATGACGTACTCCCGGCATATCCTCCCAGAAACAGATCCCTTTGATGTTTCGTAGGGCATTACGGTATTGGACGGCAACTCGATGACGGGTTTCAATGGCTTGATCTACTAACTTTAAATTGAGCAAACCGTATGCAGATCGCACCTCATCCATTTTGCTGTTGATGCCAGGAGCCACAACCTCTACTTCACTGGCAAAGCCGAAATTTTTCAGATAATCAATGCGTTGCTTGGTTTTTGCATCATGCATAACCAGCGCACCACCTTCGATGGTGTTATAGACCTTCGTGGCATGAAAACTGAGTGTGGAAAGGTCTCCCTCATTTAAGATGCTTTTCCCATCTATTTCAACACCAAATGCATGGGCTGCATCATAGATGATTTTGAGCCCATATTTATCTGCGATATCCTGAATTTCTTTAGTACGACATGGCTTCCCGTAAACATGAACAGGCATGATGGCTGTTGTCTGTGGGGTGATGGCGGCCTCAATTTTGTCAGGGTCGAGATTCCCTGTTGAGGAATCAATGTCCACAAATACTGGCTTGATGCCATTCCACCAAAGAGAATGGGTTGTTGCAACAAAACTATAGGGGGTTGTGATGACCTCTCCTGTGATGCGAAGTGCCTGCAATGCTGTGATGAGGGGCAAAGTTCCATTTGTAAATAAACTGATATAGGGTACTTTCAGATATTTGCAGAGGGCTTCCTCAAGTTTCTGATGATAGGAACCATTATTTGTTATCCATTTCTCTGCCCAGATCTTATTTAGAATCTCATGAAAGTCATCAAGATTTGGCAATAACGGGGATGTGACAGTTATGATGTTTTGTTTCATATTCTATCCGTGAGATGTGTGAATAAAATCAGTGTTTTTATGATCAATATGTAGGATGTTCTTAAACATCCTCATGACGAGTTCTGGAATGGTGAGTACTTTGCTGAAAGAACGGAAACGTAGTTCCCGAGGGATGGAAATGAATAATGAAACGGCTAAAAGGCCAAATAGAATCCACCATTTGTCTGCCCATTCAGAGATAGTCAAGGTCATAAAGACAGATAATCCAGCTAACAATATAATCAGAATGGAACGGGGGATTAATGCTTGCTGGATGGTCTTGTCGATAAAGTTGATTTTACCATGGATAATGGCTCCAGGAATCTTTGGCAGATTGCTTAAAAGACTCTGTATCTGGGCTGTCATCCAACGCATACGCTGACGTTGGAAGTTGTCTTGGCTACTTACTTTTTCATCAAAAACGTGAATCTCTGGTGCATATTTGATAAATACTTCCTGATGTAGTAGTAGTGCTTCCATTTCACGGTCTTCACCTGCTGTAGATAGTTTGAAGACATTTTCCCTGAACAGATTGTAGTCAAAGCACATGCCTGATCCAATCAGTGCTGACGAGAGCCCGAGACGATTATGGGCTTTGCGGAAGATGGTGTTGTTAATCTCTTCACTGGCTCCATCCAAAACAGCCACATCATTATTCGCGTTCTTGGCACAACGATGACATTGAATCGCGTCATATACTGAACATAGGATGTTTAATTGTGATAAGAATTCTGGACGAACTACATTGTCTGCATCTAAAATGACCACATTATCAAAGTCTCCTTTTACCTCGTTGATAGCATATTGCATGGCTTTGGCCTTAGAACTCTTTTCGAATGTCGGTGTCAGAAGTGTGATGGGGAGTCTTCTTAGGCGCTCATTGGTTTCCGGTTGCATATGGTCAGATATGACTGCTACCGTATAATGACTCTGGGGATAATCTTGCAACAGGAATTGTTCTACGGAATGTGTAATCACACGATCCTCATTGTAGGCAGGGTAAAGGATGAGAAATCTGGTCATCCGATTACTGATGGCTGCAGCATGCATGGCAACATTATCATCTTTGTCATAAAAGAGGGAGATAATGGCAAAGAAAACGACATATGCCACGGAGCCTGCAATGATGAACCACAGGGAAATGTCAATAATATGCAGGATGGTCCAAATCATTTTTTCGAATTCTTCAATCTTGTGTATAATTTTCCCCAAATTGTAACAAACGGGGAGCGTAAGAATGTCTTGTCCCACATCTCATCAACTAAATAATCTGGTGTGGCAAGGGCAAAGAAGAAAAGTGTTATGGCGGTTAATAGCCACCATTTAATGGCCCATGAGAAATGGATTAGTGGCATTAATATGCACATGAGCATGAAAATACCAACCATTGTGGTTCGTGGAATGAGTGACCATTGGATTATCTTATCCGTAAGATCATATTGCTTGTGAAAGATGGCACCAGGAAGAAATCTTAGGTTTCGGATGAAATTTTGGAATTGCTGAATGGCCCATCGTCCTCGTTGCTCATTCAGTTTTGAAGTAGTTCTTTTCTTTTCTCCATAAACATAAATGTGATCAAAATAGTCAATAAAGATTTCCTGACGGAGTAATAATGCTTCCAATTCCTTATCTTCTCCTGCAGTCTTGGCCCTCATGACATTTTCCTTAAACCAATTAAAGTCATAGGCCACGCCAGAACCTGCCAATGCGGCAGATAGTCCTACATTTATATGGCCTTTCCGGAAGATGTTGTTGTTGATTTCCTCAAAAACTGCATCCATACGGGCTGCTGCCGTGTCACGATTCCGTGATATGCGATGTGCTTGTATGGCCTTGGTTGCGGCAGCCTCATAGGCATTGTTGATGTTTGCTAAAAATTCTGCATCTACAATATTATCTGCATCTAGTACGACGGCCACATCATAAATTTTAAACTCAGGCAGATTTAATATCGCATATTGCAAGGATTTGGCTTTGGTACTCTCTTCAAAGTTGGGGGTCAGGAGGGTAATGGGGTACTGCGCTAAACGCATATTAGTCATCTCACTTTGATGGTCGGAAATAACGGTTACATCAAACAACCGTTGGGGATAGGCCTGGCTCAAGATAGAAAGCACTGTATGTTCAATGACCTCATCTTGTTTGTAGGATGGGATTAGGATGATAAAACGCCGGTTTATCCTTGCCTTGGAGATGTCGGACGATTTGTTGTAGAGTGCGGCTATGGCAAATATCCCAATGTATATTGCCGTTACTCCTGTGATGAAAAACAACAACCAGTCGATGATATGTATGATAATATAGAAATCCATAATACTACTTGAAAGATAATGTCTTGTGAAAATCTTTGATCCCTCTGACAAGTGCCTTTATTAAAGGCCATTGACCTGTGAGGGCGTATTTTATGATGTCACGAGAAGCAGCGATCCCTATAATGTATAGATAGGCAAGGTGTTTGTTTAAACCAGTCCAATTACGCTTCACAAGTAAGAGCCGATTTCGTGCTATGTAATATGTACGAAGTGGGCTCTTCTGGCCAGTGGTCTGGCTTTCTTTATGATAAATGGTGCAGGCAGGTTCATACCATATTTCATAACCTGCATGCGTTATCATCATAGACCAGTCAATTTCTTCATAATAAAGAAAAAAGCATTCTGGCATCAATCCAACCTTGTCGATGACCTCGCGTTTTAGCATCATGGCAGCACCATGGGCATATGGGGTAGAGTGGGGAGAGTCATATTGACCTTTATCTTCTTCTCCGAAACCAATTGCCTTATTTCTCGTTGTTATTTTTGATAGGGGGGTATAACCTGTAAACTGAATAGGTTGATTCCCCCAAGCAAAACGAATTTTAGGGCAAACGACTCCAATCTTTGGATAAGACTCAAGCCGGTCGATAAGATATCTAATGTCTGATGTCTGAGGCTTGAAAAATGTATCGTTATTTATAAGGAAGAGGTATTTACCATGAGAAGCCCTAATACCTAAATTGTTTCCTCCAGCAAAACCTAGATTCTTTTCGCTCCTAATAACTTTAACCTGAGGATATTTTTTCTGTATCGCTGTTGCTTCATCTTGCTGAGAGGCATTATCAACAACTATCACCTCCACTGAATCATTGAAGGGGATGGAATCAATTAGTTCACAGGTGTCCTTCAGCCTATTGTAATTGACAGTAATGATAGACAAACTACACTCTTGATGCAAGTTTCTTTTCTAACTTTAGGCGTTTCTTCTCTTCTTGTAAAGCCAACCGTTTTTGTTCATATTCTTCCCATTCATCGTCAATGTAGGGTAACACATATACGATGGCTAAACCTCCAAAAAAGAGAAGCCCGTTCGGGAACTGGTATAATACTTGGTTCATATATCCAGCCAATTGCATAGCAGCAAACGCACTGCACAATGCTGCACCTATTCCTCTTAAAGATCTGTTTTTTATTCTAAATAATACAATCCAACATGCCCCTAATAGCATAATTATAATACAGGAGGTAAAGACAGTGACACCGATAATCCCGGTATGTATCCAGATGAACACATATTCTGAGTCTGGGGCTGTAATAGACAATAAGTTATATTTGTTTCGTGCAGGTACATCACCTGTTCCTAACGCTATACCTATGCCCCAAGGTGCATCACTTAAATAACCTTTTATGGCTTCCTTATTGATATCTCGAACGGCAGATGATGCATCCTCTTTGTTAAATGCGGAACGCATGCGTCGGATTTGAGTATTCCCTTGGCCAATATTGGTAAAAACTAATAAGACAAATGCCAATAATCCTGCAAGGGCTATTGGGGTTGCTAATTTCACTGATTTGGATAGAAATACATATACCATCAGGCCTGCCAAGAAAACGGCAATAGCGGTTCTGGTACCAGACTGGAACATACCCCAAAGAACGGCAACCGAAGTAATAAAGTATAGAATTTTATCAAATTTGATTTTAGAGGTGAGGGCTAATATGAGAAATGCTGCTGATGTTGCAGCGGCATTACAGCCATAGTTTGCAGCGTCATTAAAGGTGGAAAAGTATCTGGTAATGCCGTTAACAATATGTGTGGATCTACCTGATCCATTTAACCATTCTTGTTCGTGAATGGTCATACCTATATTGATTTGTTTCCATGTCCAAAAGGCAGAGAATAAGGCCAAAATAGCCCAGATTCTCAGATATTTGTCTAATTTCTCCGGCGAATCTATATATACAGCAAAGATTACAACGAAATATATAAGTTGTAAGCCCATCAGTCGCAAACCTGCGAACCATCTGGTCACGTTTATTCCCAAATCACAGGTATTATTAAAGAGTTGTAAGATACAGAGTCCACACCAGATGAGAACAGCAAACATCATAAGGTTCATGGCACGCCCAATTCGCTCGCTAAAACGAAAATCAATAAGTGCTATCGCTAATAATAATAATTCCAAAATCTCATTGTAGGAGGAAATGGGGATTCCACTCGGTAATAGCATATTTTTGTTTAGGCATGGAATGAGATAGTTTAAAAAGAAGAGGAGCCAAAAGCACAGCATCTTCCATTTAAATGCACAATAGATGAAAACAATGGCTATAGGTAATGCACATATCAATGCGAAGGAATTAAAACCGCTAATTGCAAAATTGTAAATAGCCAGCAAAAACAGGAGAAAGAGCACTATGACTCTTCCTCCATGTTCATGGGTATATGTCCTGATACTATTTGTCATTATTTTGCATGACTATTTTCTACGGCAGTCAATCCCATCTGAGAGATACGATATACAAAGTTGTTGAACTTGGTATATGGCGGTAATTGTCCTACAAATTCTTCTACAGCATAGCGTTGACATTCTGTCAGATACATGAAAAGCGTATTCTTGTCTTCTAAACGTTCATTGAGTTCTTTGAGGGCTTTTTGATCCACATCTTTCCATGTGCGGTTGGCACGAGTCACCAACAGATTAACGGTTCCCATATTCAATAATGCAGGTGAGATAGAGTTGTCATCCAAATTCGGATACTCAATTATTGCGATTTCATTTGGCATGATATCTGGACAGATGTCTTTGATGCCTTTTGCCAGAATAAAACGACTATCTTCTGCCAAGAAATCCTCATCGTAAGTCAAACGACGCACCTGAAGACCGATGGAAATCCAGTAATTCTCCAATTCCTGAGCCAAATAACTTTTACCATTGCCGGCATCTGTGGAAAGCAAATTAAGCACATTCTGTTGACCTTCCTTGAAGTGAGGTAGCAACTCCTTGCTTAACTGGCGCAATGCCATATCTGCAATAGTTTTGTTAAAGCGACGATAACGCAGTGTGCTCTCTTTGGGGAAGCAGCCCATGACAGGCACTTTTGTGATTCTCTCAGAGCGCATACGGTCGCGAAGTGTACGATCCAGCAGTTCAATAATAAAGAAGTATAGAGCAGTGAACACAAACGCGAGCAGGAAAGAACCTAACAAAATCATCATACGGTTGGTCGGCTGAGCGTTCATTGGGAACATCGGCGGATTCAGTACGCGCAACGTGGCGGTAGTCATTTGCAGGTTTCGTTGGCGGAGACGGGCAGAATTTAGGGCTTTCAACATTTCCATATAATTGGCCTCGATAAAACCGATATGACGATCCTTACGATTGAGGGTGGCACCAATAGGCGCATAGTAGAGAATCTCCTTGTCCAATTTCTGACGCATAATATCTTGGGCTGTCATACGTGCCTTGGTCTCTTCTAACTTTAAGACTTGCTCCAACCATTCGCTAATCATAGAGGATGCCTTAACGCCTGTTTCTGTGCTATATGTTGATGCCTCAATATCGCGGGTTAGTTCTTTCATTCGGCCCGTCGCATCCTGAAGCATTCTTTCTGCTTTGGCCAGTTCTAATTGGGACTCTACTTCATTTCCTCCTTCACTTGCCATTAATTTTAAATTTGATATACGAGACTGAATACGTGATATATCTGTAACTTGATTGGTGAATTCTCGATTTGCACGAATCACCTTTGCACGATCACCTAATTGCCTTTCCAAATAGTCCATCAGTGATTTCGCAGTTGTATAATTCATTAACAAATCGTTGTCCGAAACCTTCTGGCTTCCGTCCAATCCTGACAAAACCTTAGTTTGTTCGCCATAGTTGATGATTCGTTTGGATACGTTGTAGCGAATTAAGTCATCTTCTGCACCCGTCAGAATCTTATAAAGTCGTGCAACCTCACGTTCGAAAAATTTAATTACATTATTGGTCTCGCCATAACGAAGATCTGCATATTGACGGGCAAAAACATCATTAAGAATTTCCAAAGTGTTGAAGGCAATTCCTGCATCATTCGCGGAATAGCCAATGTCTATGATGTCGCTTCGCTCTAATTGCATCACCTTTAATCTGGAGGTGATGCTATTAATTCCGAACCATGGGTGATAATTGACAAGGCCAAATATATAGTTGTCCTGCATTGGACGCTCATATGCCTTTAAATTTGAATAACTAATCTGTTCGCTATTGTGATTTATTAATGCTTTGACATCTGCAGGCACACTGGCACTAAGTTGCCGGAAATGTTCAGATGAAATGTAATTGTTGTCTTTATTAGGATTGCCATACATCATACAACGGGCAAAAAGTCTAAGGGCAACTTCATGAATCACATTGTCGGTGGTAATCATTAACAACAAATTCGTCATATTTGTTTGAGTCTGTCCACCTGCTATACCAACACCTCCTTCTAAATTATAGCCAGTAATCATACCGGTATAGATGGTGGTATTAGCATCATAGACTCGCTCCATGTGGCGAGTGAGAAACCATGCGACAATCAGCGCTATCAATGGTAAAACGATTAAGTACCAGCGAATTTTATATAAAAACCGAACAATATATCTGAACAAATCCATAACAATATAATTTACGTGATTATTTCTGTTTGTTTGCTTTCTTTTCTGCTTTGGCCGCAGCCTTTTCTGCTTTTTTCTCGGCCTTTTCTAATGCCTCAATTTTCTTTTCTTCTTCCTCAACTGCTTTCTTTATACGTTTTTCCACTTTTTTATTTTCTTTGGCTATTTGTCTTTCTGTCAATTGAATAGCGTTGTCAAGTGTAACTTCTGTTGTCGAATTTGTAATGATTGGGGTGTGAGTGATGATCTCAAGTGTTAAAATGTCTGTGATAATTTGTGTTTGCAATGTTTGATATGATGATACTGCAGCATCTTCATGCGTTTTTGTCCATGCAAAGTCTTCAATGGTCATATTGCCATTATGAAAATCTTCCAAATTCAATGCACCTGCGCCTTGATACATGGCGGCGTTTTCACTGGCCGTCTTCAGACGAATGAGATCGTTTGTTATTTTTGTAAACAGACCTGCAATTTGCAATTTGAGTTGATCGTATGCCATGTCTTTCTGATAAATTGCTTGGTCTACTTCCAATCTTTTCCTTTTGACAGCGGCGGTTAGGTCTAAAATGTCTTCTAGGGGTACGGAGAGACTGACACCCACATTCCAATAACTCTGTTCGGAGCCTTGGTATTGTTTTAAGATCATGTAAGAGGCTTCTGACTGGCCCTGACCCCACATGTCGGTCTTTCCGTAGCCGTAACTGGCATGGCCGTTGACATACGAGAAAATGTGGCGCTTTTGTTTGGCGACTTCTGCCTCGGCGATTTCCTGAGCTTTCTGGAGTGACATGACCTGAGGGGTAGCCTTGGCATTTTCAAAGAGTACCGCCAACGGGGGCAGATGGAATTCGGAGAAATTGATAGTTTGATCTTTGCTGCCATCAAAGAATCCTGCAGAAATACCACTCTCGTTGAACTGGGCGTAGGATGCTGTGCTCAGTGCCGAGAGGGCTGCAAATACTATTAAACGACTTAATCTATTCATTGTCTTTAAGATTGTTATCTATTTAATTGTTATACGTTTTCTTTTTGCATGAAACCAGTCAGCGTGCGGAAAATAATCTGCATGTCTAACTTGAAACTATAAGTGCGACCGTATGTGATGTCGAGTTGCTTGCGCTCCTCGGCTGACATCATGCCGCCCTTGCCGCGCTCCTCCACCTGCCAAAGACCGGTGAGGCCTGCGGGGGCCATGAAACGGTCGATGCTGGCATCGGCAGTGAGTTTCTCGGCCTCGTAGAGTGGGAGAGGACGGTTGCCCACGATAGACATATCGCCCTTGAGGATATTGAAGAGTTGGGGAAGTTCGTCGATGCTGGTCTTGCGGATGAACTTGCCCACCTTGGTGACACGCGGGTCGTTCTCAATCTTGACGAAGGCATTCTCGATTTCTTCCTTTTTTTCCTTGTTAAAGTCGCTTTCTGCCACGACGAAGTCATCGCCGACGAGCATCACCTCGTCGTCACTGATCATCATGTCGGACTCCATGCCCATGTTCATCATCATCATCTCTGCCTCTTCACCTAATGGGGCTGTGATGTTCGCCTTCTGCTCCTCTTCGCCCTTCTCGGCATATTGGTTGCCTTCTTCCTTTGCCACTTCTTTCAGGCGTTGCTCGGCATCGACATACATCGAGCGGAACTTCAGGAAATCGAAGATGGTATAGTTGGTGCCTACACGCTTGGACTTATAAATCACAGGTCCCTTGCTCTCCAGGCGGATGGCAATGGCGGTAATGATAAAGACCGGCGACAGGATAATGATGCCCAAAGCAGAGAAGAAGATATCGAAGAGACGTTTCCATACAGGAATCTTGAAACGGAGCATCCTGTAACGCGGCTGTTGGTCATCGAAGAGCATCCCCTCGCGGTCGGCAATAAACTGAATCTTCTTGTTCAGTTCCGTCACAGAGGCGTTGATGGCTATCGTATCGTTGATGCCACACTCCTGATAGATCTTGCGGTCTTCAACGCTGAGGTCGCTGCGGGTGAGCAGGATGATATAGGCACTCTTGCTCTTTTTTCGGATATAGGTGATGGCAGTCACGTCTTCGGTGCGCTCGGTCTGCTCGAAAAACACAATGAAATGCTCGTTGCGCACATGAGGTACGCATGCCGATGCTGCATTTTTGTAATTTTCGGTGAACTGAACAAGGCGTCCCGGAATGTATTTCAGACGTTCCTGCGTCTCGGTATTGGTTCCAAGATAGATTACACCTATCATATAATATATATATTAGGGAATGATCTTCTTTACACGAATCTTTAACTCCATCGGGTTGAAAGGCTTCACAATATAGTCTTCGGCACCGATCTCCAGCAGACGGATACGTTCACTGGTGGAATCCTCGCTGGACAACATGATCACGGGTATATGTTTGAATAGTTCATTTTGCTTGATCCACTCCAGGAAGTCGTCACCACGCATACCCGGCATACGGATGTCGGAGATGATTAAATCCGGCGTATTACCTGCCTGTAACCACTTTACACCCTGTAATCCATCAGGCAACCACTGCACATCGTAGTCGCTCATGAGATAGATGGAGAGCACCTTTGCGATGGTCTCCTTGTCGTCAAGTATTAGGATTTTTTTCTTCATATATGAATTTATATTATATGCTCTAATAAGCGAATATTCTGTGCAAAGGTAAACAATTTATTTTAATTGTGTTCAAAATTACGTAAAAAAATCACTTTTTTTGCCCAAAAAGTTGTATATTTGAAAAAAAATGGGGAAATTTGCACAATAAACGTACTATAAGTAGACAAAATTATATGATTATGGCAAATAGATATCTATTAGGATTTGATGTCGGCAGTTCATCTGTGAAGGCATCACTTGTGAATGCAGATAGTGGTAAATGTGTAGCATCGGCTTTCTTCCCGGAAAAGGAAGCACCCATCACAGCCGTGAAGGCAGGATGGGCTGAGCAGGATCCCCAGATGTGGTGGGATAATGCGAAGTTGAGCCTGAAGAAGATTATGGCTGACTCCGGTGCTACCGCCGAAGAGATTAAGGCAATTGGTATTTCCTATCAGATGCACGGTCTGGTGTGCGTGGACAAGAATTTGAAAGCGCTCCGTCCGTCGATCATCTGGTGTGACTCCCGTGCCGTTCCATACGGTGAGAAGGCTTTCAAGGATTTGGGGGCTGATCAGTGCCTGAGTCATCTGCTGAACTCCCCTGGTAACTTCACGGCTGCCAAACTGGCTTGGGTGAAGGAGAATGAGCCTGACCTATATAATAATATATATAAGGTGATGCTGCCGGGTGATTATATCGCCATGCGGTTGAGCGGTGTGGCCAATACCACCGTCAGCGGTCTTTCAGAAGGTATGTTCTGGGATTTCAAGAACAATCAGGTGGCTGAATTCCTGATGAAGTACTACGGCTTCGACAGTTCACTGATTGCTGATATCGTTCCGACCTTTGCTGAGCAGAGCGTGGTGAGTGCAGAGGCTGCTGCCGAGATGGGACTGAAGGCCGGTACGCCGATTACCTATCGTGGTGGTGACCAGCCTAACAATGCGCTTTCACTGAATGTATTGGAGCCGGGTGAGATTGCTGCGACGGCAGGTACGTCGGGTGTGGTCTATGGTGTGCTGGGTGAGGTGAACTACGACAAACAGAGTCGTGTGAACACCTTTGCCCACGTGAACCACAGTGCCGACCAGACGCGTCTGGGTGTGTTGCTGTGTATCAATGGTACGGGTATCCTGAATGCTTGGACGCATCGTAACATCACACCGGAGATCGGCTATGCCGAGATGAACGATCTGGCTGCCTCTGTGCCTATCGGCAGTGAGGGTGTGACCATCATTCCGTTCGGCAATGGCGCTGAGCGTGTGTTGGAGAACAAGGAGATCGGGTGCTCGATCAATGGTCTGAACTTCAACAAGCATAATAAGGCGCATCTCGTCCGTGCAGCCCAGGAGGGTATCGTATTCTCATTCTGCTATGGCATGGAGATCATGCAGCAGATGGGTATGGACATCAAGAAAATCCATGCAGGTAAGGCCAATATGTTCCTGAGTCCGTTGTTCCGTGATACACTGGCTGGTGTGAGTGGCGCGACTATCGAACTGTATGATACTGACGGATCGGTTGGTGCTGCCAAGGGTGCTGGTATCGGCGCTGGTATCTACAAGGACAACAAGGAGGCCTTCGCTACCCTCGACAAACTGCAGGTGATTGAGCCGGATGCTGCCCATCGTGCAGAATACCAGGCTGCATACGCTGCATGGAAGGAGACGTTAAAGAAAAATATTTAATCACTTTTATATTTCTATCAACACAATTATGGCAAAAGAGTATTTTCCGTTTACTGGCAAAATTCCTTTCGAAGGAAAGGATAGTAAGAATGTAATGGCTTTCCATTATTACGAACCCGAAAAGGTCGTAATGGGAAAGAAGATGAAGGACTGGCTGAAGTTCGCCATGGCCTGGTGGCACACACTGGGTGGCGCCAGTGCTGACCAGTTTGGTGGTCAGACCCGCAGTTATGAGTGGGACAAGGCTGCTGATCCCGTGCAGCGCGCTAAGGATAAGATGGATGCCGGCTTCGAGATCATGGATAAACTGGGTATCGAGTATTTCTGCTTCCACGATGTGGACCTCGTTGAAGAGGCTCCCACCATCGCTGAGTATGAGGCTCGCATGAAGGCGATTACCGACTACGCTCAGGAGAAGATGAAGCAGTTCCCGAAGATCAAGTTGCTCTGGGGTACCGCTAATGTCTTCGGCAACAAGCGTTACGCCAACGGTGCTTCCACCAACCCTGACTTCGACGTCGTAGCACGCGCCATCGTTCAGATCAAGAACTCTATCGACGCAACCATCAAACTCGGTGGTACCAACTATGTGTTCTGGGGTGGACGTGAGGGTTATATGAGCCTGTTGAATACCGACCAGAAGCGTGAGAAGGAGCACATGGCTACCATGCTGGGTATGGCTCGTGACTATGCTCGCAGAAAGGGCTTCAAGGGTACGTTCCTGATTGAGCCGAAGCCCATGGAGCCCTCTAAGCACCAGTATGATGTGGACACAGAGACTGTGATTGGTTTCCTGAAAGCCCATGGCTTGGATAAGGACTTCAAGGTGAACATCGAGGTGAACCATGCTACACTGGCTGGTCATACTTTCGAGCATGAACTGGCTTGTGCTGTTGACGCTGGTATGCTTGGCTCTATCGATGCTAACCGCGGTGACGCTCAGAACGGCTGGGATACCGACCAGTTCCCCATCGATAACTTCGAGTTGACTCAGGCTATGATGGAAATCATTCGCAATGGCGGCCTGGGCA
>Ga0247610_10003278_pt1 | contig 17914 bp, 14 predicted proteins | sample 174DNAGHGhighgp2_FD_193483 | JGI IMG/M metagenome (GOLD analysis project Ga0247610, IMG submission 193483) | Sheep rumen microbial communities from Palmerston North, Manawatu-Wanganui, New Zealand - 1742 DNA GHGhigh gp2 | ecosystem: Host-associated > Mammals > Digestive system > Stomach > Rumen... | reverse complement strand
CCAATTTGCCATTGTACCAACTGTGGCAGGAGGGATTGGATACGGTCATCGTAGATGCCGGAAACGGACATATCATCCTGACTACCTCTGCGACTCAATACCGGCAATGTACGCTCCAAGTCGAAGACGGTGGCTTCGTAACCATCACGTACAAACCCCTTCGCCAACTGGACGTAGAAGTTGTAGAGGTTCTCCTCCTCACCGAAAGAGTCGTCGATACCGTCACTACCAAGGAAGATGGCGACGGGAGCAGTATCCACACCACCATAACAACAACGGAAACGCGAGAGTGCGTCGGTGTCGCATATCGAGGTGGTCTTGTTGAGGAAGCAGCGGTCGTCCCAAGGAATTGGTTCGTAGGGAGAGCCGTCGGCTTGGAGTGCGACACATTTACCGTCACCCACCTGGAATGCCAACCAATAGGATGGGGTGCGGAGAGCAGCGATAAGAGTACAGCCGTAGGTCTTCTCCCACTCGTGCTCATCTTGTGGGACAGCGATTGCCTGTTCCGTCTCGGTGAGCGGATGCTGACCAGCGTGCTCCATCACCGCATTGCGCCAGCCGACCACTATGGCTCCGAATAGCTGCTGCAATTCGGGAGGCATTGTGTCGCCAACAGCTACGGTGCTGAAGGGTTTCCCTGAGAAGGATTCTTGGGGAATCCCTTCGGCAAACTCTGTCAGGCATCTTGCCGTTACTTCGGTCAGCAACCGCGAACCCACATCGCTGCGATAATAGCGAGTGCCACCATGTCCATCACTAATGATGGCTATGGTGTGAGTCGCCATCTGAGAGCAGAAGGAGTAATCCTGACAAGGTTTGTCGGTAGCTTTGTGGCTTTCTCCCTGACAGCGGCGGTCGAAACAGCACAAGTTAATCCCAGTCGTCATAGGACGCAGTTGTGGCTGGGGCGGAAGCCACTTCGGCGCCGCCAATGTTGTCAACTGCCGATTTGACTTCGGCTATTACCTGTTCCTGCTTGGTGGTGTCGCCAGCTGTGCTACTCTTGCTGCCAATCTGCGAAGAGGTGACGGCCACTACACGGATGATCTGTTTCAGAGCATCGATATTGTGGACGGTAAACACAGCTTCGTTGGTGCCGGTGAACTTGGTGAGGACATCCTTGTCGGCATCGTCACCGATAGCAATAGCTACCTTGATGGCAGCTTTGAACCAGTTGTTCTGCTTCAACGTAGCGAGACCCGACTCGAAGTCGTCGGTGGGAGCACCGTCGGAGAGCAAGATGATGGCGGGAGCGAAGGAGCCGCTGGCCGACTTCATGAATCCGCTACGCGACAGCTTGCTGGCCAACTCCTTGCAGGCGGCACCCAGAGAGGTGAGCGCATTGGCCTGTACATCCTGCCACACGAACTCGTTGGCGGGTTTGGGTTCGCTGTAGAGCCAGTTGCAGGTGGTGGAGAACTCCAAAGCGGCCACCTTGATTTCAGCGTCGGGATTCTCGGCCGAAATCTCTTCCAGCATAGGAAGCACGTTGACAACGGCATCGTTGACAGCGCCAATCTTACTACCAGCCATACTGCCGGAAGTGTCGATTACGAAGAACAGCGTCATCGTGCGACGCGGGATTTCTACGGTTTCGTCTAAAAGTGACATAGTATTGAGTATTTATACGGTTATTATTTCGCCTTTAGTGTTCTGGTTGAACGATACTTTGATGCCAGCCTTCACCGGCATCACATCACCTGGAGCAACGGCCTTCAGTTTGCCGCTGGGAGTTTCGGCTGTCCATGTAGCATCGGGGGATAGGTTTTTCAGCAGGAGAAGTCCAGCTTTAGGGTCACTCAGCACCTGCACGTCGGCGGTGTTGTCGTGGTCAATGTAGAGCTTGGTGCCGTTGGTGAGGTAGAGGTTTCTCGCACCGAGTTTTAACTGGAGAGAGGTGTCTATGGGTTTGCCGCAATCCATGCAGGTGTTCCTCACTGTCATTTGATTTATCTCTATGGTGTTCGGTTCCCCTACGGGGTTCTTTCCATCCTCAATGAAGGTCTCTTCGTGGCAATGGGGACAGATAACGAGGCTGTCGCGAAGGGTGGCGATAAGTTTCTCCCAGTTCTGCTCAATCATTCGCTTCTGCGGATTGCGGAGCATCTCCTCGCTGAACTCGCGGGTGAAAGTGTCGCGGAGAACAGCGGGTAATGCCGGCCAGCGCCGGATGACGTTCTGGTGGATACCGCGGACGGGAAGATTGCTTTTGTCGTTGGGGTTGTAGATGAAGACAGCTTCGCTGCCGTAGAACTTCTTCTCGTAGGCTTCCGTCATACAGGGGCAGGCAACCACCTTCGCACCCTCGAGCGGATGATTGGCGTAGAAAAGCATAAAGAGGATAACGGAGAGGGAGTATCGGTCGCTGTACTTGTCGGGAATGCCACCAGCTACCACCTCGGGAGCCATATAGCGGGCTTTACCCATGATGCCCGACTTCTCGCCCTGCGGCATCACGTTGTCGTTGTCGCAGATGAGTACGTCGCCCGTTTGTGGGTCGATGAAGAAGTTGCCGTCATTGAGGTCCTGATAGCTGTAACCGAAACGGTGAAGCATCATGAACCCATTGCAGATTTTCATAGCAGCAGCCAACATCGCGTTGAAACTTTTGAATTTGGCTTTCGCCATCAGGAAGTTGCCGAACTCGAAGTAGTTTTTCGGGCGGAGATCCATCACATAACCATAGCTGCCGTTCTGGCGCTCGGTGAGAGCTTTTGGCCAGAGGAATGCATCGCTCGGAGCTCCATTGAGGATGTTGTTGTTGAGGTTGGTATAGAAATAGTTGTCGGGGGCGTTGAGATACCACTTCAAAGCCATATCTTTACCGTCGAAGTTGACAAGATAGACGATACCTTGTCCACCGCGACCCAGTTCTTTCTTGATGGTGACACTCTTGCCACCCACGAGGGAAACCCTATCTCCTGTCTTCAGCTCTGCCATTTGCCCATTCTCCTTCGCTGCTTTTGAGCCCCCAGAAAGCAGCAGTTACTACAAACAAAAAAGCATAGAACTCGTGTTGCTCAGTTCTACGCCTATTAGGTATCGCCAAACACCTTATCTAAGTAAAACTGATTTAAACCTTATCCTATGCCCCCGATATGCAGAAGTCCGAAGACCATACATAAAGGCAAAGCAGAAATGGCATCGGTATCAGCGTCCTTAGATTAAAATTTTGGCGAACTTCAATAGGCGGACCTGTACAAATGCTTTATTGCATTGTTCGGCATTACTCGCGCCGAATTATGAGTGCAAATATATGAAAATAATCTGATACTGACAAATCTTCAGAATGAGGTTCTTTGTAAGTGTAAATGAATCAATATTATATGGTGTGAATTTTTGTTTGTTAAAGAGGATTACAAGGCGAAAATCGCTGGTTAGGAGGCATAGAAAGGATTTTTTTTCGTAACATTTCTGTTTTGTGCATACTATACTGATGAAAGCAGTAAGAAAGCAAAAAGGGCCAGGGGATAGACCCCTGGCCCACATTCTTCGTGCAAAAACAAAAAAGTGGTCAGATTTGACCACTTTTATAATGTTTTGTTTATAAAAAACTGACTATTTCCGAACTGTTAAGATACGTAATATTTGCGAAGGCTACTTCGTTTTATTTATGTCGTCTTTCAAATAGGCACAATATTCCTCCAACGATTTAGTCATCGTTTCTTGCGGAATCAACAGCCTGCGGTACTCGGCGACCATCGTGGGACTCAACGATCGGCTCAATGTATATTCAACCGACACACGGTCGGCCGAAGGACACAAGATAATGCCAATAGTGGGGTTCTCGTAACTGCGTTTAACATCGCGGTCGAGGGCTTCCAGATACATATCCATCTTGCCGACAAACTCAGGCTCAAAGTCGTCTTTCTTCAACTCTACAGCCACCAGGCATTGCAATGCCCGATGGTAGAACAGCAGGTCAACACGCCGATTCTTGCCCCCTACCACGATGGGATACTCGCTCTCCATAAAGAGGAAGTCTTTCCCCATCTCAAGGACAAACTCTTTCATGTGCTCCAACAACCCTTTGTGCAGGTGATGCTCGGTATGACGGGCAGGAAGCTTGAGAAAGTCAACAATGGCACGGTCTTTCAGCATGAACTCGATGCCTTCGTGCTGCTGCAACAGCTTGGGCGACATCATCTTCTCTTTGGCCATCAACGAGTCGTAGGTCTGGTTGACGATACAACGCCGCAATTCCTCAACCTTCAGCCTGTGATGTGCCGCATAGAGCATATAGAACACCCGTTCTTCGTCGGTGCGGCAACGATTCATTATCTCTATATGATTGCTGAAGGTGGTGAGCGCCAGTACTTTGGGAAGAGGAATCGGTGTGTGTCCAAATTGTGCAATTGACGATTGTACAATTTCTGTCGAGACGGGATTCTCCAATTGTGCAATTGGCAATTGCACAATTCCATTAAGTGGTAATTTGCTGATTAATAGTTCAAATCCGCCGGTAGAGTATACGTCGAAAAACTTCACCATGTTATACAGATGGCGCTTCCCGAATCCGCGTTGTTTCGGGTTGTGTACATTCAGATAGTCGGCCAAATCACCCACCACTTTGCTTCCCCAGAGGGAATGTTGTAGTTGGTAGGAGATGTACTGTCCAATCTCCCAATAAGTGAGCAAGTTTTCGACATTGACATTGGCAATAGCGCGATTGCGATGCGAATTAAAAGTGGTCAGATTTGACCACTTTCTTGCAATTCTTACCACTTCGAATTCGAGAGGTTTGTATATTTCCCAGCAGTTCTTCTGTGGTAATCTTCATCCTGACTCTTACAGGCATGGGGTCATATATAATGGGATATATGTCAAACCCTCCTTTTCCATATAGTCAGTAGAGCAGATGACATCTTTCTTCCATCCAATAGCTTATTGTAAATCTTACGTTTCATATTCTTTTTTGCACCAAATTCAACTTTTCAAATATTCAAAAATACACCAAATGCAAAATAACTTTAATAAAAATATACACTAAATAGAGATTAATTTTGATAAAGACATATAAAATTTCTGGAGTGGCAAAAAGTTTGGTTGAATAAAAATATTTTGCGGACTGGATTTTTTAGTGTATCTTTGCATTCCAAAACAATACTACTATGAATGACGAAAAGCCGTTGGTGATACCTAAGTCGACGCTGAGCAGGATGCCCATTTACTACTGCTATCTGCAGGAGCGGATGCAGGAGGGTGCGGAGTATGTGTCGTCGTCGACCATCGCCGAGAGTCTGGGACTGAACAGCGTGCAAGTGCGTAAGGACCTGGCGGGTGTGAGCACGACACCCGGACGGTCGAAGGTGGGTTTCAAGACCAGGCAGCTGCTGGACGACATGAAGCGTTTCCTGGGTTATGACACGCTGGAGGAGGCTATCCTGGTGGGCGCGGGAGGACTGGGCAGGACGCTGCTGCAGTACCCCGGCTTCAAGAACTACGGTCTGGATATCGTGGCGGGCTTTGACACTGACGAGAGCCTGTGGGGCCGCAGCTTCGGCGGCAAGCCCATCTATAGCATCGCGAAGATGGAGACGGTGGTGAAGAGCCACGAAGTGAGGATAGGCATCATCACGGTGCCGGGTCCTCAGGCCCAGCGCGTGGCCGACGCCATGGTGGCGTGCGGCATCAAGGCTATCTGGAATTTCGCCCCCGCACATGTGGACCTGCCACGGGGGGTGGTCATCAAGAATGAGAATCTCGCCGCCTCGCTGGCGGTGCTGGCGTTGAAGCTAGACTAGCTCGCCATAGAGGTCGTGTGTCTCGGCCGCAGTGATGCGCACCTTGGTAAATTGAGAATTTGCTCCACTGCGGTCGCAGGCCGTGTCTCCGTTGGAGCCAGGCAGGAGAATTGAGAATTGAGAATTATCGTTTGCACAAGCCGAATTTTCAATTTTCAATTTTAAATTTTCAATTGGTATAAGTACTTCGTCGTCGACCTCGGGACTGTCGTATTGTGTGCGGCCGACGAGGTAGTCGCCTTCCATTCTATCTATTAATACATCGTAGGTGTGGCCTACGCGGGCGAGGTTTTTCTCGAGGGATATCTGCTCTTGTAGCTCCATGAGCTCGGCCACGCGGCGTTCTTTCTCTTCCTGCGGCACGTCGTCGGGGAGGTCGTAGGCTGCGGTGCCTTCTTCGGGCGAGTAGGCGAAGCAGCCCATGCGGTCGAAGCGTGCGGTGCGGACGAACTCCTTGAGTTCCTCGAATTCCTCGCGGGTCTCGCCGGGGTAGCCGACGATGAGGGTGGTGCGCACGGCGACATCGGGCAGCTCGCGGCGGAAGTGGTCGAGCAGGCGCAGGGTGCCCTCGCGGTCGATGCCGCGCTGCATGGAGGTGAGGATGCGGGTGTTGATATGCTGTAGAGGTATGTCGATGTAGTTGCAGATGTTGGGATGGCGGCGGATGACGTCGATGGCGTCGAGGGGGAAGGAGGAGGGGTAGGTGTAGTGGAGGCGGATCCAGGGGAGTGATGAGTGATGAGTGATGAGTGATGAATGATGAGTGATGAGTGATGAGTGATGAGTGGGGGGGAGGGAGACTTCGGTGGCGAGGCGTTCGAGGAGGGTGCCAAGCATACGTTTGCCGTAGAGGTCAAGTCCGTAGTAGGTGGTGTCCTGTGCGATAATGATGAGCTCTTTCACGCCGTTGGCTACCATGCGCTTGGCTTCGTCGACGATGTCGTCGATGGGACGCGACACATGTTTTCCGCGTATCAGCGGTATGGCGCAGTAGGAGCATGTGCGGTTGCAGCCTTCGCTGATCTTCAGGTAGGCGTAATGCTTGGGGGTGGACTGTATGCGCTCGGCCTCGAGGCAGTCGTGGTACTCTGCCTCCAGCGACCTGACCAACTCACCCCATTGGTGCACCCCGTAGAAGGCGTCGATCTCAGGCAGCTCTTCGCGCAGCTCTTTCTCGTAGCGCTGGATGAGGCATCCGACAGCTATCAGACGGCTTTTCTTGCGGCTACGCTGCTTGAGGGCTATCTGCTCGAGGAGCACGTTGATGGACTCCTCCTTGGCGTCGCCGATGAAGCCGCAGGTGTTGACGATGACGATGTCGAAATGATTGCTTGATTGCTTTTTCGCTAATTGATTTATTTCAGCGGTGCTCAAGGCCGCTCCCTGGCGGTCGGGTAGGATTGTCTGATTGCTTGAGTGGGAGGGTTGGCCGTCGAAAAAGATTTCGAAGCCAGCCTTGCGCAGATGGCCAGCGATATGCTCACTGTCGACGATATTCTTGCTGCAGCCTAAGGTTATTATGTTAATTTTCAATGCGCAGGATAATTTTCAATTCTCAATTCTCAATTTTCAATTTTCGAAGAGTGAGTTGACGAAGTCGGTGGGTTTGAAGAGTTGGAGATCGGTCATCTTCTCGCCGAGGCCGATGTAGCGGACGGGGATGTGGAACTGGTCGGAGATGCCGATGATGACGCCGCCCTTGGCTGTGCCGTCGAGTTTGGTGAGTGCGAGGGCGTTGACGTCGGTGGCCTGGGTGAACTGGCGCGCCTGTTCGACGGCGTTCTGGCCTGTGGAGGCGTCGAGGACGAGGAGCACCTCGTGGGGCGCGTCGGGGACGAGTTTCTGCATGACACGCCGTATCTTGGAGAGCTCGTTCATGAGGCCCACCTTGTTGTGGAGACGTCCGGCGGTGTCGATGATGACGACGTCGGAGTCCTTGGCGAGTGCCGACTGGAGGGTGTCGAAGGCCACGGAGGCGGGGTCGGCGCCCATGCCCTGCTGGACGATGGGTACGTCGACACGCTCGGCCCAGAGCATGAGCTGCTCGACGGCGGCGGCACGGAAGGTGTCGGCGGCACCGAGGATGACGCTTTTGCCAGCGGCCTTGTAACGGTAGGCCAGCTTGGCGATGGTGGTGGTCTTGCCTACGCCGTTGACGCCCACGACGAGGATGACATAGGGCTTCTTGGGCATGGGGGCGTCGAAGTCGGCAGGGAACTGCGAGTTGTCCTGCCGCAGCAGCTGCGCAATCTCGGCCTTGAGGACGGAGTTGAGCTCGTTGGTGGAGATATAACGGTCGCGTTTGATGCGTTCCTGCAGGTGCTCGATGATTTTGAGCGTGGTGTCGACACCCACGTCGGAGGTCACGAGGGTCTCCTCGAGGTTGTCGAGTACCTCGTCGTCGACGGTCGACTTGCCGATGATGCTCTTGGTGAGCTTCTGGAAGAGGGAGGTCTTGGTTTTCTCCAGTCCCTGGTCGAGGGTCTGCTTCTCCTCTTCTTTGCTTTTGCGAATGAAATCAAAAAGGCCCATGGCGGTATGTAACGGTTAATGGTTAATGATTAACGATTAATGATTAACGATTAGTCTTTGAGGGCTTTGTCCATGGCGGGACGGATGTCCTTGTCGAAGATTTTCTGGTAGCGGTCGAAGGCGTAGCGGTTGTAGTCGCCGCTGACGAAGTACCATAGGATGACGGTGAACTCTTTGGCGGTGGAGTATCCCGGGATGGTCTGGAGTACTGAGCCGTCAGCTTTGACGAGTGCGAACGAGGGATAGCCTTGCAGTCCGCGAGCGAACTCGTGGGTGCGGTTGCGGCCGGAGTTGACGGGGTGGTAGGTCTTGCCGAACCAGGTGAAGGTGTTGCTGCCTTCGGCGTTGAACTTCACGGGGTAGAAGTAGCGGTTGAGTATCTTCGCTACCGTGGGGTCGGAGAAGGTCTCGCGGTCCATCTTCTTGCAGTAGCCACACCAGGAGGTGTAGAAGTCGATGAAGTACATCTTGGTGCCTATCTTGGCGTTGGCAGCCTCCTCGATGGTGTGCCAGGTCACCTGGGAGTGAACGGAATTGAAAATTGAAAATTGAAAATTGAAAATTAGGCTGATGCAAATTATTTTGCACAGTCTGAAATAATTCTTCATTCTTAATTCTTTATTCTTAATTTCTCTTTTACCATTCATATTGCCAATCTTTTTCGTTGTCTTGTTCGGATTCGTTGTATATCTCCTCGCGTTCTTCGCGGTCGCTGAGGCGGAAGAGTCGTCCGAGCCAGTCGTTTTTGCGCGAGGTCTTTTTTGAGGTGCGTTTGCTGTCTTCGTCGATGATTTGTGTGATGCGGTCGATGTACTGTTCGACGTAGTTGCGGTTGGCGAAGGGGTCGTGGTGCAGCACGGCGCCGGTGTAGTAGTGGTAGAGGATGCTGTCGTAGGGTATGCCGAGGGATACCATGCGGATGGCGCCCTCTTGGGAGAGGCCCACGCCGTGGCCGTAGCCGTGGCCGTGGAGGACGACGCTGTTGGTGGCGGAGTCGAGGGAGACGGAGAAGAAGGTGGACTTGAGTTGCAGGTCGACACGTATGCGTGTCAGGGGGATGCCGAGGAGGCGCACCTTGCGGTGCTCCTGGGAGAAGGTGAGGAGGCTGTCGCGCAGGGCGCTGTCGCGGGTGTCGATTTTATGGGTGCGGGAGAAGTAGTTGAGCCAGCGGTCGACGGGGATGTTCTTGACCCAGTCGGTCTGCCGCATGCCGAAGGAGAAGGTGTCGGTGACGGAGCGCAGGTAGGGCAGCGCCGAACGCCAGACATCTTCTGAGTTGGCGGTCTCGCCGCCGGAGTTGGAGTGGAAGGGGGTCTCGATGAGGTTGCCGTCGGCATCGACGAGGGTCTCGCCGCTGCTCTCGATGGCGCCGAGCATGATGTCGGGCCGTATGCAGCGGTTGAGGTAGGCCTGGCAGTGGACGTGGTCGCAGAAGTTGTAGCCGTCGGCAGCATGTTTGGCGAGGTTGCGCAGTGCCCAGGTGCGCGAGATGATGGCCTGGATGCGGAAGATGTCGGTCTGGTTGCCGTAGATCTCGCTCTGTACCACGCCGGCGATATAGGTCTCGAACTCGACGTCGTTGACGATGAGCAGTCCGCCGGACAGGGGGGTGACCTCCAGGTTGCCCTCATAGGTGCGCTGCTTGCAGTTGGCAGGATTGAGGCAGAGGATGCAGGCGGTGTCGACGGCCTCGAGGCGTATGGACCGGTAGGTGCCATAGTCGATGTCGTTGACATTCAGGTGCAGCTTCTTGCCGTCGGGACGGATGATCACAGAGCGTCCTTCGCCGAGCATGTCCTCGATGAGGGTGGTGTCGTCGGCATAGAGGTTGTAGTTGCCCAGGTCGAAGGAGATGTTGAGTGTCTTGACGGTGTTGGAGGAGAAGAGGCGCACGCGCACCCTGTCGGCGTGTGCGACACCGGCGAGGAGAAGGAGGAGTAGTATGGAGGTGAGTCGTTTCATTTTTCGGTGTGAGAAGAGATGAGGTGTATGATGGCTTCGGCCACGCGGTTGCTGGCATTGGAGGCCCCCAGTGCCTGTTCGACACGATGGTAGCCTTCAAGCATGCGGTCGCGGTTGCCTTGGTCGGTGGTGATAAGTTGGAACTCCTGTTCGAGGCGCTCGTCGTTGAAGTCCTGTTGTAGCAGCTCGGTGACCACGTCGCTGTTGTCGATGAGGTTCACGAGGGCAATGTGGTTGATGCGTTTGCCTACGAGTTTCTTGGCGATGGCGATGGAGATGGGGTTGGCGCGGTAGCAAACCACCTGAGGCACGTGGAAGAGTCCTGTCTCGAGGGTGGCGGTGCCGGAGCATACCACGGCAGCATGAGCTTGGGAGAGGAGGGCGTAGGTCTGGTCGTAGGCGATGTTAAGTGATGAATGATGAGTGATGAGTGATGAATCGATTATTTTATCGTAAAACTCGTTGCCGATGAGGCTCATGCCTGCTATGACGAACTGGTACTCGGGATGGCGGTTTGCCAGGCGCACCATCGTGGGGAGGCTGTTCTTGATTTCCTGTCGGCGGCTGCCGGGAAGGAGGGCGATGAGGGGTTTGTTTAGTGATGAATGATGAGTGATGAGTGATGAATCTGTTTCGGGATGAGTGATGAGTGATGAATCAGATCTCTTTTGGTTGATGACCTCAATGAGGGGGTGGCCGACGTAGGTGGCTTGTGGCAGGCTGTTCTTTGCGTAGAAGTCTTGCTCGAAGGGCAGGATGTAGCACAGCAGGTCGAGGTACTGGCGCATCCCTTTCAGACGTCCTTTTTTCCACGCCCACAGCTGTGGCGAGATGTAATGGATGGTCTTGAAGCCGTGTTCGTGGGCCCATTTCTCAATCTTGAGGTTGAAGCCTGGGTAGTCGATACCAATCACAGCGTCGGGCTTCCAGTCCTGTATATCGCGTTTGCAGAAGCTGATGTTTCCCAGCACGGTACGCAGGTGCATGACGACTTCGACGAAGCCCATGATGGCGAGGTCGCGGATGTGGCGCACCGGTTCACCAGCTTCTCTTTTCATGGCGTCGCCGCCCCAGAAGCGGAACTGTGCCTCGGGGTCCTGCGAGCGCAGGGCCTTGATGAGGTTGGCGCCATAAAGGTCACCCGAGGCTTCGCCGGCTATGATGTAGTACTTCATTTTTAGTTAAGAGTTAAAAGTTAGTTGGTTTGTGCTGAAAAGGAGGTATATGAAGGCGATGAAGGTGATGAAGAGTATGACGAAGAGGGCTTTGGTGACGACGAGCTGCTGCCGTTTGATGTAGAGGCGCAGTATCAGGATGAAGGGGATGAAGACTCCGCCGTACCAGCTGAGGTGTGCAGTGATGGGCTCGCCAGCGATGTACAACCCTGCCGTCAGCAGCAGTGCTGTGACGACAATGGTACCCAGTCCTGCGACGAGAGCCACCGAGAGTTTGTCTTGAGAGAAGAAGCGTTTCATCCTTTTTGCGTTTTAGGTTTAAGATTAGCTGTTGAACATGTGGTCCAGTTCGTGCAGGGCAGGGTAGTGGGTGAAGTCGGGATGGATGGGTACCACCGAGACGTATCCGTGGTCGAGAGCCCAGACGTCGCTGGCCTCGGGCGGGTTATCGCAGACGAATTTGCCTGTCAGCCACCAGTAGGGCCGCCCTTGGGGGTCGGTGCGTTTCTCGAAGCTGTCGTGCCACATGGCGTGGGCCTCGTGGCAGACGCGGATGCCTTTGATTTCGTCGGCCGGCAGTCGCGGGATGTTGACGTTGAGCGATATGCCCAGCGGCAGGCCGCCGCGTTCCAGCGTGGTGCCTATGATGTGGCGTACGAAAGGTATGCAGGGGGTGAAGTCGGCTTCGGGGTTGTGGTTGAGGAGCGAGAAGCCGATGGCGTCGATGCCGAGGGCTGACGCCTCGATGACGGCGCCCATGGTGCCGCTATACAGCACGTTGATGGAGCTGTTGCTGCCGTGGTTGATGCCGGAGAGCACCAGGTCGGGACGGCGGGGACAGAAGTATTCGACGGCCAGTTTCACGCTGTCGACGGGGGTGCCGTCGCAGCAGTAGACGCTGAGACCGGGGGCTTGCTTCACTTCGCGCACGCGCAACGGTCGCGAGGAGGTGATGCTGTGGCTCATGCCTGAGGCATTGTATTCCGGTGCCATCACCACCACGTCGCCAAACTCCATGGCCACCTCGTCGAGGGTACGGAGACCTTTGGCGGCGACGCCGTCATCGTTGGTGATAAGTATCAGGGGTTTCATTTGGCGAAAGAGGATTGTGGGGCACCGAGGAAATAGCTGGCGGGTTGCAGGATGTTGTCGAAGACATAGTACTGTATTAGCACCGTGTCTTTCTGGTCAAGGATGGCGTAGAGACGGTTGATGTCAAAAGCGTCGTAGAGTTCCTGGTCCTGCATGATCTCCATGTCGGCGGGGTTGTCATATTTGATGTAGGTTTTCAGTACGTGGGTCTCGCCCTTGGTGTCGGTGATGCGCAGCACGGTGCGCGGCGCGCCGCTGACGCAGCTGTCGGCGAAGGTGTTGGGCACGATGGAGGCGAACTCGTCGAAGTTAAGATTCTTGAAAGCCGAGAGCATCTGTGCTACGCGGACGGTGTCGAAGCGTGCCACACGGGTGTGGCTCTTCAACAGCTCGAAGTGGAAGTCATCGCCCTCGTGGACCACGGCGAACGACTCGTCGGGCGAAGAGGGGATCTCCAGCTCGATGCGGGCGATATTGTTGACGTCGAGGTCGACGATGCAGTGGCTGCGCCATTTAATGGGGTCGGACACGAAACGGGGGGTGAGGAATCCGCGGAAACCGGGGATATGGACGATGCTGGGAGTTTTCTCGCCTTCGCGGAGCATGTAGCTGGCCATCATGTCCTGGGTTTCGCGGCCCACATAGAAGACGTACTTGTCGCCACCCTCCTGGTAGATCTCCACCTTGATGCCGTGTGCGGCAATGTCCTTGATGACATTGGGCACGGCGTTGCGGTTTACGTCGGATCGCTTGCGCATGTCCTTGAGGGTCTTGAGCAGGAGGTCGACCATGGGCTGGCTGGCGGGGTACTGGCCATCGATGGTCCACGAGGAGGCACTGTTGCGTGTCAGCGTCACCATGTTGTCCTGCTTGTCGGCGATGAATATCTTATTGATGGCGGCGGTATCCTCGATATTGTATTCGGAGTTGTAGGTGTTGCCGGCGGCCTCGTTCCATTTGATGAGTGCCACCACGCCGGCGGCAAGGATGATGGCGCCGGTGACGATGATGAGGATGATGTTGCGTTTCTTCACGTGAGAAAATGTTTTAGTGGTTTGGACGGATTAAAGTTTCTTGGCGAATTTTTTGCGGCGGAGGATGACAATGGCCACTCCCGCGATGGCGAGCAGCAGCAGGGGGATGACAATGTTGATGATTTGGTAGAAGGAGCGGCTTTCCTCGGCTTTCTGCATGTCGAGTTTGCGAACCTTCACCTCCTTGCTTCGCGACTCGATGAGGCCTTCGTCGTCGAGCAGGTAGTTGATGGCGTTGAGCAGGAACTCCTTGTTCTCGTAGAGTGTCATGCTATAGTAGTCGAGACCCAGGGGGTAGGGGAACACCACGCCGCGGGTGGTGTCGACGCGGAAGCGGTTGCGGATGATGTCGCCGTCGGCGATGACAATCATCTTGTTGGGGACGCTCTGCTCACGGTAACCGAAGGCCTCCTGAGAGGTCAACTCGGGAGCCAGACGGTGACGCGGCCACGAGGTCTTGAACTCGCCTTCGAGGAGTACGGCCACGGGGAGGCGGCTCTTGTTGTAGAGTCGCTGGTCGGGCTCGGCGAGGGCGTCGGTAATCTCCACGGAGGCCGGCGCATTCTTGATGCGGGAATACTCGGAAGTGGTAAGCAGGACGGTCTTCTTGATGTCGTTGTCGATGAGGTCGATGCTGCTGATGAAGTCGCTGCGCACGGCGTCAATCTTGGCCACGATGGGGTGGCTGCCCTTGGCGGGTGTCAGGTCGGGGAAGTAGTACCAGGGGTAGAAGCGGTACTGTGCGCTCTCACCCACGCGGCTTCCCGGCAAGGGGATAGGCCGGCAGCGGATATCCATCAGCAGGTTGGCGTTGAGACGCACACCATAGGTGAAGAACATCTCGTCGAGACCTAAGGGGTAGCGTGTGGCAATGGTCACGCCACGTTCCGACAGGCTGTCCATGTCGGCGTTCAGCGGGTCGACGAGCCACAGCACGCGGCCGCCATACATGATGTATTGGTCGATGAGGAAGAGGTCCTCGTCGGAGAAATGCTGCGTGGGTTTGGCCACAATCAGCAAGTCGAATTTGTTGAAGTAGCGGTAGGAGGAGTCCTTACCTGTGGGCTCATGCATCGTGAGGGCCTGCACCTGGCCGTTGATGTTCACGGTGTCGAGGTCGTACATCTTGCTCAGTGAGCGCTGGATGTCGTAGAGCGTGGGTCCGAAGAGTTCGCCGTGGCCCAGCAGGAATCCTATGCGGGGTTTCTTGTTGCGTGTCAGCTCGCCGATGGCGCTGATGAAGGTGTTCTCGAGGTTGGCTATCGACGCTTCGGCGATGACCTGCGAGTTGCCGAGGGCACCGAGCATAATCATCGTGTAGATGTCTTCGGGCAGCAGGGCGAAGGAGGTGGTGTTGCCCTGGTAGGTGATGTCGATGGCCGGCAGCAGGCGCAGGCGTGTCTCGCTGCTTGCCTTGCGGATGATGTCGGGGATGGGGTAGATGCCGCGCTTCTCCATGTCGTCGAACACGTTGCCGCCCTCGTCGGGGTTAGTGTAGGTGTTGGGGTCTACAAATTCGTAGGTGATGTTGCTATTGGAAGCGCGCAGCTTGTTCAGCATCTCGCGAGTCTCGTACTGCAGATGCTTGTAGGCGGGTGACATCTCGCCTTCGAGGTAGACGCGGAAGAGCATAGGCTCGTCGATCTTCTCCAGCATCTCCTCTGTCGAGTCGGTGAGGGTATAGCGTTTCTCCTCGGTGAGGTCGAGACGGGTGTATACGAAATGGTCGAAGATGTTCACGCTGATGACTATCAGCAGGGTGGCGCCCAGCTCCAGCCAGTGGGTACGTTTCAGGTTCTTGCGGTTTTTCCAGCCGTTCCACATGCGGCTTTGCAGCACCATGCGTGTGGCCATGAGGAAGAGTGCCGCTATGCTGACGAAATAGAGAAGGTCGCGAGTGTCGATGACGCCGCGGCTGATGCTCTCGTAGTGCTCTTTCAGTCCGAGACCTCTGATGAAGATGTCGCCGCCGCTCTCCAGCAGGTTCATTCCTGCCACAGCCTCGAAACCGAGGTGTGCCGCGGCGCTGAAGGCCAGGGCCAGGATGAAGGAAACGATCTGGTTGCCTGTCAGCGCGCTGGCGAAGATGCCGATAGCCACAAAGGCGGCTCCCAGCAGCAGAAGTCCGAAATAGGAACCTATCACGCTTCCGGTGTCGATGTTTCCCACGCTCTCGCCCAAGGCGTAGACGCTGAAGTAACACACCAATGTGGGCAGCAGGGAGATGAATACCAGCGTCCATGAGGCCAGGAATTTGGCGAAGACGATGGTCCAGTCGCTCAGCGGATGAGTCATCAGCATCTCGATGGTGCCACCACGCCGCTCTTCGGCGAAGGTGCGCATGGTGATGGCCGGGATGAGGAAGAGGTAGAGGTACTGTCCCACGTCGAACAGGCCTTCCATGCCTGCGTATTCGTGGTCAATGATGTTGTAGCTGCCGTTGAAGACCCACAGCTGCAGGCCTGTCAGTATGAGGAATACCGCGATGGTGAGGTATCCAATCAGCGAGGAGAAGAAACTCGCCAGTTCTTTTTTGTAGAGTGTGTACACTTAATCTTTTAGTATTAGAAATCAAACTTTTGTGCTTTGCTTTTCGGACTGCGGCCCTGATAGTATCCGTCCGCGAGCTCACGGACCGTCTCCACGACCACCTGTATGGTGCCGGTGAGTATCTTCTGGTCAATGTTCTCCCAGATGTCGGTCGTCACATGGTTGTGAGGCAGTCCGTTGTGGGTGGTGAACACCAGCGAGGGAATCTTTATCTGGTCGAAGGCGCGGGCGTCGCCTCTGGGGTTCGTCTTCTCTGGGTTGTGCCAGATGAGGCTGAGGTTTGCGCTGTCGCGCACGCGGGCGATGTCCCAGAGGGCGGGGTAGCGGTTGTCGCCCAGCAGCATGATGCTGTCGCCGTGGCCGATGCTCTGCACGTTGATGAAGGCCTCCACCTTGCGCAGCTTGGCGTAGTCGCGGAGGAAGACACGTGAGCCCATGAAGCGCTGTTCGCTGCCGCTGAAGAGCACGAAGAGGACGCTGCGGCGTGGACGGTACTGGTCCTGCGAAAGTAGACGGGCGGTCTCGAGTACCGCTGCCACTCCCGAGGCATTCACGTCGGCGCCGGGGAACAGGCAGGTCTCGCCTTGCATACCCACGTGGTCGAGGCTGGCGCCCACCACGATGATCTCGTCGTTGTATTTCTTGTCGGTACCTTTTATCAGACCCAGCACGTTGGAGGTGACGGCACGCTGGCGGTAGATGGCGTTGACGTCAATCTCGGCCCTCTTGCGCAGGGCAAATGACTGGGCGTGATGCTTGCTGGCGATGGCGGCGATGGCGGAGTCCAAGCTCATGGCCTCGCCCTGCAGCAGCTCGCGTCCGCAGTCGTAGGTCAGTCTAAGAATGGGGAATGTGGCCAGGTGCGGCAGGGCGCCGCAGTAGGTGCGGCCCTGCACCTCGTAGGGGAGACAGCTGGTGCTGGTGTTGATAGCCAGCAGACCCAGGGCGCCGTGTTTCTCGGCGGCACGTGCTTTGTCGCGCAGCAGCGTGTAGCGGTCGGTGATGTGGTTCGGCAGCCACGAACCTGCGGGCATACCTGTGAGCACCACCACTAACTTGCCTTGCACGTCCACTTTGTCGAAGTCGCCCATCAGTTCGTTGTCGATGCCGTAGCCGCAGAAGACCATCTCGGCGTCGACGTATCCGCGGCCGGTCATGCCGGCGCAGGCGAACTCGTTACCCAGTGTGAAGACGCGCTTCTCTTTGGTGCCGGGGGTGTAGATGTTGAACTTACAGTTCTCCACCTCGTTGCACTCCACCTCGAACTTCTGCTCGCTGATTTCGGCGCCGTATCTTTTCAGTACACCTTTCACGTACTTCATCGCCATGTCGTATCCTGTGCTGCCCGCGAGGCGTCCCTGATAGGATTCCGACGACAACTCGACGATATGTTTCATTATCGAGTCTTCTTCCACCACAGGCATGAACAGCGGTTCTTTCGTTTGTCCGTTGGCTACTGTCCACAGGCCGCTGACCGCTATCGCCGTCAGCACGCACAGCCTGCCCAATCTGCTCAGCAATCCCTTTTTAATCATGTTATTTATTATAAATAATTTTATTAATATATTATTCCACAAAGTGTTATGCCTTCTGCGCCGAGGCGCAAAAGACATACAAATATACGAATATTTTTAGAAATTGGAATTTTTTTTGTGGAGGCGTCCCGTGTGAAGTGACCCCAAAAAGTTGGACAGATGCTGAATTCAAGTTATAAACGCAACACCAAGGGTGTAAAATGTTGACCTAATTGCTGGTGCAAATATAGCAAAAACATTTCATAAGGAGAGCGGAAGCCGAATCTTTTTCTTGGACGGTGATTGAT
>Ga0247610_10003276_pt1 | contig 17925 bp, 14 predicted proteins | sample 174DNAGHGhighgp2_FD_193483 | JGI IMG/M metagenome (GOLD analysis project Ga0247610, IMG submission 193483) | Sheep rumen microbial communities from Palmerston North, Manawatu-Wanganui, New Zealand - 1742 DNA GHGhigh gp2 | ecosystem: Host-associated > Mammals > Digestive system > Stomach > Rumen... | reverse complement strand
ATTATCAAGAGAAAATATAAAAAATGAATTAAAAGAAGGAAAGCTATTTGAATTAAATGTTAAACTTCCTTTAAATAAAAAATACTTAGGTATGGTATACGATTCATCTAAAAAAGATAATATAATTATTAAAAATTTTATTAACTTAATAAATAAAAATAATGATACTAATTAGTATCATTATTTTTTCTTGTTTGGTCCTCCATTAAATTTATCAATTCCATAAGGAGTATTTTTATAATTATCTTTTCTGTTTTTAAGATTATCAAGTGAATCAAAAGCTGCTTTTTCTACACTTTTATTTCCTTCAAAATCATTTAACATGCCTTGAATTGCATCTAATATTTCATAAAGTTCAAAACTTTTATATCCTAAAGGATTTTCCACATATTCAACAAAACATCCAGGTCTTACATTCTCTAATAAATATGCTGGTCTATTAAGTGTTCTTAAAACACCACCTGAATTCTTTACTCTAGTTTCACCTACAAATGATTCATTGGTTACAACACTATTTATTTTTTTTACAACATTGCGTCCATTTGTTTCAACACCATAAGTTTTTACTACAGTTTGTTCAATATCTGCTAATAATCCTTTTATTATTAAATCTTGCTTTTTAACAAAATCAAAACTAGTAATACGAGCACCATTTCTATAGAAATCAGATACAGTTAATTTAGTTGGTGCTTGATTAATTGGTGCGTTATTGAAATAGGTTGTATTTATAGCAAGAGCATTTATTTTTTCACCTGGTACTGTTAAATATGAATCCGGATTTTTTTCAGTAATATATGCTGTACTCTTAAAGAAATCTCCTCTAATAAAAGCATTTGTTTTTAATATAATCTTTTCCCATGGTAACATTTCATGTTTTGTACCATCAGCAAAAGTAAGGCATCCTAGATTTTGTATAATTAAATCTTTCTTTTCAAATATCTTAGCTAATACTTCCATAGCAGAAACTGGTCTATTTTTATCAATACCTAAAAAATCTAAAGTTTCAGGTGGATAGTTATAAGAATAATTATTAAAATCATCAACGCTGCTAGATTTTGCTATTCCTAAAACATGAGGTAAATTTGCTTCATTTAAAACATGTTTCATTTTGATAACAGAACCATCAACCATTTTAAGTTTGGATTCTACTTCTGATTTACCATCATAATAATAACTATCATATATATCACAACAAAGTTTTAAATTATCTATTACAGTTGCAATAAGTTGTTCTTTAACACTTCTAGATAATTTATTTGAATTAAATGAATCGCTTAAATATTTTTCAACATCTGAAATTGGGAAATTTGCTATTCTCATATTATCAATTGTTCTATCAAATGCATCGATGACACTTTGAGTTTGAGGATCTATATATTGTCTCTTAAAAGTAACAATTCGATTTCCTGTTAAAGAAGAATCTCTATTATTTCGTCGTGAAATAACATCATATTTATCTAACACAGGATTTAATAAAGCTAATTCACGACTAATTTTTCTTCTTAAATTATTATAATCAGGCATTTGTCTATAATTAGCATTTTTATTTCTTATATCATCAAGTTTTTGTTTTATACATTGTTGATGTATATCAACAAGAAATTGATGAATTCTAACTTTATCTTTAGGCACTAAATTATTAAATATACTTGATGATGATTTAAATGCGTTAAATACATTTTCAGGATCACTTATTTGAGGATTTGGATCACTTAAAACTTCAACTATATCCCTTTTAAATACCTCCAAAGAACAATTTCTACATAAACTATAAAAAGTATTTTCACTTACAATGTTTTCATTATCGATTATATTTCTTCCTGTTGTTGTTTCTAACAAATCAATTATGGCTTTATCTGATAATATTAAATTAGTAGCTATTCTATCCTTTTCATATTTTATATATAGTCTAATACTTTCCTTTTGTTCATCAGTAAAACCTGTGTCTTCAACTATATATTCATATATTTGGAATGGATCCATATTTAAAAGAGCAACCATGAAAGGCTTACCAATTTCAGGATGATTTATACAACAATAATTAACAAATGCACCTATACTTATTTTTTGATCTTTAACGTCATCTAACAAATTAGGAACTAAATCTCCTCTTTTTTTAGTAGTACTTAAAATTGCTTCTAAAATAATAATTTCTTTTTTATCATTTATTTCTTTATATTTTTTTAAACGTTCTCTTCTTTCTTCATTTTGAGATATTTCTTCTATTATTTCATCTAATTTTTCATTTGTTTCTTCTACAGAAAGTACACCTTGTTTTAAATTATCTATCTTATTAAATAATTCTTCTAATCCATTAATTGCTCCATCAAGTTCATTAATCAGACTAATAACTTCCTCTTTAACATAAGGAACAGGTAAATTTGGATCTACAGATGTTAATTCGTTTTCAAGTTCAGTTAATGCTTTATACTTTTTTAAATTAGCTCTAACATCTGCAAATTCATCACCTTGTACCTTATCATTTATAATATCATCCATCATAATCACCTATATTAATATAAGTATACCAAAAATACCTTAATAAAAATTAAAAGTAGTCATATTTGACTACTTTCTATACACCTAATAAAACTAAATCATTAACATTAGATTTAACAGTTTTAACAAATAACTTAATTCCATTTTTATGTACTAACTTATCTAATACATCTTTTTCTATAACAATTAAATCAGGTCTATATACTATAATACTAGCTATCTCAGATTTAATATCTATAGAATTATAATAATCCAAGATATCTTTAACCTTATCTTCATTTAATATAAGAATATCTAATATATTCTTATCAACATTGTTAATGATGAATTCATAGTCTAATGAAGATATACCATATTCTTTTATATAATCTATCATTATCTATCACCTTCATTCATAAGATTGTCTAATAGTATTTCATATAATTTATCACATGATTTAAACTTAGTATCTTTTAATGATTTTATCTTAGATTCTAAATCACTTATCTTTAATAAATTATAATTAGAATTATTTAAATATTCTTCTATATCTAAATCATATTTCTTTAAGGTATCAATATTCTTTATCATTAACATAGGATTATATGATAATAACTTATAACACTTACTAACAATCTTCTTAGGTGTTACTCCATATGAAGATACAGTTGATATAGCATAGAATAATATTTCAGCATTACTTATCATAAATAAAGGATTTCTTAATATAAGTTCATCTTTAGATATTTCATTGTTATATAAAAATTTATTTATCTTTATATAATTATCATGATTACATGTGAAATATTTATTGTGTTTACTAAAGAACACACTTATACAATTATTTAATAATACCTTAACTAAGTTAGCTTTTTTATCTACTGAATCAACTACACTCATGATAACATCTTCATCAGATAAACAAAGTAAACTTAATATAGATGTACTATTCTTCTTATTTAATAAATGTAATATTCCATATTGCTCTACTTTATTTTTCTTAATAAGTAAGTAATTATTAACAAATTCATCTACATCTACTTCATATAATAAATCCAAGATAATTGGATTAACTGAATCTATCTTTAATTCAGATAATACATCTAATACTTTACTATCTAATCTTTTATCAATTAAATTAATATTTATTTCAGGAACATCTATAAGTACTGAATTATAAATACCTTCATTGTGACCAACTATAAACTCCATGACAGTTATCATGTTTTTATCAAAATTTAATTGATCATAGTCTTTTACTATATCAATGATTACATCATAATCATTTATTAAACTATTCTTTTCTATTTCAATTAATAAATCTTCTAATCTATCTTTATTCTTTAAATCTTTATAATGTTTAACATTAGATTCTATATTTTCTTTTAGTTTTTCTCTAAATTCATCAAATAATTTTCTATGTTTATCATTTAATTTAAAATTAACTGAATAATCTTTTTTACCAACAAATAAATCTCTTAATGCTTTTACTTCTTTTGTTTCATAGTCTATATAATCAATGATGTCATCAGATACATAAGCTAAATTATCTGCTGAATTATCTATTTTATTTAATAAATCAATCATATCTATATCATATTTAATATATGGTTCTTCTTTTAATTGTTTTATTAAATCTAATTTTTTATTAATTGATTCAAGAAGTATCACTTTACCATCCATCTTAAATCACCCCTTTAAGCAGCTAATCCTTTAGCTTCTTCTTTATCTTCAATTGAATTTAATACTACTTCATTTTCTTTCTTGATATTTAAGCTATCAATTAAATCCACTAAATCACATATTAAATCATATGTTTCTTGATATGTAGTATCATATTTACTTAGTTTATTTAGAGTATCTAATGATTCACCTAAACTCTTAACAAGTGGAAGTAACTTTAAATCAATTGCTTCGACATATGATATATCCATATGTTCCATCATATCGATAGGTAGATAATCTTGATAATCTTTTAATTTATAAGACATATCTCCTTCATATAATTTCTTATTTTTCTTAATTATATTTTTAGCTTTTAAAAGTGTAATATCTTCTACTTCTACTTCATTATCTAATACTCTATCAACATCACTTATATTATTTTTATCTTTAATCTTATCACTTGCTATTAATGTAATTAAAATATTAGTGACTAAATCAATATCAAGATTATACTTATTAGCTATATTAATAGCATATGTATTTATTAAATTTATATTTAATTCTTGATTATGTATTTCTTTTAAAATAACATTTATTTCATATTTAAATGCATCTACAAAGTAAACACTTTCTAATCTAGATATTCTAGCTTTAGTATTAAATATAATCTTAGATTCATTATCTAATTTTAATTGTTTATTTCTTTCTTCTAAGTTAATCATGACTTTCCATTTTTCATCTGCTTGGAATGAAATTGCATTCATGACGCCTAATACTTCTTCAACATTAACAGGATTATTTATATCAAGAAGTGCATCAATTGTTCCTTGATACTTCTTTATCTTTAAATCCGCTGTGTTATTTTGAAGTTCAGTTACTTCTTTATAATCTAATAAATAATTATTGAATTGTTCTACAATTGAATAAACATATTCATCATCTTTTAATCCTGATTTTATTTCATCTATAGTTCTTCTTAATCCTAGTAATTCATATATTCTTACTATCTCATCTGGATTCATGTTTTTAACAACATTATAACTAAACAATTCATCTAAAGTATATCTTTTTTGAATTGCTTTAATGTCATCAAACTCAGGATGTTGGTCTTTTACTGTAGATTTAATTTTGTTCAATAATTCAATTGAATTAGTTAATTCAATTATTAGATTATCAACATTAACCTGATACATTTACACTCCTCCATTCTAAATAGATTTTATCATATTTATGGTATAAAAGTCTATTGAAGAATAAAAATAACTATGATAATATTATCAATAGTAAAGGGATGTATTTATGAGTGAACAAGTTAAAATGTTTGGACCTAATGATGAATTAGTAGATAACTTTGAAGATGTTGTTGAAGAAATTCTTATAAGCGTACATGGAATTAATTACTACGATGTTGATGTTGAACTTGTAGATACTAATTTAATTCCTACTAGAGATGTTCAAGAAGCAGATGAATTAGATAAAGAAATAGAAGTAAAAAAGAATCCTAAAAAAGAAAAATTTACTTTTAAAGTTTTATTACCTTTATTATTCTTTGCTTTAATATTTGCTATTGTATTATTTGCAGGATTCTATTTTATAAATAAAATTGATCTTGGAGGATTCTTAAAATGAATGTTGATTATGATGTTAATCCTGAATATACAATGCACAAAAAATTATCAAATGGAATAAGTTTATCTCAAGAAGAAATTGAAATATTAGATGAATATGAAATAGATTATAGAAATGCTAAATCATTAAATGATTTAATTAATAAGATTCAATTCATTGCAGATGATGTAGATGATGATATTTTATATAATCTATTAGATGTATTAGCAGAAAGAAATTACTACGAAAATACACAAAAATAAGTATATGTTTATTTACATATACTTTTCTTATGTGTCAATTATTATTGATATTCATAAAAAATATGTTATAATTTAATATATGAGGAGGATGGATATGGGAATAATTATTAGATTAGATCGTATCATGGCTGATAGAAAAGTTAGTTTAAATGAACTTGCTCAAAACGTTGGAATCACTAATGCTAACATGTCTATCTTAAAAACAGGCAAAGCTAAAGCAATTAGATTTTCAACACTTGAAAATATATGTAGAGTTTTAAAATGCCAACCAGGTGACATATTAGAATACAAAGAAGACGATAATATAGATGTATTATTATAATTAAAAAGAACTATTTAAATAGTTCTTTTTTTATTCAGTATCATCTTCATTTGGTATATATATTTTTTCAGTTGTAGTTGTTGTACCCTTTGTTGTTGTAGTTGTTGTTGTCGGGATTGGTTGAAATGTTGGTTGTTTAGTTGTAGTTGTTGTATTGTTACTTCCACCATTTTTACTTTTTGTTAATTTAGGTATTAATATAATAACTAAAATAATAATAACTACAGCAGCAATAATTATAATTTTATTGTTATTATTTTTCTTTGGTGGTTCAACATTATTTTCACCTAGTGGATCTTTTGGATCAATAGTTTCTAATGGTTGTTCATTAGTATTAATTGGTTGTTGAATTATTTGTTTATCAATACCACAGTAAGGGCAGTTAGCTCCATTCATTTGAGCACCGCATTTAGGACAATTATTCATATTCTACTCTCCTTTATATACCTTAAAAGCACTTGGTAATTTAGCTTCAAATACTTTTACTATCTTATCTCTTGGATCAACTATTTCTAGTTTGGATGCATGAAGCATCATTCTTCTAACTGGGGATTTCGCACCTTCATACTTTGAATCACCTATAATTGGATGACCAATTGAAGCAAGCGCAAATCTTATTTGATTCTTTAATCCAGTTTCAATCAATATTCTTAAAATTGAATATCCTTTTGATTTATAAATAACTTCATAGTTAGTAATAGCTTTTTTACCATCTTTTGCTTCATACATAAAATGTTCTTTATTTTCTTTTAAGTATTGAACAATTCTCTTTTTATCTTCTTTAACGCATCCTGATACAACCGCGATGTATTCTCTTTTAGTTATATCATTCCAGTTATCTTGTAATTCTCTTTTAATCTTTTCATCTTTAGCAAATAGAATTACACCAGATGTATCTTTATCTAATCTATGTACTATAAATACATTTTGATTTTTCTTTCTCAAGTATTCTCTTACTTCATGATATAAAGTATTGTTTGTCTTTCCATCACTTATAGTTAATATATGAGGTTCTTTAGATATAACTAATATTTTTTTGTCTTCATAAATAATGTCTAATTTTTTCATTTCTTCATCCTATATAATAAAAATAATAATACTATTCCAAAGTTAATAATTATTAACTTAATTAAATCTTCATTTTTAATCTTTTTAGTTTCTTCTTTTTTTTCTTCTTTAACTTCTTCTTTTTGAGTTAAGTCTATACCGGATTTACAATATGCTTCTTTTATATCAGCATAGTTCCATACCTTTAGTTTATCTTTAATTGCACTTTTTTCTGCATCACATAACTCATCAAGATTTTCATATGTACCAGTTATATAATTAACTTGTCCATATCCTTGTTTAATTAAATCTTTTTGTAATAAATTATCATCTACATAAACCCATACAAGTTCACGATTATATTTATCTTTTTTATCACTTGCATCATCAGATTTTATTCCAATCTTAGTAGCATTAGTTAATTTATTGCATACATATTCATCTATTTCTTTATTGAATTCTCCATCCATACGATCATATGCAATTAATCTAATTCTTTTATATATCTTATTTTCTTCAACAAACATGTTTTCAGCATTTTCACATTTAATAAGTTTTACTTCCCTTAAATTCTCTTCAGCATATACATTGATTGTTATAAACATAAGAAGAATAAAAACTATTATTTTCTTCATCACAATCACCATAAAAATATTATAATAAAAATATAAATAAAAGTATATATACTTAACTTGTATTTTTTCTTATAACAATTTATAATATAAATAATATGGAAGGTGAATTAAATGGAAGAAAAGAAAACAAACACTGCAGTAAAAAAATCTAACGGAACAGCTGTTAAAAAGACAACTACTGCTAAAAAAGGAACACCTAATAAAGGTGGAGCAAAAAAGAGCACTAATAAACCTGCAGTAAAGAAAACACCTAAAAAGAAAGTTAGTATAAAAGTAGATAATCTAAAATCATTAGAAGATACAGGTGAAATTACATTACCTAAAGAATCTGAAATGGAACAAAAGATTATTGAAGAAGTAAATAAAGAAAACTTTGTTCAACCTGCTATAGATGTTGAAGCATATGATAAGATTGCAGAAAGCAAAGAAGAAATTGAAGAAATTAAACAAGAAATGCAAGTTGTAAGTCAACCTGAATTTATTGAAGAAAATATCAAAGAAGAATTAGAAGATGTTAAAGAATATAAGACATTAAAGAAAGATAGATTTGTTGATGCAGGTATCTTAATTGTCGTGATTGGATTATTTGTATTAGTAGTAACTGCTTTCTTAAATAATTCAATGAACTTAAAAGATAACATTGTCATGGATTTAGTTATAGTTTCATTAAGTGTTGAAGTAATTGGAATTATACTAATATTCATAAGCGCATTCAAAAAGAAATAAAACGATATAAAATATCGTTTTTTTATTTCAAGTGTTATAATATATTAAAGAAATTGGTGGTTAAATGAAAAAGAAAAAGAATATGAAAAGAGTATATATATTTATAGCAATAGTAATATTAATTATTATTAATGTTACTGTAGCGGTTATATTAATAACTAATGATAAAAAGAAGAAACCTAAAAACAATGAAGTAATTACTACAACAACTAAGGTAGCAAAAACTACAACTACTGAAAGTACTGCTACAACTACTTCTTCTACTACATCAAAGACAACAACTACAACTAAAGCTGGAGAAAAAGTTAACTATGGTAACGTATTAGAACCAACTGGTGAAAAAATAGTAATTGGTAGATCATCAAAAGGATATGAAATATATCAAATAAAAGGAATAACATATGTAGATGGATATCTAATAGCAAATAAAACATATGGACTTCCAGAAGATTATAATCCTGGAGCATTAAATTCAACTGTTAAATCTGCTGCTGCTAAAATGTTTGAAGCAGCTAAAAATGAAATAGGTAAAAACATGTGGGCTCAATCAGGATTTAGATCATATTCAACTCAAAAGAATTTATATACTAGATATGCTAATCGTGATGGAAAAGAAAAAGCAGATACATATTCAGCAAGACCTGGTTATTCAGAACATCAATCAGGTTTAGCATTTGACGTATGTGCAACTAACAAACCATGTATAACAAGTGGATTCAATGATACTGAAGAAGCTAAATGGTTAGCTGATAACGCTTATAAATATGGATTTATATTAAGATATGTAAAAGACAAATCTAATGAAACAGGATACAAATATGAATCATGGCATTTTAGATATGTTGGTACTGAACTTGCTGAAAAACTTTATAACAATGGTGATTGGATTACCATGGAAGATTACTTTGGAATAACAAGTGAATATCAAGATTAAAAGGAATAGTTAAACTATTCCTTTTATTTTGTTCTATTGTTAAATATATTTTTATTTTGTACTAACTGATTAACTTTATCTAAAGCTTCATTATATTCATCGAACAATCTACTATCACCTTCTATATAAGATGATATTATTTTATTATCTTTATCAACCGCGACATACCAATCATCACCAACAATGGCATATTTAAACATATTATTTTTTTCTTGTTCTTGTTCAGCAACTTTATCAGAATCAAACTCACAGTCATTATTTAAATAACTCTTTATAAAATCTATTCTAACTATATTTTCAAATATTAAATGTGAATCATATAATTCTTTTGGCTTTAATCTAACACACGAATATGTAGGATGATTTCTTGGACCAAGTTTTACTTTAATATTATTATAATTATTGGCAGTAGATGCTAATACAACCGCATGATTAGATACATCATGATAACCATCATATACTTCTCTGCCAATATCATTTGTAGGTGATATCGTAAAGCAAGCTTTATCTTTTAAAGCATATGATTTATCAGCTACCACATTCGCGATTGGTAATTTATCATTTTTAGTTAATTCAATTAAATCTTTTCCGACTAATTTTAATATTTCATACAAATCATTGTTGGAATACTTTCTATCATTCAAACTAAATCTTAATTGATTTAAGAATACTGTATCTCCATTTCTAAATCCAGATATACGAGAAATATATTCATTAGTTTTAGGATCTATAAATGTTATGTGGAAACCATTAACATCAGTTGCAGTAAATTCAAATAAATTATCAGCAACACCATATGCTCTCATACATGCACCAGTTCTTTCACCATGTGTCATGTTAAAAGGTGCTGTTCTATTTCCAACAATAATATCTAATTTTTTATCTTTATATTCATATACTTTTTCATATGAAGGTATTGATATATTTCTTTGAGCAAACGATTTTAAATATATATGTTTTATTTTAGGTGCTCTTTCATCTACACTTTTACCTGCAGAATTAGGAGCAGGATTATTAATAATATAATTACTATCTTCACTACCTAATAGCCATATTAATTCTTTAAAGTTTTGATTTTTATATATTTCTGCATATTTAACTAATTTAGCTGGATTAATTTTTACAGACATATATTCATTAATATAATCATTAATTTTTTCTTCACTTATTCCTCTTGCTCTTAATAATTCAACATCTTTAGCAAGTTCAGGTAAATTAGATTTTTTAGAATTAATTTCTTCTTTTATCATTTGACTAAAATTATTTATTATATGATAAAATAGCTTTTCATTATCTTCACCAGGTATATATTTATTAAAGATATTATCCCAATCTAAGAAACAATATTTATCTAATAAATCTTTTAATTGCTTATATAACTCATCATCATCAATTACTTTTTTTATTTCCTTAAAATCTAACGAACTTAATTCATTTGATAAAGGATATTGTCTTATTGGAAGTTTAATAATTTTCTTAATATTAGAAGTATTATAAATATTATTACAAATACTACATACTGCAGATGCTAATCCAGATGACCATACACCTTTATTCTCAACAAACTTACCACTTAATTGATCATATTTAACCATTGCATTTAATGTATCATCAGCAAATGGATCTGAAATATATCCAAATATTTTTGATTTTAAAAAACGTTTAATATTTGGTATATTCTTTTTCAATTTTTCTTTATCATTAGGAACATCGTCACCAATTAACATTTTAATTGTGCAAAAATCTATTACAGTTAAAGGACCATGATTTGATTGAGCAATAACATAATTCAATAATTCCTTAGAATATCCACTTAATAATCTATTGAATACCATATCAAATAGTTGTTTATCATCATATCTAAAGAATAAATCGCAATCTTTATATATGTCTTCTTTACTACTTGCTTCATTTTTAGCATCTATAATATATCTATATATTAAGTCATGTAATAATTCAGCATATATATATTGATTAACCTCTAATTGGTCAAATAAATAATCTATAAATTCTTCATTAGATAAATTAGGATTAATAAAATCAATTATTCTTCTATCTATATATTTAGATAAAATATCTCTATATTGTTTTTTTAGATTCTCTTTATTACCATTTTGAATACCACCCATGATAATAGTATAACTATTCATCAAACTAGAATTATCTTTTTCGAATTTATATAAATTAAGTGAATTGTTTATTGATTTAATCTTTTCTTCTGTAAGCTTTCTTTGTTTAAATATTTCAATATATCTATCTAATTCTTGTTCAGTAAATAATATTAATCTTTTTAAATTATCATCCTTTATATTGACTATTAACTCTGTTCCATATAAATCGAATAATTTTATCAAGTTTTTCTTTTTGTCATTAGGTATTTTTTGAGACTCCATGATTTCATCTATATGATTCATAAAGAATTCTCTTGGTACTTCTTTGATTTTTTCATGTATAACTAATAGAATAAAAGAATCAATAGTAATACAATTATTATTTTTTAATATAGAATAAAATCTTTCATTACATAACCTATTACCAATTATATTTAAATAATCTTCTACATTAGATATACCTATTTTTTCAATTTTATCTAATAAATATTCCTTGATTTTCTCACATTTATCCATGAAATAGTCATATTTAAAAAATATACCTATTTCGTCTTTTTTATAATTTTGTTTTTCAATTATATCTATTATTAATTGCTCATCAACGTGATAAGCAAGATAATGTATGTATGAATATTTATATTTTGATTTATTACTTACTTTATATAAATTTTCAACAATAAAATGTTGTAAATCATTTAATTCATTAACTTCATACGCACTCCAGTTATATGCATCAACAACACTAGAAACCATATCCAGTATTTCTTCAGGATACGAATCAAATAAATCTTTCATATATTCATCTAAAAATTTAGCATCGCATCTTCTCATTGTTTTATAACAAGTTTTAAATGCATCAGTAAATTCAAAAAAGAATGAATCATTATCAAGATAATGTTGAATTAATTTTTCATCATCTAAATAATCGCACATTGCTGGAAAATAGGTTACATGAGCATAATCTCCTGCATCTAATCTTTCTCTAATAATAGTTAAAATTTTAAATCTAGCATCATAACACTGAGAATATTCTAGTAATCTTTCTAAATCAGTAGACATTTCGTGATGAAAATAATCATCTTTAAATCTAATATATTTAACAATTATTTCTTCTGGGAAATTAACTAACCATTCAGGTTCTATTTTATCTTTATTTGTTTTAATAAATTTTTCTATATCTTTAGGATAATCATAAAACATATCATATAATTCACCCATGTTAAAAGCTGAAGGTTCAATATACTTTAATGCTATCGTTGCATCTAAATCTAACCAATATTCCAAGTTTCTAGAAAATGCATCATTTGAAAACATAGGAATATTGTTTTTTAAGAAACTATCTATTTTTTCTTTAGGAAGTTCTTTTAATATTTCAAAATTTTCCGTTGATATATTACGTAAATCTATAATAATATTTTCTATATCTTTAATTACAAAATTATGTTTATATTTTCTTAAATAATTCATTAAAATATCATCTTCATATGATATTACATATCTATCATTTATTATTTTTTCATAAAAAATATCTACGATTTGCTTTTCTAAATCCTTATCTTGATTACATTGTTGAATTAATATTTCTAACATATTTTCAACTTGATATTTATTTTCTTCATCACCAAAGTTATGCAAATCAATTAATTGCTTAATCTTCTCAATATCATTTTTTACATTAAACTCAGTTGCTTTAAAGATATCATATATTAAACTGTTTTTTATACCTGCATTGATTCTAATCATTCTTGTAATTGCTTTATAAAATAAATCAAAATCTTCTGATACACATTTATTCCAATCTAGCATATCACATAAAGACTCAACTACACCAAGTATTTGCTCTGATTCTACATATTCTAAACAAGCTTTAAAAATTGGATAATTTGCAATCAAACTTGAAGAAGCAATTTGTTTTTCAATTATTTCAGGATACATTTTGATTAATTCTACAATTTGTAACTGAATAACTTCGGATTCATTAATATACTCGTACTGAGCAAAGCTTTCTTTACCACGCATTACTCTATCTAAAATTAATTTATGGTTTAAACTTTGAGTAAGTTTATGTGTTGGCAAAACTTCCTCAAGTTCTTGATAATTTAAATAATCATGATTGTATAAATCAAATAATAATTCATCATTGTAATATATAAAATTGTTTATACCATCATCTGCATATTTATAATCAGCAAGTATTTCATCTTTAATTAAATCAAAGTTACCTGTATCACATGCGTAGCTGATTAACTCAGGAGTAAAATTATATATTTTAACTTCTTTATCTAAACACTCTTTAAAAAAGTTAATAATCTTAGGATCATCCATATCAATTAATAAATAGTTTAACTTATATAATTTATTATCAATAATATAATCAATTAACTCAGGAGATTTAATCTCAACTTCAATCATTTTTGATCCAATATCATTCAATAAAGCAATTAATAAATGTCTATATTTTTTTTTATATTTTTTAGTAAGTGGATATTTATCTTCATCTACATCAAATAAATATATTAAAGAATAATCTTGTGTATCCACTAACATATCTACATATCTAGATAATATTTCTTCATTGCAAAAAATATCTTCGCGAGACATTTCATTTTTTTTAATAAAACTACTAAATTCATCAGAGCTCATTAATGCAATGTTTTCCATATTTTCACCTATTATAATCATACCATATTAAACATATATTTGCTATAATATAGTTAGGTGATATCATGGATTTTTTAAAGACAATTGAAGACAATTCTATACTTATTATACCCAATAATATTAAAGATAAAATATTAGATTATATAGATAAAAATAATCTATTACTAAACATTAAATATATGACATTTAATGATTTAAAACATGGATTGTTATATAGCTATGATAATAGAACTATTTATAATTTAATGAATAAATATAACTTAAGTTACTCTATTGCTAAAGATTTTATTAGAAATACATATTATATAACAGAAGATAATTATACAAATGATAAGCTAAATTATTTATTAGAAATAAAAAACTATTTAAATGACAATAATTTACTAATAAAAGATGAATTATTTATTGATTTATTAAAATCAAAATCTAAATTATATGTATATGGATTTGATAAAGAAATATCTAAGTTTAATAAATACTTATTAAAACTAGCAAGTGAATATATAACAGTTGAAGATATTATTTATAAAGATATTAAAGACTATAAACACCTAGTTTATAAAGCATCTACCATGGAAGATGAAGTCACATATGTAGCTGAAGAAATATCAAACCTTATCAAAGATGGCATTCCTTTAAATAAAATATATATAACTGGTTTAAATGAAGAATATAATTTTACTTTAAGAAGAGTATTTAAAGCATATGGAATACCTTATTTTATAAAAAATGAAAATATATTATATGATACAGCTATAGCTAAATATTTCTTTAATAATCTATCTAATGATTTAGATAAATTATTTGATGATATAAAAAAGAAATATGATATAGATAATAACATGTCTAATAATATTGTTTATAATAAATTATTCTCACTTAGCAATAAATACTATTGGGAAGAAGATAAATTAAAAATAAAAGATATCATGATTGAAGAAGCAATGAATACTACTTTACCTTCAATACATATGGAAGATGAAATTATAACAACTGATTTATATGATAATTTATTTGATGATGATGAATATGTATTCTTAATGAATTTTAATCAAGGAATATTTCCAAAGATAAAAAAAGATGAAGATTATATAAATGATGATATTAAACCTAAAGAGTTATTAGAAACTACTAATGAATTAAATATTCAATACAAAGATAAATTATTAAATATAATTAAGAGTATTAAAAACCTAACTATTACATATAAACTACATTCAGCTTTTGATTCATATTTGCCATCTTATTTAGTTAAAGAATATTTTAAAGAAGAAGTAATAAAAGACTTTATATCAAACTATTCTAATGATACTAATAAGATATCATTTGGCAAGAAAATAGATAACTTAGTTAAATATAAAATCAATGATGATCTATTACCAATTTTAAATAACAACTATAAAATCAAATATGATGAATATGATAATTCATTTACTAAATTAAATGTTAATATAGAACCTAAAACATTCTCATATTCAAGCATGTCTAATTATTTTAAATGTCCATTTAGATATTATTGTAACAATGTACTATACTTAGATGAATTTAACAAATCATTCGATACTTATATTGGTAGTTTATTTCATCATGTATTAGAAGTATATATGAAAGATAAAGATCATGGAATAACATCCAATATAGATAAACTATACGATGATTATGTTAAAGAAATAGAAGATTTACCTGAAGATGATTGGAATAAATATATACGTAACAATTCAGAAAAATACTTTACTGAAAAACTTAGAAAAGAAATACATACAATTATCCAAATAATAGATGAACAATATCAATTATTAGATTCATCTTATACACAAGAGCAAGAAAAAGAAATTCAATTAAAAACAATTGATGATTTAAAAATGAATACAAAGATTAATACAATAATAAAAGGCTTTGTAGATAAATGTATATTTATAGGAAATGATGTATTTGTAATAGATTATAAAACAGGTAAATCAGACATAATTGATAGAAAGGCATTCGAATATGGATTGCATATTCAATTACCAATTTATATGTATTTACTTGAAGCAGAAAATCCTAAACTAAATGTTGCAGGTATATATCTTCAAAAGATATTAACAGGGAATAACAATAAAGTTAAAAATAAAACTCAATATGAACTAAGACAAAAAGAATTAAGATTAGATGGTATATATAATCCCGACTATACAAGTAAAATATCAAATGGTACTCCAAAAGATATCATGACTGCATCTGCATCAAGAGAATATGATAAAGATGAAAAAGAAGCTATTAAAAACAATATAAAAGAATTAATAACTAAATGTGTTAATGAAGTATATGATGCTAACTTTGAGATTAAACCAATTAACATAAATGATAAAAAAGAAGATGGATGTCAGTTTTGTCATTTTAGAGATGTATGTTACATGACAGAAGAAAACTATAATTATATTTATACAAAAGATGATAAAGGAGATGATGACAATGAGTAATGCTAACCCACAACAATTAGAAGCAATCAACAAAGATGGATGCAATGTCATCGTATCAGCTGGGGCTGGTTCAGGTAAGACTTTCATATTAAAAGAAAGAGTCTTAAGGATGGTTCAAGCAGAAACATCTATAAATGATTTAATTATATTAACATTTACTAAAAAAGCGGCTAATGAAATGAAAGATAGAATCAGAAAAATATTAACTGATAATAAAGTAGAAGATGCTAAATATATAGATTCAGCTTATATATCTACATTCGATTCATTTTCTAATTCATTAGTAAAAAAATATTCATATCTTTTAGATATAGATAAGAACTTTAATATAATTGATTCAGCAATAGTAAAAACAGTTACTAGAAATATATTAGATGAAATATTAGAAGATAAATATGAAAAACAAGAACCAAAATTTATTAAATTTATAAATAATCTATGTTATAAATCTGATAAAGATTTAAAAAATGACATCATTGATATGTATGATGATTACAATGCTATTGTTAATAAGGAAGAGTTTTTCAACATAGATCAATACTATGAAGATGAATTCATAGATGAAAAGCTAGATAAATATGAACAAAATATATTTTATGAATTAAATAAGTTAATTGAAATATATCAAGTATTCGTGGATCATGCAGTAAGTGAAAAAGCAATTCAAGAAAACAATGAAACACTTAATATCATGCAAGCAGTTACATCATTAGATGAATTAATTGATGCAGTTCCATCAATTAAAGTAAGTACAATAAATGATAAGGGATATGATGATAAAGAAGGAATAAAAGCTTATAAAGAATCAGCTTTTAAATCTCAATTCGACGAAGTAAAAAAATATACAACATATAGTAAAAAAGAATTAAAAGAACAATATTTATCTACTAAAGATGATGTTAATGAATTAAAAAATATAATTTTAGAATTAGATAAAAAAGTTCAAGAATTTAAAAGAGAACATAATTCATATGAATTTAACGATATAGCATTTAAAGCTATTAAATTAGTTA
>Ga0247610_10003275_pt1 | contig 17933 bp, 18 predicted proteins | sample 174DNAGHGhighgp2_FD_193483 | JGI IMG/M metagenome (GOLD analysis project Ga0247610, IMG submission 193483) | Sheep rumen microbial communities from Palmerston North, Manawatu-Wanganui, New Zealand - 1742 DNA GHGhigh gp2 | ecosystem: Host-associated > Mammals > Digestive system > Stomach > Rumen... | reverse complement strand
CTGAAGAACATGCGCCAGATGGTTATTTCCCACGGCCTCCATGTCTAGCCGCCATAACCTCCCCGAACTGGGGTCGCAAGTGAATGCTAAGTCTGCAAAAACATCACCTTGAACTTCGTTCGAGCTTGCTAAGGCTCGGTAGATTGATCAAGATCATCTACCCTCGCAAAAACGCGACCTTCCGCCGATTATCCTCCGCCCTCACCGCGAAATGCACCCAATACGTTCCCTTCTTCGAACGCTCAATCAGCAATTCATCAAACTCCTGATCCGTATCATCCGCATAATTCAGCAGGATCACCGCATACCTCAAAGCCTGTTCAATCCCATACACCCGGATATCCGCCGCACACCCCGTCAGATGATTTTTATTTCTACATTATTCATAAAACGAAAAATCTAAAAATCTAAAGTTCTAAAGATCAAATGGCCTTGGCAAGTTTTCTGAACTTTCCCTTCGAGATCCGCTCACAAACGTTCTCTTTAACGAATTTGTCGCATTTGCTCGATGCCGTTGAGATAGAAGAATAGCCAAAGATTTTCACCACATCCTTGGTCGTAAACTCCTCCGGCAGCATGGAGTAGAACTTGGCTGTCTTGTCGTACACCCTGCGGAGCTGGGTGTCGCGGGCCTCATTCGCAAACATGTCCTGCAGGAGCTGGCCGAAGAGCGCGTCCTCGCACTTGTTGATGATCTCGCACATCAGCTCTGCGAAGTCCAGATGATACTGTTCGATCTTCGCCTCACCCGTCTTCACGAACTCCTCCCATGAGGGCTGTGTAGAGATCACCTGCGGGATACATACCGCCATGATCTTGTCCTGCAGACGCTTGCGCTCCAGGTTGAGCACCTTGTCCTCGTTGATGCGGGCTTCCTCGGCGATGGCGGCACAGAGGTCGTAGACGAATCTCACGAGCGGCCTGAGACCCTTGATCTCACACTTCAGCTGGTCGAACCTTGCGCCCCACTCCTCCATCTGACGGTCGGGTGTCAGGTCGCAACGCTCCTCGCAGAACTCATCCGTATGGTAGTCCTCTTCGGGCATCAGCCACGGGGTCATTCGGGTCGACATACCGTCGCCGATATTCCGGGCATTGATGAACTGCTGGAGAGAAGTCCTCGTGCAGGTAAATACTCCTGAGAACATCATGGGCATCGAGTCGTTCACAGAATCCGAATTGGCGTAATCGACGCCGTTTCGCTCGTTATGGAACGCCTGAAGCATAATATCCCGTTTCTCCTGAAAACCGCCCTTGGCATTCACCAACGAGAGCAGCTCGGTAGAGAACATATACTGGTGGAGGAACCATTTCTCGCCGTCGTAGCCCGTCTCCACGTTATTCTCCGCATGTTTGTAGAAGCGGTTGTTCGACACCTTCACCACGTTGTAGCGGATGATGCCGCACGGTTCCTGCAGAGCCTCGCCTTTCTGTGCCTTGCTCGACGTGTTACGGGCATTGCGCTCCTTCTTGAAGGCCTTCTCGGCATCACGGGCAGGCTTGTCGCTCTCGCGCATCGTCAGCATGATGTGATCGTCCTGTTCCTTGGCCACCGACTTGCCCGATGCAGGATCGCCGCACATCAGCACCAGCGAGTTCAGACGCTGCATGCGTCCTTTCCAGTTCTGGTAGTCGCAGCGGGTCAGCAGCACCGAGTACATGCCAGAGGCAGAGATCACCCCGCCGGGCTTCACCCTCGGATTGTCGATATGCGCCACGGCAGGCTCGTAGCAGCCTAAGGGCAGGGCCATCAGACGGTCGGCCCAGTCGTCGTAAGGCAGGTTGTTCTGCACCACGTCCTGTCTGGTGTACTTGATGCCGAAGGCGTCGAGGGTCTGGGCAAGGGCATCAGGCAAAGGGCCTCTCGGGCGGTACTGGCACACGTCGGAGGCCATCCTCTCAAGCTCGCTGCGCCTGCCATCCTTCACCAGATCTTCCCACAAGTCGGTCTGCTGCATCAGCCACAACACGTTCTGCGGCAGGTTGTCCACGATGCGCCGCAGTTCGCCTCCGAGTTCAAGCATCCGCTGGTGACGGTCGCCGATACCAGGCTTGCCGCCCTTCAGTTCCCACCACTTCGCCAGCAGTTCCTTGTATTTCACCCCGTGATAGCAGAAGTCGCCATCATCGTCCTTATCCAGCTTCACCTCTAGCTGGTTGAGGTCTACAGCCTCCTGATCACCGTCTCCAGCTTTGTCTTGAGTGAAATCAAGACGACCCTGAGAATTGCCCTCACGGTACTGTTTGCCGTACTTTTCGTCGTATAAAGGATTATCATATCCAAAGAGTTTTTCTTCATTGATATAGAGGATATCGTCCCATTTCGGGATGTATGAGAGCCTTGAAGAGTCTTTACAGCTCTTATCGATCTTAATGGTGAGTCCCAGCGTGGAGGCGAGTCGTTTCTGATTATCCACGAGGTTGTAGTTGATGTCGGCAATGGATACCGATTTCAGACCCTCGCCGCCCGGAGTGATGAAGAACAGCACGATGCCCAACTGCTCGAAGTCATGCTTCGCCTTGATCTCCTCATACACCTGACGGGGATCCTTGCCCACATGGTCGAAGTCGCACATCACCAGGCCGTTCAGCACGCATTGGCTCTGGAGCCTCCAGCGCCCTGTCTTTCCCTTGTTAAACTTCGACTTGCCCTCACTCACCAGCACCTCCTTCGTCTGATACAGGCATCCGGGCAGCGAGTCTTTCTTCTTCTTCGCCTGGGCGACGCTCCCGCAGGCCATGAGCCTGCGGTGTTCGCCGATGGTGGCAGCCGTCTCAGCGCTCTGGGTCAGCTGCCTGAAGGTCTCTACTGGGCACAGCTGGCACTCAGCAAGCTTGTTCTGTTGGAAAGTAAACATCTTCTCAGTTCTCCTTCTAAGTTACTAATTTCAGTACTGTAGTCGGTGTGCATGTCGAGCTTCACCGTCTTCTTCACTACCAGCTCGTGGCGCTCCCTAGAGATCCACACCTCCAGGCGCGGGTCGTTCGTCTGCAGCGGACGCTCCATCGGGTCGGGACTGGGCGTGCCGCCCATCTCGGTGATGAACTCGTCGAACTGCCGCTTCATGTCGCCGATCAGGTCGCCGCTTTTCTCGGGCGCCATCAGCTTCACCACCCGCTTGGGGTTCCTGGTACCTGTGGTGGTATACATCTCCGAGTCGCCCCGTTCCACCACGTTCTTCTTGGCGGGCTTGCCCTGAGCCTCGGGTCTCACCACGATCTCATCCGTCCCTGCCAACACTCTCACTTTGGCGCGATAAGTCACGTCCTTCTCAAAAATTTTCTCACTCATAAATTTTTTACCTTTTACTATTTTACCTTTAAACTACGTTGTCTGGCTCGTCTTCAAAAGCCGTGTAATCATAAAACATGTACAACCTGCCCTTCTTCCAATCGGTGATCAGCCTCTTCGGAGCCCTCAGTTTCACGCTCGTAACCGGGATTTCCGTAAACGTCCTGAGTGTAAGCAGGTAACCGTAGATAGACAAATTCACTTCTTTCAAAGAATCGAAGCCGGTTTCTTCAACCAGGGTATGCCCGTCTTTATCCTCCATCCTCAGGACATACCTTTCCTTTTCATCCGGACCATAGTCGTAGATGGTGAAAACGAACTCCAGCGGGTCCTTCCTCCACTTCAGGTTGAGGCTCTTCATCTTCGTTATATGATCCATCATACTGACTCCACTGCGTCTGTAAGTATAGTCAAACGACATACCCAGTATTTGGGCGATCAGGTATGAAGGAGCCTCCTCACCGTCAAGACACACATGGTGATAGACATTCGCGCCTATAGATTCACTATGTCTTACCTCTATCGGTTTCCCGGGCGACATGATCAGCCACTTCGGGCGGTCTGCCGCGTCTATCCCTGCGAAGTACAGCCTTTCAACCGTACAACATCTCTCATCAATAGCTATCGTCATCATAATAGCCTACATCATTAATTTGGTAACACTGTAGATCCTGACGTTCTGGATCTTCTTCCCGTTCCACTCCGACAGGCTAAAGCCCACATTGAACTCACACTTCTCGTTGGCAGCCGAGGTCTTTCTCAGGCTTTCCAGGAATTCCTGATTCGGCAGGTTCATCTCGCCCATCAGTTCATCCTTGTGCTCCTGACCATCCTTCGACATGAAGGGGATAGCCACCGTCAACTTTACACTCTGGCGCTGTTCGCCGTCCTTGTTCGTCCAGTCTCTCGTCTGGCCGACATTACTAATAAATCCTTTTACGATCATCCTTTTTATTTACCGCTCCTTTCAGCGGAGTCTTAATGTTATTAATAAAATGTGAATGAAAAATCTCTTCTAATCTTGTCTTTCGACGGTGCAAAGGTACGGCGGATTTCAAGTTGGTAAAAAAGAACCATTTTACCAAAATGTTAAAGTTGATATTTGGCCACTATTTGCCTGAGTTTTACCAACAAATGATGCTGTTCCAGCCCCATTCTGAGATATTTTCTGTAAGGCGTATCTTTGTCCGTCTGTTCCAAGATGTTGTTATACTTAGTATCGTTGAAATCCTCGTACACACCCTTTTCGCGCAATACGCCTATGATACGCATCACGTTGTATTTGTCAAACTCCCGACACTTCTTTGCCTTACTACATGGCGTCAGGAACACCACAAATTCTTCAGTAGAGAGTATATGTTCCCAAATGTCATCAACAGACGAACCAAACCCCTTGGTAACAAGCACCTTGATTCGTCCGATATACGCACGAACCTCTTTTATTACAATATCCCTGCTGACCTCTTTCTTGCTCTCGTCAACATATAGTCTCCCCTCTCGTGCAGCCACCATTAGTGCCTTCACGTCAAAGTCCTCAGGACGGACTTGTTTCAAACTTTTCTTCATAATCTCCGAGTTTGTTGTTTGTTCAACTTGTGAGTGAGAAAGCTTTGAAACGGCCGGCCCGTTGAACTCATGAGACTTCTCAGCTCACATCACTCGGATGATTTTATGTTTGAGGTTTACCACCTCTCTGCAAAGATACTTCAAGTGCCCAGCAAATGCAAGGGCATAAATCTTTTGCTTATATCTTATTACTAATTTCTCTTATACATCTGCAAAGCTACAAAAGATTTCCCAAAGACTTTTTGCGTTTAATATCATATAAATTCTACGCATAAAAAAGCGGAACCAGCAACTACTGATTCCGCTATAATGATAATAGAACATAAGAGGATTAACCACAATTAACAACAGCCAACTTAGGTTCTATTTTCGGCATTAACTTTTCAATCATGCATTGTAGTGATGACCATGCTTTATACTTAATGTCATCAAATGCGGTAAACAAAACATGTTTGGCTCTTCTCTTCCACGCAGAGAATAGGCTAATTGCATGTTGAATTGTTCGCAAGGCAGGGATTTTTAACCCTTTGATGTATCTACGAAGCATTTTCCAATAATGCGCAATCTTGCCTATTGGCGTTTCTGTTCCCAAGACGGAAAAAAGTGCTAGGAAGAAACAACTGACATATTGAGTCGGATTGTCTATATAAGGAGCCAACGAACTTTGTATTTCTGAAAATACTCTGCAAGTCTCACTATCAAATAATCTGGTACACAACTGCTCTGTCTTGGGGCGACCTGGGTTATCATGCCTTCTATCATGGCGATACAGTATGAAGCTTTTCGCTACTTTATAGAGGCCTTCCTCCATGAGACCATTCTCTACTTGATTCTGAATATCCTCTACTGATGTGTCCTCTCTGACATCCAAATGACTAAGTATCTTAGATACCGTACCCAAATCAGCAGGTTCTGACGTACTTTCAAACGCCTTACAGATGGCACTCATAATTTTGTCTAACGAGAATCGGTCTTTTGAACCGTCGCGCTTGGTGATTGTGAAATTCTTAATCTCCATATTACTTTTTCTATTTTGAACACATTTTGTGATTCGACCACAAAATTACGAATTTTTATTGATAATAGTGCGACTATGATTCCAAATAATGTCAATTTACCACAATTTAGGGAATTACCTGCTGCTAATTCAGCAGCGGGTAATCCTTGTTGAGTAACTTTTCATCAAATTCACTCTTGAACGAGCACGAGAAGTTTTCAAATAGATTCTTAACATCTACTCCTTCTTCCTCGGCTATAGCCTGTAGTGCCCCCCATGACTTTGCAAGTGCATAAGTTGCAATACCCATACCTTTCAACGATGTTGCAAACATCGCAAAAATCCCCATGAAAGACTCAGCAAGCATGTCGCCCTTCTCCATCAATTCCGTAGCCTCCTGTAGAGACTTCTCATTGTTACTGTTGGCCTTTGCAGCCATTTTCCTTGTTTTGCTTGACATAACCTTTGTATTTAGTTAATAAAAAAATGTAACCGCCCAGATTTCTCTAAGCGGTTGCAAAGGTACAACGTATTTTAGTAGAACAATTATGTATAGCGACTATGCCAGTCGCTATACATAGATATTAGGATAAACCAAAAAAAACATTTATTTCCTTGCAGAAATCACCATAATAGTCACTCTTTTGTGCACTAACCATTGCTGAGCTCAAATAATCATAATTCCATAATACTGCAAAATATTTCCATTTCTCAGAATCCTTAATACCTAATCGAACTCCTATACCACTTGCTATCATGGCAGCCTTGGGCCATGAAACTAGGGGTTGGAAATTATCATTAACCCAATTTGCTTGTTTAGCCTTATTCCATAACTCATGGGCCTCTTTAGTGTTCAAAACATCTGGTAATTGCACAGGTGGATTGACACCACATTGATTATTCCTTTCTTTCGTCATTCTTTTTGCTATGAAACTTTGCAAGGATTCATTGATGCCTATTTGTCGATAGTACTTCTCTTTTAGCAGGTTATACCTTTCATCATAAATATCACCCTCATAAAAAAAATAATTCTTACTCTCAGATTCAGCAAATACATTTTTATAAAAATCTTCCATCAAGCGAATGACATCACATGACACTTGGGGGTAACGACACGCTATTTCTATTTTATTACGGTTGTTATGTGACATGGATATTTCATTCTCCACATATTGCAAATCTTCTTTTATATAATGTATCTCTGCAAACATATTGGCTATAAGGTCACTAACCATTGATTTCATTTCAACAGATAGCCAAACTCTGGCATTATCTGATAAAAACATACATATTGTATCAAAAAAGATAAGAGGCAAAGCCTGAGAAATATACCTGCTATTTATATGATAACCAGACTTGGGCTTTACATAGTTGGACACCTCATCTAGAGAATCAATAGGTAAACTTTTATTAAACCTGTCAAAATAGTAATCAATAGTTTTTCGTATAGTTTTATTTAACCCAAATGTTTCCATCCACTTTGATACATCCGATTCATTTGGTAAAACATCAGGAAAGTCCTTCAATTGGTGTCTTAATTCATTTGTAGTACATAACAGATTGGATATATATCCCCTAAGTTTCTCTTCTATACTTTTATTGATATCAATTGAATTTGCAAGCAAGTGATATGTTATTCTGTCTATCTCTTTCTGATGGAATACAATGCTGTCTTTTAGTAGGTGGGGGCTTTTTTGTTGAATTGCATCACCGGCAATCCACGATGCAGCAACATACATGGCTGAAAAGTAAGAACGAATAACGAATCTTACAACCTCATCAAAATCATAGATGATATTATCGCTGCTATCAATAATAACGTAGGAGCTTTTTCTTAGTTCTTCCACTATTTTTCTATTTTGAGTCCATATCCCTTACCACTTGACTTATGAATTCGCGCTCTTCTGGAGATAGATTATATCTGTCATACAGTTGACAATCCGTCCAACTACGCGTAAAATCAAGACGTGGCGCAAACTGGTACATATCCACACGCATATTCTGGTTACTACGCAGGAGGTTAACCATAAAGCGGAAGAAGCGGGTCCGCATGTATGCCGCAAGATTCCTTGCTTCAGTTTCTGTTGGCACTCTATCAATAATATAATGAGTATTTGCCGTTACACTGCCAGGCTCTGAAACGATTGGCTCGCTAATGACCAGATGTGGCAAATCATCACCACCAGAACTCGACTTGGCAACCATTACTTTCCATATCTTGGGTAACTACTTTTTCTTTACGACCTTCCACTCACCACCGAAATCTCCACCGATACGCTCAATCACACCGTTTTCTCTTAACGCCTTGATGTCACGTTTAATCGTGCGCTCATGGGTGTCAAGTTTTTCTGCAATTTCCTCAGAGGTTATATGGGAGTTCTGAGCCATGAGGCTTACAATTGCCTGTCTGCGTTTGTTCTTTTTCTCTTTGACGGATAGTCTTTCAAATGGTTCCAATGGCAATGCGAGTTCCTCATCCGTCAGCTCTGGGACTTTTTCTTGTCCTGTCTGGGACATTTTAACAGTCTCAGTGACATTTTCACCTGAAGACGGTGACAATTTCATTTCGTCTGGGACATTTGTCTGGGACATTTTCTCTTTCTTTGGGACATTTTCGTCCAAAGACGGTGACATCTTCTCATCAACGGTGACATTTTCGTCCTGATAGGTAATCGAGAACACAAACTGCTGACCGCTGTTAATCTCTATCATATACCCAGGATAGTAGAGCGGCGCGTAGCGCAGGATATTGCGAGTACCAGAACCTAAATCCTCTGCCCAATGCAGTTCGTGGAACACACGTACCAGTAACGGATTCTTTGTGTAATTGCTCAACTGCTGTATGGTCAGCTCACCCTCTGGAATCTCAGGCAGCAGGCGCGTGGGGTTTTTCGTCACCACACGATCTTTAAAAACATGGAAGAAACAGGCAAAGCCAGAACTGAAATCAGTATGTACGCAGAGGTTGCCGACAATCTCACGGAACAAATCCCAACGCAGGTTCTGTCGCTGGAGGGAATTATTTGGCAGATAGAATCTGTCTGGCAGATAGCGTTCAACAAAAGCTCCCATCTGGTCATACACCTGAATCAGATTCTGCCGCATCGTCCTTCGGTCGTCATAGCGGCTGGGGAACTGACTCATATCGTTATACTGTGCGTAGGTGCACATGTGGAACACAGCCTCAAACCTATATCGCGGCATCAGTTCCGTGATAGCATCCTCTGTTCCGAAAAGAATCAGCGCAGCATATTTCAGTTGTAGTTTGTCGCCATCCATCTTGGCCAAATGCGTACTCAGAAGAATCTCTTCATCTGTCATCTGTAGCCAGGCGTGTGAGGGCTGAATCGTTGCCAGGATATTACGGCAGTATTGAAACGTCTTCTTATCCAACTGTTCCATTGTCAACCCCTCCACGATGCGCTCTTCAAACAAATGCGGATTTTTCCGCTCGAAGATAGACAGTAGCAATTCCGGCTGGTCTGTCACGTCAATATCTACATCGTCATTACGGTCCCAATAGCGACCTCTAAAGCGATACACATATTGTCCACATGGTATGTCGAGTTGCATTACAGTTTTGCCCTCTACCATCAGTATTCGTGGCGTGAAATAAGGACATGGCAGAAATAGTTCGGGATTATTGATACAGTTCAGGATATTGGCTTTCAGTTTTTCTACCTTGTCAGGATTCACACCTACGATGGTGCCATCATCCTGCACACCCACCAGAATCTGTCCACCCCTATGGTTCAGAAACGAGCACACCGACTCATAGAGGGATTCCGAAATATCCTCTGTGCAAGTCTTGTACTCTATCTGAGTACCTTCTCCCTTGCATGCAAGTGCAATGAATTTATCTTGAGTCATATCTTAATAACGTCTCATTGCTATTAATGTTATTCTATTCGGTAATTAATCACTCTTATGTATCTATTCATTAAGAAGTTTCATTAGTTCCTCCTTGTCTTGGCTTGTTAAATCAGCCAGTATTTTGCCAGCCATTTCTTCACTTGCTTCCCACACCGTCTGTGCAAAATGGATTTCACTTGAGGGTGTCTCTGTGGATGGGCTGTAAACAAAATTGGTGTCGAAGAAAGAAGTTGCCTCACTTTCTGCAACTCCACACATACCAAGCATACTGACAACAAAACGCTTGCTCGCCTCTTTATTGGAATGCGGAATCCCATCAGCAAACATTATTTCATTTTCAACACTCTTTACAATCTCCGTTCGCACCCACCTTTTGGCATCTCGAGTAGAGATTTTATGTGTGTTTGAAACCGCAGCTAATATGGCTGATGAGATATCAATTGGTTGTCTTATTTCTATTCTTTCCATATTTATTCGTGTAACAACATTAATTCTGTCAGCGTCATCCAATCTGGATGTGCACTTTGTCTTCCATTCCTTTGCTTTACCTTGGCAGAATTCCACTTGTATTGCGAGAATTCCGGTTCTGGTTGCTCTAAATCATAAACCAGATAAACATTCTGTTCTTTTTTCTTTTCCTCTTCTTCATTGTCACGAGGATAATTCTTTGCGAGCAGTCCTGAACGTGTTGCTACAATTGGACCCGCCTTTGGTAATTTGAATAATCTTGCATCCTCATTTCCATGACGTAAGATGACGTATCGTGCTGAAACAATTTCGCTTTCCATGTGGAGCGTTCCTGACCTGAAACCAGCTCTGAAATTATATTTCCGTTCGCGCAAAATCCAATTGAGTTGTCTCTCATCTTTATAGTAGCCAACAAGTACATAAGTCTCGTCTGGCACCAATTGCTTATCGTCAAGCAACTCAGGTAAATCAGCGTTCAAAGGAGTCCTTTCGCCATTTCCTTCGCCTAAATATATCTCATGCTGATGAAAAGCAATTCGCTCTCTTTCTGATGCTCTATTCATCAAGTGTTCTCTTATCTCCATCAAAAACTTCTGTATCTCTTTTGTGTCATCAATTGATGAACTGGGGGAAAGGCAGAAGGCTCCAAGGCCAGGAATTATCTCATGATACCCTCTTATTTTCTTAGCATCCACATTGCCAGGATATATGATGTAGGCACCACTTGTGCGCCTAATGGCATCTTTGTAGGCGTGCATCTTCAAGAGGTCACCACGCTTGTAAATGTGCAACTCGCTTTCATTCTTTTCTGCTGTAAGTTCTGTGTCATCCATCTGCTCAACTACAGGTATACTCTCAATCCGGTATTTGGCATCAAAATGGATATGAACAATCATGTCATTGCGTTCTGCTTCTGCCTCACCCACAGGCGAGTCATCATTCCCTGTCCAAATGGAAAGCGTATAATCAGGTCGCATAGTCCGAGTCCATGAGCCAGAACTCGCAATATCATTAGTGTGTATGAAGGTGCGATTATAATAAAGACAGAGATTCATTCTACGGTTCCCTGCAGCACAATGTCCTCTTAATGCGGTCATTCTGCCTTGTTTCAGTTCTAGGTTTATACCATCTGCATCCGTTGTCACTAAATGTGAAGTATTTGACAAAGGCACATTGAAGGTATCGGAAATAATACTCAATAGCTTGAAGAATACCCAATATTCATATAGTACTGCAACATTGCGCTTTCCCGCCTGATAGATATCATTTCCTCCGCGCCAAGAGAGTTTTGCGGCAAGGTCGAACATAAGCCATGCCTGAAGAACCTCACGATAACCTTCCTTGCGCTGAAGCACCGGACTATTTAGATTCAGATGTACAGGTTTTGAGATACCTCTAAAAAAAGTATTGTCAAGAATACTCCTTATGTGCGACATCGTAACTCCTGCCTCCTTCTTTAATGTTTCATTAGCACATTTGAGTTGGCTTACTGTTTGGCAGAAAGTATAAAACGAGGTAAGCACATATTTAACAAACTGGTTCTCTTGATTATCAACAGTTTCCCTCTTCTGTCTGACACTCAGAGTTCGTGGGAGTGACGAAATGTTACTGGGTAATGAGAAAGCACGTTTTGAACGTTCTGAAAGTGGAATTCGATCGTGAGAAGTCGCAATCTGCCGCAATGTTCCCTTTGTGAATTTTTTAGTGTTAGAGATATTTTTATTGATCTCAGAAATTTCCCACCTGCTCACTGGATTTGCTATAACCTTATGAACGGCGTTTATGAAAGAATCATTTTCCACTAACGACTTTACAAAGGAGAATTTTTGGTAGAGAGTCTCCGATGATTTCTCATGGTCAATTTCAAATTGTTGGGTTACAACTGCCCCCTGCTGCATCAATAAGTCTGTATAGAACTCTGTAATCTCATGCAACATGTCCCGATAGTCTGTACGATAATCTGTCTTAGAAGATTGTATCTCAATCTCCACGGAGCCCATTTTGTTGCCATAATCATCGCATATAGTAGCAGTCAGTGTTCCTACGAAAATGCCTGTTTTGATCGTCCCTGAGTTATAATGCCTTTTTGAATGTCTGACAATATCTTCATTTTGTTGTAGCTGATAATTGGCAGTAACTCCTTTTGTATCAGTCAGTTCATATTCATATTCAGAGCCTTCTACAAGTTGGAACCTTGACTCTCCATTACTATCCGCATCCTCTACATCATACAACCTTGAACGTACTGATGCACCAAGAATATGAAGAACTATCAGCTCTCCATTATTTAGTGTAACAGGTATTTCAAGACTTTCTTTCTGCATTTATGCCTCAGAGAAACTTGTGAATCCATTAACCATGGCACTGCGATACATTCTGAAAATTTTATCGGCAGAATTCTTGTATAGCACTCTGTAAGATGCTTTTTCTTCTCCAGTAGGCATTACCGTACCAATTGTAGACAGTTCTGGCACATCACCCTCGAAACAATATGTCCATAAGGTTTCCAACACAGGTTTCAGCGATTTCAGAGAACCATGTAATTTAGGGAGAAGTTTCTGTACTATGGCAGCGTCGACAATATCATCCTTGTTCATCTTTGAAGTACTGTCATCGCATGTTGAAGCATAGCCCATAAAGCGATATATTTCTTTTGCCGAACGGAATCCGAATTCCGCTCCAACAGATTTAAGTTCTTTGAAGAAATTCAGCAAAGTAATCTTCATAGTATCATCCTGCTTCTCAAATATCTTTTGCGCTAATGACACGAAGGCTTTTCCTGCAGCATCGCTTTCAGCCTTTAGACTTTGAACATTGGCATTGGCTGATACATTTAGGAATCGTTCCATTTCTTCATAACTCACCTTGAATTCAATAACATTTGACCTATCAAGTACCTTGGGGCTAAACATGTATGTTGTTTCGTCAACATTGATGGTGCCAATGATGAAAAGATTATCAGGAAGAACAATTTCTGCAGGAACGTCTTTGCCCTTTGTTTCCCAAAGTCTAATGGGTTTCTTTGACTCCATCGCACTAAGGAAATCGGCAAAATAACGTTCCACATAACTCATGTTCATTTCGTCAAGTATGAGGAAATATGGGTCGTTGGGATTTTCAACAGCCTTTATCAGAAGTTGGAGTGCTCCACTCTCTGGCAGCACGTAGTTGTCTTTTTCAAGTGCATTGGCATATCCTAAAAGTGGTTCTCTGTTAGTCCAATCGGCTCCAACTGCCACTGTACAAATCTGCTCATTAGGGTTTTCACTCAAAGCATGAGCAAATGCCAAAGCAAGCTGTGTCTTTCCTGACCCAGCGAGACCACTCAATATCACAAAAGGCTTTGTCAGCAGAGAGAATGCAAAACGCTTAACAAGACTGTCTTCATATATTAGTCCTGTGCTTCGAATTGAAGAGACAATTGCATTTATGGAGAAATCGTCCGTTTTAATAGCATCCTCCACATTTGGCATTTCAACGCCTCTATAGTAGCAAACAAACTCCAAATACTTTAATATATAAGACGCATCATCTCTATAATGAGCCGTCAGAGTGGTATTGTTTGCGAAGAACTCTTTCTGAGAGCGGAAAAACTTCAGTACCCTAATTACTGCGTCTGGATCAGTCAATTCAAAAATACTATTTGTTTGGCTCAACAATTTAGTGGCTACACTTATCTCATAGCCAGTAAGATTTGAAACATATTTCCCAAGCGAGGAATCACCTAATATGCTGTTCGTTTTCTCACCATCTTTGGTAAACTCCTTGAATAGTTCAAGCCTTTCTTCTATTGTCATTGATTGAAATTCCATAACTCAATAATCGTTAATTTGCAATTTGGCTTAATGGAGGTGTGGTGCCAGCAACTCATTGGTTGCTACGCATTCAAAACCTTGCATCTTGAATCCGTAGCAGCCTACGCCAGCACAACTGAAGAGTGATATATATGTTCTACTCATTGTTTCTATTCTTTTCTAAGTTTGCAAAGATACGAATAATCTTCGAGATAATTCACAACACAGCACATTTTTACACATTATTTAATAAAAGGGTCTCTTTCCCATACTCATACCACCAGCGGGCGGCATCGCTGAGGGCGTAAACACGCTCACTGATGAAGTCTGGGTATTTGGGCGTTAACTCTTCAGCGTTGTAGCCTGCAATGACGCAGAGGAAGGAGAGGTCACCCTCGATGTATTCACACCAATGGTTCTGCCCCAGGCAGAAGCCAAGGATGTTGTCAAACTCGGCCTCCGTCTTGGGAAACTGGACGTGGGCCACAATGTGCGGTTTTGACTGTTGGTGCAGGAGCCAGTAGTCACCATGCCCTTCCACATGGCGCAACTCAGCGCGATAGGCATCACGCTCTACGTGTCTGAACTGGAGCCCACGATGCTGCATACGCGGGAACATCACAAAGTCACTCTTCTCAATCTTCTTGATTTCCATAATCGTTTATTTTTAGTGGATTGAACATTCACTCGCATCGCTTTACCACCGCTGCCAACGATTCTATGTTTTTTAAAACAGTTCTTCGACAAGCGAAGCGCCTTAGGCCGGTTGGTGGGCATTTGCCACTCTTGATGCAATAATTTGGTGCAAAAATACAAAAAGATTTCGATAACATATTGATTTTTCCTTTTTTTCATTGAAAAATCACTCAAAATAGAGCAGATTTAGAGAAAACAGATAAAAAAGCCCCAGTTTTGTTGTGTATTTAAGAAACATTTCGTATTTTTGTGTGTACAGTTTTTCGGAAATGTAGTAGAAAAGTCACTGCCTGCTAATCCGCTGATTGCAGATTCGCTGTTCTAGACGGGCTATGTGGACAAAATGGGTACTGGTACTGAGGACATCGTAAATCTATGTAAAGATAAGGGCCTGAAATCGCCCGAGTATCATCAGGAAGAGGACTTCAGAGTGGTGATTTGGAGGCGAGGAAGCCAAACGATCCAGGGTGATCCAGAGGCGATCCAGAGCTGTCCAGAGATGATCCAGATGGATTCGGAGTTTGTGGATGCCGTATACGAATTGATCAAAGGGAACCATTCTATATCTAGGGCTGCATTGGCTAAGGCACTGGGAACTAGTGAACGTCAGGTGAGAAAGGCTATAGACGTCTTGCGTGATAAGAGAATACGTCGCAAGGGTGGCGACTCAGGTAAATGGGATATTATAGGATAGAAGTTTAGAACTTTAGATATTTAGATTTTTAGTTTTTTGGAAAAACACTATGCATTGTGCCGTAAGGAGGAAAGGAGAATTATAGAATAGTTATCTATAATTATATTATATATAATATTATTATAATAATATTATATATAATATAATTTAATATAGGTTTATAAGTGGAATTTACAATTTACAACATGCGAAATCAGAAATTCTAAAAATCTAAAGAACTAAAGATTGTTGAAATTGATTTACATTGTTACCCTATTTGCACACCCTCAAAAATCGAGCTCTAGCTGAGTATAAATCAACCGTAAGCGGAAGGGTGCTCGACTAACGATTGACCACCCTTCCGCTTACGATTGACTCAGAATCCTCTGGGAAACCCATTTTTAGGGCATTCTACGGGTGTCCAAGACGTTGGTAAATAATGTTGACTTCTACGGGGAGAAAAGAGCGACGTTTAAGCGTCACAAGGTGTTTGAGAGCTGGATCTTCAACGAGAAGTGACTTCAATTTCTGCCAGGCTGAGCGCGGCAGGATGTAGGGGAAATAGAGCTGTGCGAGCTCCATGCGTCCGAATGATTTTGCTGATTGTTCCATAACTGTGCTTGATTTGATGATTTCTAACTATATTGCAAAGATACTGATTTTTCACGAGAAAACGGCATAAGAAAGCGCAAAATAATTGGTGTAAGTACTCATAAGTACTATTAAGTATATACAAGTACTTTCGAGCGGTTAAAATACTTGCGAATATAAAGATATTTGTGTAATTTTGCATTGTCAATCGATGGAGCAGCTAGAGCCATCAAGTGCACTTGAATGGCCGAGTCGCGACAGAGAAAGACGAAGTCAATCCGGAACGACAGGCGGGAAGCGGCGGACCGATGTAGATCGTCGCAACACAAACACAAATTTAAATTTATAGGAGAATCAATTATGGTACAGAATCCACAGTTTCTAATCAACATTCGTAAGAACATCAACGCCAACAACCCCGGTTACGGCAAGTATTACCCCAAGGCAGTAGAGAAGGATACCATCACGCTCCGAGGTCTGGCCAAGCACATGAGCGAGCACCAGTGCGTGTATAGCCGAGACATCATCGAGGGTGTGCTCATCAAGATGGCGAGCTGCATGATCGAGCTCATCGCACAGGGCAACCCCATCAAGATCGACGGGCTGGGCATCTTCTGGCCTACCGTTGAGAGCACCAAGGAGGGTATCACGCGGGCGGCTCTGCTGGAGGGTAAGTGGAACGCGAACACCTACGTGAAGGGCGTGCACATCCGCTTCCGTCCTGAGGGTGTCAGCGATGACAACATCACTTCGAGAACGTTCAAGGATATGTGTGCGCTGAGCACTTATGGCGTGGAGGAGAAGATCGATCTGACGCCGGAGGAGACGGATCCCTCGAAGAAGAAGTACATCAAGAAGGTGACGCCGCTGGAGGACTGGATACTGGAGCAGCAGACGCAGAATCCTTGATTTTAGGCGAGGGGCTCCGCTAGAGCATTGCGGCGGTGATTGCGGCGGGGCCTCTCGCTAGGGTCAGGGCCTGACGAGAAAGTCGCAAGCGACTTTACGTCAGTACCAGACCCCATCGAGAGGCGTTTGCGTCAGTACCAGACCCCATCGAGAGGCGTTTGCGGCAGTGCCAGACCCCATCGAGAGGCGTTTGCGGCAGTACCAGACCCCAGTGAGAGGCGATGCGGCGGAGGCGAGAGCACAGCGAGAGGCAAGAGTACAGAATTAAAAAAGATTTGAAAAGGAAATGAAAAAGCGTTTCATTGAGATTGCAGTGAAGGTCATAGTAGCTGCACTCACGGCCTTCTTGACGGCCATTACGACGACTTCGTGTATGGGGCATGGCCCAATCATACTCTAAACAATTGAGGCTCGCAGTATCACACTCTGCGGGCCTCTTTTTTTCGCAGAATTATTGGCTAATATCAAAAAACTTCGAAAGATTGTCTCATTTTATTTGGTGGTTTCAGCAAAACCTCTTATCTTTGCCCTCAAATAACTATCAGACTGCCAAACATGAGAAGAATCGCCGTTATCCTGATGCTGCTCTGCGCAACTGCCCTCGCTGCACAGAACTATATCTACGATGAGTTCCGCGCCTTCAAGGGTATGCTCAACGGGAAGACTGCCTTCGAGCTTATCTTTCAGAATAGCAGTCAGAACGGAGAATCGCGCTGTGCAGGCTACATCTACTACCCCAACGCCAAGAATCCTGCGCCAATTCTCATCGTGGGCCGTTACCTGAAGTCCGACCCCAAGGATCCCAACTCGGAATACCTCTACCACATGGCCTTCGAGGAATATCAGCCCGACGGCGAAATGACGGGAAAGATCGATCTGGAATATTACGAAGTGGAGGGCGACTACACCTTTAAGAAAGGCACGTGGATCAACCCCAACAACGCCCGGCGGCTGCCCATGACCCAGACGAAATCGGTATTCGAGAAGGCCAGTTGGTGGCCCGGTGTCCCTTCGACGCTCACAGCCCCCAAGCGCGAGGCCTACAGTTACAAGTACGCCTTCACGAAGGACAAT
>Ga0247610_10003273_pt1 | contig 17936 bp, 15 predicted proteins | sample 174DNAGHGhighgp2_FD_193483 | JGI IMG/M metagenome (GOLD analysis project Ga0247610, IMG submission 193483) | Sheep rumen microbial communities from Palmerston North, Manawatu-Wanganui, New Zealand - 1742 DNA GHGhigh gp2 | ecosystem: Host-associated > Mammals > Digestive system > Stomach > Rumen... | reverse complement strand
CTTCACGACCTTCGGACCCGTGACGAACATGTAGCTGGAGTTCTGGGTCATCATGATGAAGTCGGTCAATGCAGGAGAATAGACGGCACCGCCGGCGCAGGGGCCGAAGATGGCGGAGATTTGCGGCACCACACCCGAAGCGAGGATGTTGCGCTGGAAGATCTCGGCATAGCCGGCCAGACTGTTCACGCCCTCCTGGATACGGGCTCCGCCGGAGTCGTTGAAGCCGATGACGGGCGCGCCGACCTTCATGGCCTGGTCCATCACCTTGCATATTTTCGCCGCGAAGGTCTCGGACAGCGAGCCGCCGAAGACCGTGAAGTCCTGCGAGAAGACATAGACCAGGCGGCCGTTCACCGTGCCGTAGCCGGTGACGACGCCGTCGGAGAGGAATTTGTCCTTCTCGATGCCGAAGTTGGTGCAGCGGTGGGTCACGAACATGTCGAACTCCTCAAAGCTGCCCTCGTCGAGGAACATCATGATGCGCTCGCGAGCTGAATATTTACCCTTGGCGTGCTGTTTGTCAATCTTGTCTTGACCGCCGCCCAAACGAGCCTTCTCGCGCAAGGCGAGCAACTCGTTGATTTTATCTTGCATTGCCATATTTAATTGATATTTAATTTGTTATATAAAATTATTACGCTAAAACGCACAATATAAATAATTTGCGAAAGTACAATTTTTTTGAATGCAAAATAAAGAAAAAAGGAGAGGGTAGAATAGTTCACATCCCTCTCCTTTTTTGCAATCACCGCACGAAAGAATAATGCGTGCCCTGTGTTTCTGCGTGTGATCGGTTCATTCGGGGCCGCAAAAGGAAAAAATCAGCGGTAGGTCATTCGTCATTTCCAGCCACGGCCGCCGCCACGGGGTTGATGTGGGCCACCAGCATCTCTTCCTTGAGGTCGTCGTAGTCCAGTTCCACGGAGTCGCCGGAGACGAGGGTCATGTTGAGGATTTCCTCGGCGAGGACATCCTCAACGTACTTCTGGATGGTGCGTTTTAGCGGGCGGGCGCCGTAGTTGGCGTCCCAACCGTTCTCCACAAGGAAGTTCTTCGCCTTTTCGGTGACAGCGATTTCCACGTTGAGGTCTTTCACGCGCTGCAGCACTTTTTTGAGTTCGATGTCTATGATCTTTCCGATATCTTCCTTGCCAAGGCTGTTGAAGTAGATGACATCATCGACGCGGTTAAGGAACTCAGGGGCAAAAGTGGCTTTGAGGGCTTTTTCGAGTATGCCCTGGGCCGCTTTGCGTTCGCCGGCCTTGGTGGCGTCGGTGCTGAATCCCATCCCCGTGCCGAAGTCTTTCAGCTCACGGGTGCCCACGTTGGAAGTCATGATGATGATGGTGTTCTTGAAATCGACTTTGCGGCCCATGCCGTCGGTGAGCTGTCCCTCGTCGAAGACCTGCAGCAGCACGTTATAGACATCGTGGTGCGCTTTCTCGATTTCGTCCAGCAGCACGATGGAATAGGGCTTGCGGCGCACTTTCTCGGTAAGCTGACCGCCCTCTTCGTAGCCCACATAGCCCGGAGGCGCCCCGATGAGGCGGGAGACCGTGTGTTTCTCCATGTACTCGCTCATGTCGATTCGGATGATAGAATCTTGGGAATCAAACAGATATTCGGCCAGGACTTTGGCCAAGTAGGTTTTTCCGACTCCGGTGGGGCCAAGGAAGATGAATGTTCCGATAGGTTTGTTGGGGTCTTTCAGTCCGGCGCGGTTCCGGCGGATGGCTTTCGCGACTTTCACCACTGACTCGTCCTGCCCGATGACCACTCCCTGCAGTTCCGAAGCCATGCGCATCAGCCGTTCGCCCTCGTTTTTGGCGATTCGCTGCACAGGCACGCCCGTCATCATGGCAATGACCTCAGCCACAGTGTCCTCCGTCACGAACGGGCGGTTTTCGTTCACGCTGTTTTCCCACGTCTTTTGAATCATTTTCCGCTCCTCTTGCAGCATCTTGATTTGGTCGCGGTATTTGGCGGCCTCGTTGTACTGCTGGTTGTGGATCGCGTCCGTCTTCAGTTTCTCCTGCTCCTCTATGGAGGCCTCCACAGCCAGGAGTTCCTCTGGCACATGGATGTTCTGGATGTGGAGCCGCGCACCCGCCTCGTCCATCACGTCAATAGCTTTGTCCGGAAGACAACGGTCCGATATATAGCGGTTTGACATAGCCACACATGCTTTGATGGCTTCGTCGTTGTATTTAACGGCATGGTGGTCTTCGTATTTGTCTTTGATATTGTTGAGAATGTCGAGGGTTTCCTCGGGGGTGGCGGGTTCGAGGATGATTTTCTGGAAACGGCGTTCCAGGGCGCCGTCCTTTTCGATATGCTCGCGATATTCGTCGAGGGTGGTGGCGCCGATGCACTGCAGCTCCCCGCGGGCGAGGGCAGGCTTGAAGAGGTTGGAGGCATCCATGCTGCCGGGTGCGTTGCCGGCCCCGACCATGGTATGCAGCTCGTCGATGAAGAGGATGACATCCGTGTTCTTCTCGAGTTCCTCCAGGATGGTTTTCACTCGTTCCTCGAATTGGCCACGATACTTGGTGCCCGCCACAAGTCCAGCCATGTCAAGGCTGACGATGCGCTTGTGGAGGAGTGTCCGCGAGACGTGGCCGGAGGCTATCTGCAGGGCAAGCCCCTCTGCCAAAGCCGATTTGCCGACGCCAGGCTCACCTATGAGGACTGGGTTGTTTTTTTTGCGGCGACAGAGTATCTGTGCAATGCGTTCGAGTTCTTTCTGGCGCCCCACGACGGGGTCGATTTTGCCCTCGGCTGCCATCTTGGTCAAATCCTTGCCGAAATTGTCGAGCATCGGCGTGGCCGATTTCCCGGCCTCCTTCCCTTTCTTCATAGTGCGGCGGTCATTTTCGTCGTCCTCGTCATCGTGGTAGGCACCTGCGGGGGCGGCCGTGTCGGAAAGGTGCAGCTCGTGTCGCAACTCGTCCTCGAAGGTTTCGAATGTGAGACCGGCCTGTGCCAGCAGCATCTTGATGGTGTTCTGGCTGTCAAGCTGCGCGGGCTTCAGGATGGCCAGGATGAGGTGATAGGACTCCACCGTCTCACTCCTATACTGCTTGGAGAAGAGGAAGGAGAGGTGCAGGCGGCCTTGTGCCTGAACGCTTATGGGGATTTTTTCCACCTGGGTGTCGGCTTTGCTGTCAGGCGTCTCCAACATCTGCTCCAGACGGGTGCGCAAGCCGTTGAGGTCTATTTGGAATGTATTGAAGATTTTTTGGGTGACACTCTCTCCCGGGTAGCGGAGAAGACATATCATAAGATGTTCTAATCCAATTTGTTGAGAATGGTATGATTTGGCAAGCTCATTCGCTTCAGCCAAGATGTAGTTCATTTCTTCCGAATACTTGATTTCCATAAATATGGGTGTTTTAAAATTGGTGCAAACATACAAAAATTATGCCATTATGCAAAAGGCCCTGGTCACAGACACGAACGCCGGTGATGGCAGGCTCCTTCCGGGCAGGTTCCGGGATCGGGACTCGTGCCTGTGGCCGGTTATTTCCGCATCACTAGATATATGAAATAGGGGGCGCCGGCCAAGGCGGTGATGCTGCCGACCGGGAGTTCGGCGGGGGCGGCGATAGTGCGGGCCAAGGTGTCGGCGATGAGCAGGAAAAAGGCTCCGAAGAAGAGAGAGTAGGTGAACAGGCGACGGTTGTTGCTGCCCACAAGCAGACGGGCCACATGCGGCATGATAAGCCCGATGAAGCCGATGGAACCGCAAAAAGAGACCACCACGGAAATCAGCACTGACGATGTGACCAATACGACGTGGGTCGTCCGTTCCGTGTTGACGCCAAGCGTCTGCGCCGTCTCAACGCCCACCTGCATGATGTTCATCGCTTTGGAATGGTAGAAAAGGATGATGATGCAGATAACCATGACAGGAACCAGCCATGCAATTTCAATCCAGGAGACATGGGTGAGGCTGCCCATAGTCCAGAAGTAGATCTTGTGCATCTCCTTCTGGTTCATCACCACCAGAAGGGTGATTAGGGCGGAAATGAGAAAATTGAGGGCGATGCCGATGAGTAGCAGCGTGTTGGTGTCGTGCTTGCCCCTGAACCGGGCGATGCCGAGGATGAGGAGCAGGGTGAGCAGCGCGGTGACCAGTGCCGGCATTGTGACACCGAAGACCACAGCGTCCCAGCCCAGGATAAAAGCTGCGGCAGCCCCGATGGACGCCCCTGAGGAGATGCCGAGGATATACGGGTCGCAGACCGGGTTCCTGAAAATGCTCTGAAACACCCCGCCGCAGATGGCCAGCGCCGCACCCGCCAGCACGCTCATCACGATGCGAGGAATACGAAGCTGCCACAAGGTAACTTGGTAATATTCGGCAATCTCCACATCCCTGAACAGACCGAGCTTTTGCCCTGCACTCTGTACGACCACCTCCATCGGGATGCGTATCACCCCGATGCCGGCAGCCATCATCATGCTCAAAAGCAAGACAAAACCCAGTACGGCTGGTATTATCCAACGATGTTTCTCTCGGACCATAGATTTTCGGAGGCAAAAGTACACAATTTCCTAAATCAGCCGACCACAGGCTATGGCTTTATTTCCACGGTCAACTTGTTGACCGTCGAGAACTCGCGTGAGGAAAGTTGCACCTGCACCTTAGCCGGCTTTCCGTTCGGTCGCACCACCTCCAGCCCGTCAACCGAAACCTCGCTGATATAGCCGACCGGTTTCCGCAGCTCGCTGAGGGTTCCGGTGGGGTGATAGAGGTGCAAGTTGCGGACCAATGCCGGCACCACCACCCGAAGATTGGTGACCCGCAAGTTAGGCCAGCATTTTGCACGCAACTCCTCACGGACATTGTCGGCGGTGTCCAAAAGCATTACGTTGACCAAAGAGTGATAGCGCGGGGTGAGTTCGAAAGTGCAGTTGCGCACCTCTATGTCGAAAGGGGTGTAGGCATTGTAGCTGGAGCGGATGCGCACGGGGATGCAGTCGATGAAACGGCAGGAGTCGAAAGTCACGGTGCCGTACATGGACGAGAATTGGGTCTGCCGCTGGCGCAGCGTGCATTTGGTCAGCAGCGCGTCGCGCCCGTAGCAATGGATGTCGAAACGGTTGATGTCACAGTCGGTCAATTTGGTGTCTGACAAGTTGTTGGTGCCGAATACACCCCAGTTTCCATCTGCGACGACTTGTTCGAAAGTCGTGCCCCAAAGGTTGTTCAGGGAGAAAGCGTAACCGTAGTTGCGCGTGCGTCCGTAGCCGGAATAGGTGCCATTGACGGTGACATTGCGGAAAGCGACCTTGGCAGAGTTGGCTATCCCGAACACCCCGTCGGCAATCATCCGACTCCGGGGGGTGGTCACATGGACATCCTCTATCAACAGGTTGTATTGTGCACTCGCATGGAGGCAATAGGTCTTGAATTGTGACTCGGCAGTGCGCAGCAGGGTGAGTCCCCGAAAGACTTTCATGCATGTGTCCACAGCGGCGAAAGATGCGCTGATTAGGGTGGTTTCGCTATTCCAAGGGGCTATGGGGGTGTTCATTCCTTGGCCGTCATGAATCCAAATCAGATCCTGGCGATACACTTTGTATCCATATCCGATCCGTTCCGTCCAGGGATTCTGGTCGTTGAGAATGAGTAGCTTGTCGCCAGACGCCAGCTCGGGATGCGATTTGTAATCGCCGCAGTCAACCGTCTGCTTGGAGATGTCCACCGTCTGGGTAGGGTTATGCATGGCAAAGAGGGCGCCGTGCCGCTCGTTGTTGGTGACATGCAAGACAAGCCCGCCAAAGTCTGTGCGCGGTGGGAGCGGAATGCTCTGGAAGTCGGGAGGCAGGGTGATTTCCAAGGTGTCGATGCCCTCATAGCTCACCTCCAGTCCATGGGCGACGGCCTCGACATGGGCGCTATAGAGGGCGTTGTAGCGGCTGATGCCGTCTTGGGCCTCCCTGAGTCCGAAATCAAGCGGGGAGATTTGTGCCATCGTGATAAGGGAGAAAATGAGGAACAGGACAAGAAGTGCCGGGCCTTTCATGGCAGATGGCGGACAGATACTCTCCATACTGAAAGATGTTATTTTTCATTTATATTGAAAATCAATTATTTGCAGACAAAAAAAGGTTCACTTATCCAACTGCAAATATACGATTTTAAAGAAATTGCGACTTCTGATTTAAAGAAATTGCGACTTCTGAGGTGAGTGTCCCGACCACCTCAATCTTGCGCGGCAGAAGTCTATCTTAGTCATTCAACCATTCAGATGGCGGGCGCAGGACGGACATACCCCTTTCGCCACATACTCCACATTCTCCACCTCAAAGCCCTCCGGCAAAGTGACTTCCGGAAGGGGAATGTTGGTGAGGCAGACCGTCCGGTGGCACACCCGGCAGCTGAAGTGGATGTGACGCACCTTCGAAAGCGGGTCGTCGGCATTGCGCAGACAATACTTCTGAGAACCGCTGCCGTCATCAATGGTGTCTATCAAATGGTTGTCACTGAACAAGTTCAAGGTCCTGAAAAGCGTTGACTTGTCCACTGTTGGCAGCTTTTCCTCCAAATCGGCGAGGTTGAAAATCCCGTCAAGTTCCTGGAGGATGGTCCGCCAGACCAATAACCGTACTGCCGTCACCCGGACACCGGCTTGCCTTAAAGTTTGTTCGTCGATAGCACTCATGATTCTTTTTTGTTAATCTCTGACCTTTCGGTGTTTGGTAATGCTGCATGTGCGGCATTTATGTGAAGGGCCCGCATGGCGTTGAAGACTGCCAGTACAGTGACGCCAACATCGGCGAAGACCGCCATCCATAACGTGGCAAGTCCGAATGCGGCCAGGAGCAGCACTGCCACTTTGACGCTGATGGCGAACCAGAGGTTCTGCCGGGCGATGCGCAGGGTGCGGCGGGCAATCCGGATAGCCAGGGGAACTTTTGACGGTTTGTCATCCATCAGCACCACATCGGCGGCTTCTATGGCCGCATCGCTGCCTAACCCTCCCATGGCTATGCCCACGTCTGCGCGGGCCAGCACGGGAGCGTCGTTGATGCCGTCGCCCACGAAAGCCAACCGGAGACTGTCTGCTGGGGTTTGGAGGTTGATCAGGCTGTCCAGATATGCCACCTTGTCGGTGGGAAGCAGCTCGGCATGATATTCGTCGATTCCAAGCTTTTTCGCCACCATATCGGCCACCTCTTTTCGGTCACCAGTGAGCATGACCGTCTTGCGGACACCAAGGTCCCGCAGCCGGGAGATGGCCTCTGCGCTATCCTCCTTCAGGCTGTCGTTGATGACTATATGTCCTGCATATTCCCCGTTTACCGCCACGTGGATGATTGTTCCGGTCAGATGGCAGTCGTGCCATTGGGCGCCCACGTGCGCCATCATCTTGGCATTGCCGACGCTGACGGTGTCGCCTTCCACGCAAGCCTGAATGCCATGACCGGCTATTTCCTGCACGTCTGACAATTCACATCCATCAGAAGCCTCATCGGGAAAGGCAGCGCGCAACGCGGCGCCAACGGGATGGGTGGAGAAATGTTCCACATGTGCGGCAAGGTGAAGCAGCTGCCGCTCATCGAGACGTTCGGGATGCACGGCCTCCACGGCAAAGCGGCCATGAGTGAGCGTCCCGGTCTTGTCGAAAACCACCGTCCCCACTTTGGCCAGCACATCCATGTAGTTGGCCCCTTTAATCAGGATGCCGTTCCGTGATGCGCCCCCAATGCCTCCGAAGAAGGTCAGCGGCACGCTGATGACCAGGGCGCAGGGGCAGGAGACCACCAGGAACAGCAGGGCCCGATAGAGCCAGGTGGGGAAAGTGGCCGCAAATTGGCCGGAAAACAACGGCGGGACCAGCGCCAAGGCCAATGCCGCAAACACCACCACAGGAGTGTAAATCCGCGCAAAACGGCTGATAAATGTCTCACTCTGAGATTTATGCTCGTTGGCTTCCTCCACCAGTCGGATGATCTTCGACACTGTGCTTTCACCATAGCTCTTGGTGGTCCGCACCTTGACAAGTCCGGAGATGTTGACACACCCGGAGATCACCTCATCCCCCACACCGACCTTACGGGGTAGGCTTTCGCCAGTCAAGGCAACGGTGTTAAGGGATGTTCCCCCTTCCACGACGACACCGTCGAGGGGTACTTTCTCGCCTGGGCGGATGACAATGGTTTCTCCGACAATCACCTCGTCAGGACTGACTGTCAATAGCTTGCCGTCACGCTCCACCTGCGCCACATCGGGTCTGATGTCCATAAGATGGGAGATACTCTCGCGACTTTTGCCTTCCGCATAGCCTTCAAAAAGCTCCCCAATCTGAAAGAAAAGCATTACGAAGACAGCTTCAGGAAATTGTGTCTCGGCACCAGGCAGAAACCCTATGGAAAGCGCCCCTATCGTGGCCACCGACATCAGGAAATGCTCGTTGAACGCCTCCCCGTGCGCCAGCCCCTCCGCCGCCTCCTTGAGCGTGTCAAAGCCAACAAGCAGATAAGGGACAAGATACACGAGCAACAACTGCCATGTTGGCAATGAGGTACATCGTTCCAACAGCATCGCAACTGCCAAAAAGACCGCCGAAACGGCAATTTTCACGATCTGGCCCCTCAACGATTCGTGATGCTCGTGATGATGCTCATGCGCACAGCAGCCTTCATGGCCATGGGCCTCTCTTTTGTGATGACAATGATGCATGTTTTCCATATCTTTGCTACTATTATCTATTCGACATCGCCGTATCTTCCTGCGAAGATTTTCGGGTGCAAAAGTACGGAATACTTCTCGCAACCGGGTTGCAAATCACTGCAGGCTCCGGAAATCCGCATTCTCCCAAGCGACATCCTGGAAAGAAAAGCACAGACTTCACCATGATTTCAAAGTGATACGTGATTGTCAACCACGTGCAGGATACAAATCAGGTTCAAAAAGCACCGGCAAAATGGTTTGCGATGCCGGGAACTAAAGTGAAGAAACTGAGACATATCCGTGGCAAAAGTACAAAATTATCCCATCAGTTGCCGCGTTGTTTTCATTTTTTGTCCCAAAGAAGTTTGTTGACTTAAGCAATCGCAAAAATAGTCGAAAAATACGAGAATAGCAAATCGTTGCCAATTTGTTTGTTAACAATGGTTTGCTGATTTATAGACAGTTGAAATTGAAATTGGTTTACGGAATTAAAGATTTTGTACTTTTGCTCCGTGGAAAAAAGATGAGACCGACTCAGCCATATTGCCCATTTCTCCCGCAGACTTCGCAGATTCCCGCAGAATGTGTGTTCCCGTCTTCATGCCGCGCCCTACAATCCGTCATAAACATCCCAATTCCTAATTCCTCATTCCCAACTCCTAATTGCACTTACACCTTCTCCGCCAAAGAAAAGGACGCTGAAACGGGCTATTCTTACTTTGGTTCGCGGTACTATTCTTCGGATTTGAGCGTTTGGCTGAGCGTGGATCCGATGGCGGCGAAATATCCTTCAACTTCTCCATACGCATACTGTAGAAATAAACCTATTATCTTGGTGGATCCAAACGGGATGTTCGATAGAAAATCACGGGCCCAAAGGGTGCGGGATAGAGCTGCGAAAAGATACGGTGAAGATAGGGTGAGTGATGTGTTCAATAATACAATTGACGGAGGCAAGGCTAACTATGTATTTAGGATTTATGGTGAAGGAAAGACAAAGTATTCTTATGGAGGCGGAACGAATGATCAGGGAGGCCCGGTAATAACGTGTGATAAACCAGACAAAGTGGTTTTCAAGAGAAGAGATTTTAGAGACTACAAAGAGTCTTTCACGATGGCAGGATACTACAGGGAACAAATTTCCAAAAGTAGCGGAGTGGACAAATTTGGGTATAGACTTAAGCTTGCAGGCGAAAAGGTGCATTTTGACGAGCAGAACTTTGTTGATGGAGCAGGCCCATATCTTCAAGGTCTTGTGTTGGCTATTCCATTGGTCGGGGTTCCGAATGACATTAAGACTGTTTTTTCGGAATCTGACATTTATGGTAACCAATCAAGTACCTTTGGTAGAGTTGTCTCTGGACTAGATGCTTTATCATTCGCTGGATTATCAATACAATTGTTTGATGTTACATTACCAAAAGGCTTCGAAAAAGCCTTAAATGCCACTAACAAAACTACGACAATATATTCTGTAGGAAGCACTATAAACGATCAAAAATCAGGGACAAAGAAAGGAGGCGGGGATGAATAATAAAAACTGTAAAGTGAGAGAAAGGTTCATTAATACTATTCTTAATATTTTGGTTTTTTTATTTATTGTTCTTATTTTTCATTTTTTTGGAGGAAAAGATGGCTCTCCTTGGAGTTGGGGAGAAATATTAACAAACTTGCCAATGCTTATTATCGTCTATTTAATAGTAGTATTCATTAGATCATAATTGAGACGGTGTTGCCAATTTTTTCTGACTGCCAACAGATTTTTAATACAGGTGACCTCTAATTATTTCTTCCTGATTAACAGCTTCTTATGAGCTGAAATTCGCTGGAAAACGACACCTGAAATCCCCGTTTCGGTCAACTTGCGACAGATGAACTTTTTATGGTGAAAATTTCTCGCAACCAATTGTCATTCAAAGAATTATTTGTATATTTGCCGCAAATTAGAAAGGACAATGAATCAGACCAAACCAACATACAAACAGCAAGGTAACGTCGGGCTTTTCGACAGCGACGAGACAATGGAGAAACTCAACAAGTTGGGCAACCCTTTGGACAGGCTCTCGTTCCGCGACTTCCTCGGACTGGCCAGCGGCGACAAGGTGCCCGACGAGAAAACAATATGGGCTTTCAAGGAGGAATTGACAAAGAAAGGCCTTTTTGGGCAATTGTTCGATGAATTCTACGCGTTTCTGGAGGAGAACAACCTGATCTTGCATGAGGGCACCATGATAGACGGGAGTTTCGTGGAGGCGCCGCGCCAGCACAACACACGCGAAGAGAACAAAACTAATCAAGGAAGACAGGGGCGGCGAGTTGTGGAATCCCGAAGAGGGCGACACCGAGGAGGAGAAGAAGCGCAAGGCCAACAAGAAAAGGCAAAAAGACACGGATGCCCGATGGGTGAAGAAGGACGGCCTACAACACCCTGACAAACCTGGTCTACAACCTGTGCCGGTACGAGCAAGTATCACGGCTTGGGATGAATTAACCGATTAAAAATCAAATAGTTGAACAAATATAGACAAAAAAATATTAACAAACTGCAACCTTTTGGACTTTTTGTGTCCTATGAATAGATGAAAGAATTAATTTTGCAGCGTTGTTTGCTTATCTTGATGTTTAACGGACTTCGCATCAAGGTCGGCGGCAGCGCGAAGAAGTAAAAAATAGAAGTCCCCATATGTCAAATGTTAAATATTTCAAGAAAACAATACAATGACCTTAAATCAAAGCTAAACGGATACAATTTATTCAAGTAATCCAAAACGTTGTATATCATGGATAATCCTTATTATGGAACTAAAACGTGTTAAAGAAGAAAAACAATGTACGGAATCATAAAAAAAATATTATTTTCATTCATCGTTTTATCGATGTTCCTGAGTTCTTTTTCACAGATTGTTTGGTATGGTAACGACCCATATATACAATATCATGATTCCATGTGCAGATTGGCTAATGTTAATTATTCTTATGACAACAGTTTTGTAGAGTACGATTCAAGCAATTATATTCTGATCAAAGAAGTTTACTCGTCTTATTTTTATTTTCAAGGAATGCGGCATGACACGACTATAATAAATTCTGTTTATGCGAAACCTCTATTGGATGGCTCTTCTCATAAATTTCAGGTGATAGATATAGACAGTGTGTATGAAAACGAAATTTTTATCTGTTATCTTATTCATATTGTGGACGCTCACATCCTCCCTGATTCTGTGAAAAAGCTAACACCATACACTGTTGTTTCAACGTGTGAGGAGAAGGTGGACAACACTCTCCTGCTTATTACCATCGGTGATATTCTAAATTTAATTCTTGTTCCACTTGAAAATGAGATGGAGTGTTTTTGTAGGCAAGCGTATGATTCATGGAAAGGTCTATATCTTCATAATAAGTATTTGTATTTAGGGAACTCGGTGAAAAAATTTTGCTTAGTGTCAACGGAAAACATCAAAGAGTTATATTATCTACCCCCAGAATAGCATATGCAAAAATGCAATTGATCCGTATATGATATTTTTGTAATTTCGCCACATCATAAAGCCCTATGCCCGCCACCCTCACATATAGCCCGTTGCTCCCGCAGAAACCCGCAGAATTCCTGCGCCCATATCCGTGCAGACACGTGCGATACGCGGCGACACCCCCCGTCCAGCCCCTGAAGGGGCTCCCGGGAACCCGCGCCACCGACGTTTCCTACCGGGCTTCTGTCCCTGCGGGACATGCCGGCTGCGGGGCTGCGCTGTCCTACTGGGCTTTAGCCCCTTACGGGGAAACCTGGTCATCCGAAACCACGGGGAGCCCTTGCGCTCTCCCCCAACCAATTCCTAATTCCAAATTCCTAATTCCGAATTGGTCTTACACCTTCTCCGCCAAAGAAAAGGACGCTGAAACGGGCTATTCTTACTTCGGCTCACGCTACTATTCTTCGGATCTGAGCATCTGGCTGAGCCTGGACCCGAGGGCGGCGAAATATCCTTCGTTGAGTCCGTATGTTTACTGTGCGAATAATCCGGTGAAGCTGGTGGATCCGAATGGGGAGGACTGGTTTGAAAATGAGTTGACGGGGGATGTATATTACAATCGAGATTACCGAAAAGGAGATGAAAAATCATTGGAGGGAAAAGGGTGGAAATGGATGGGTAGTAATAATATGTTCGACAAATCCGACAATGATGCCATTAATTCTAATTTGGATAAGGTAAGTGATGTATCATGCCGACAAGATGGTGTTGATGGAATAGCGAACGCAACATTTACGGGTGATAATGCCGAAGCATTTATGAATAATATGGGTTATGAAAAAAGACCGTTGGTTCAAGATGTTGAAGTAAGAAGTGTTACACAATCTTTCCCTGATGCTATGGGGCCAAATTCTTTTTCGCATACTGAAACATCAGAATATGCTGTTAAAATCTTTTCTTGGACATATGCTAAAAAAACCTCGTCAAGCAGATATACTGTCTTGTCACGAAAAAACGTCAAAGACGATATTCATTTTTTTTCAGCCACTCATATCTACTCAGCGACCGAGCGACGCATGTATGATTACTCTAAGTCTTCGAAACAACAAGCAGTCACTGAAGTATTCGTTGAAGTTCTCAAAGTTATTTCCAAAATGTTTTAAGATTATGCGAAAATATGTATTAATGTTGCAAATAATGAATTTTGTCTTTTGTTTTGCATCGTGTCAAAACATTCATAAAAGTGCGTTTTCTCAAAATGACTACGTCATTCCTGATAGTGTTTTTCACGAATTTGATACTATAAAACATTTCACATTGATTGGAATGGGAGGAAATGTTGTTGATCGCCAATACCCTTATTTTACAGATGAATTTGAGCTGTTGTGCCGATGGAAGGTGTATCAATGCAAAGATTCCGATCAAATGCAAAGATTCCAAAATCAATGCTTACGATCTGCGACATATGTTGTCAACCAAAATGACAGCTTGTTTGTCTCGTTTAGCAATGAACGATCGCTGAGATCTGAATACGACACCATCATGTTGGAGAGACTTTTTGAGAACGTGCCTGACTGCGGACATCTTATTCCCAATTTCAAGCACATTTGTGATTTTCTTTCAAACGACCCTAAACATTCTCAGTTTTCTCAAGATTCAATCGTTTTTTTTGTGATGAAATTTGGAGACGGTTTTATTCTGCCTCAGGATTATGAATATAACTGGGATTTATTGCCTGACCGGATAAAACATGGTTATAATAGCGGAGTCGCATTTGACAAGAACACAACGAATCGTGTATATTGTTGGACTATTGCATGGTGATTTTCCTGTAGCGAAACTAATCTTTATTATCAAAGGATTATAATCTTCCCTGAATTTCGGACAACACATCAACTCATATAACCCCAATTTTTTCGTATCTTCGCCCCGTCAAAAAACCGCCGATGACCCGCCGTCAACCATACCGCCCGCAGCCCCCGCAGATCCCCGCAGACCCTCTCTGCGGAAACCCGTGCGATTCGCGCGATCCACAGAGATGTGCCCCGCCCCTGAAGGGGCTTCAGGAACCCCGCACCGCTTCCGTTTCCTACCGGGCTTCTGTCCCTGCGGGACATGCTGGCTGCCGGGCTGCGCTGTCCTACCGAGCTTTATCCCCTGATGGGGAAAGTCTGCCGCTCGAAATCAAGGAAAGCCCTTCCAATCTCCCCCAACCAATTCCTAATTCCCAATTCCTAATTCTGAATTGGTCTTACACCTTCTCCGCCAAGGAACGCGACTCCGAAACCGGCCTGTCCTACTTCGGCTCACGCTATTACAGCAGCGACTTGAGTGTGTGGCTGAGCGTGGACCCGATGAGTGACAAATATCCTTCGCTTTCGCCTTATGTTTATTGCGCGGACAACCCGGTGAGGTTGGTGGATCCGAATGGGGAGGAGATAGGGGAACCTCCATTGAAAAAAATAGTGAACTTAGGGTTCCAGTCTAAAACTTTTCAGAAATTGTTTCGCAAATCAGGACTTACAATAGAAAATATGTCGGATATCATTAGTTTTGGCAACCAATCATTCATGAATCCTTACACTAAAAAGATAACACTTCGAGACGCTAATTCAGATATGGGTAATGTTATTGCGTTAACTCACGAAATGACAAATAGAATAAATGCTAAAAAACTTAAGAATAATATGGAGAGTGTTAGGAAAGGTGACATTTCATATGAAACTTTTGCAGATAACGCTATTCGAATTGAAAGTGAGGGAGTCGCAAATCAAATCATCGTGGCATCGGAATTAAATTATTCTTTCCCTGACGACAAAGGGGTGATGAATGACTTAAAAACACAGTATAAAGAAGGAACTATTCGCAGACGAGAGATGTTAAATACAATCAAAGAAAGTGACTTCCAAGATGAATTTGGCAGAAACACAAAAAAAGACTACTATGAACAAGGAAAAAACATTAGAGAATCTCAAATACGGAGAGAAAAACAAAGTAAGAGCGGTTTCTAAATACATAGCCCCCGTTTTTCTTGTCGTCATGCTCCTGAATAGCAGGATCTGCGCCGAGGCGCAAAGTCCCATAATACATAATGATTCCATACAGTTCACTATGGCATTCACATCGTATAGTGTATTGGACAGTGTGTATTCTCCTATGAAATATCATATTCTCATAGAGAATCAACCCAACCAGATTATACTTGACCATTATGCACAAATGGATACGTCCATGATATTTTCATTGTTAGGCGATAAAAACTATGATTGGGCTACAAATCTCATACTGTATAATTTGTATGATATTAATGCTTATATGTTCTTTGCTTTTGAAATTAAGACGCGGGAAGATTGGATTGGATATTTTCAAGAGAGGGATCTGGCACTGTGGAAGGCTTTTTTCTTGTTCAAACAAACCGCTGAAAAAAGATATTGGAAATACTTCCAATTCGAAGAACAGCAGGCCAACTCCAATTTTTCGTATCTTCGCCCCGTCAAAAACCACCGATGAACCACGACCGAACATATCGCCCCGTCCCCTACGCCCCCGCGCTTCGTCTGCGGGACGCAGACAACTCGATACGCCCGCACACCTACGGCGTGCGTGTATGTTCGTGCACCTCCATCGCTACCGAGCCCTGCAGACCTACGGCCTGCGTGTGTGCGGGTTCGTTTACGGTCGTAGGCATTCCTGATTCCTCATTCCTAACTCCTAATTGGCCCCGCCACCCCGACCACCTTGGCAGCAGCAGCTGGATTACTACTACCAACGGCACGGTGAAGCAGCATTTGCATTATCTGCCTTGGGGTGAGGATTTTGTGAACCAACGTTCCAGCCATTTCGACGGCGTGCGTTACACGTTCTCCGCCAAAGAAAAGGACTCCGAAACGGGTTTATCTTACTTTGGCTCACGCTATTACAGCAGCGATTTGAGCATCTGGTTGAGCGTGGATCCGATGAGTGACAAATATCCGTCGCTTTCGCCTTATACGTATTGCGCGGACAACCCGGTGAAGCTGTTGGATCCGAATGGAAACTTCCCTATTATTCCATTTTTGATTAAGGCAGGCATAAATGCAATGGCTGACTGTCTGATGCAGGCTGCGATGAACTACTATTTCAATCCTCAAACAGCGGGAGATCTTAGGGCTTCCTTTTTAAATATAAATGGCTGGATCACTTTTAAATCGGGTGCGGAAGGTGCAATTCCATGGAAAATTCCGGGAGGGAAGGCAGGACGAGCTGCTGTTACTGCTGCCGGTGACGTTCTCGCATATTTCTGTGCGTCACCTAAACAATACACAACAAAACAAGCTCTTGAAGATTTTACAGTTGGTTTTATTGGTGAATTAGCTGGAGGTGGATTAAGTGACCTCATTGCAAAATATGGAGCGCCAGCAGTTGCAAAAGGACTATGTAGAATACCTGGGTTTAGTGTTAATAAGATCCGTGGTTTAACAGGTTATAACCTTGTCTCCGATTATGCACAAAATCTAACAAAGAGATTAAAATGATCAACGTGCAAAGAAGCCAAGGGAGATGGATTCATCATTAATTATCAAGATTACGTTATTAGGATTATGAATTCTGGTGGAGAAAGAGCTGAACCTTATTTTAGAATCTCAAATAAAAAAGGAAGTATCGATATAAATGGAAGATATAGTTCTGATAGAGGGAAAACACATTGCTCTTTTGATGACGATCCTACCGAAAAAAATTATAGAAATAATAAAAACAAACAAAAACTTATGACTATCAATCAATCAGTTTTGAATACCTTATATGGTTCTTCGATCGAGAATATACATATAGATTTTCTTATGAAACAGATCAGTATTCTTGTCAAGACTGTCAGCAACAATGTTGTTTTATTCCATAACATACATTTTTGCAATGTGACCAAATTCGAGTTGACGAATAATATTCAATATGGAGGGCCGGCGACTTTTGAAGAAATTTTGAACATATCGGAATCGAACAAATTATTAGATTTCGATGATACTCATCTTGAATATGATTATTGTATTGATGGAGACTTCTTTGAAATATATATCAAATCGGATATAGCAAAGATAGAGTCACTATGAAGGAGTCAAGGAATGTTACATAGTTACTTCTTTCCTTGGTAGTTATGGCACAAAAGGAAATTATTACAATCCTATAACAAAAGAATCCTTACATCCAGATTTAGATCATCCTGCACCAATAGGCCCTCATTGGGATTATAAAGACCCTACTGGTAAAAAATGGAGGTTGTTCGAAAATGGAACTTTGATAGAAAAGTAGGTTTTTGTAAATATTAATTTTATAGATATATGAAAAATAATTTAAAGAAGGATTGGAGACTTCAGGGACAAGAAAACTATTTAAAAGGAGTAAGATTGATAAGACACAAGTACCAAATCGCTGGGCGTGATTGGGATCATGACCATTGTGATTTTTGCGGAGCTAAATTTTCAACAAATGAAGGAGATCTCCATTTTGGATACTCAACAATAGATTCATATTATTGGATTTGTGATCAATGTTATAATGATTTCAAGAGTATGTTCAAATGGATAGTAGAATAGGAACAAATTTGTATCCACAGTCAATAATGAGAGACCCGAACAAAACGACACCGTATGGAAACATAAGTCAGACATTCCATTTATTAGTTAACCCCGATGATTATTAAGATTATGAGAAAGGTATTTGCTTTTAAAATTACGACATTTTGCATACTTATGGCATGTTTGCTACAGTCGTGTGGTTATTTCTTGCCTGATCCAATTCTTAGG
>Ga0247610_10003272_pt1 | contig 17936 bp, 15 predicted proteins | sample 174DNAGHGhighgp2_FD_193483 | JGI IMG/M metagenome (GOLD analysis project Ga0247610, IMG submission 193483) | Sheep rumen microbial communities from Palmerston North, Manawatu-Wanganui, New Zealand - 1742 DNA GHGhigh gp2 | ecosystem: Host-associated > Mammals > Digestive system > Stomach > Rumen... | reverse complement strand
ATACTCCTCTGTCTGTTTCATCACATTGTAGCGTAGGTCATAATTCTCGTTGAAAAACCGCCGCACACCTTCCACGATGCGCTGTCGCTCATTGATGGACGAAAACGTGGTGGCGCTCTCAACCTTTTTCATACTGGATAGCCAGTTTCTGATACGTCTGAATAATTCCTCGATATTCATATAGTTGTCATACTTCGTTTTAATGTGACCCTTCTGCCCCTCCTGCCCCCCAAGGGAGTTCCGACCTTAGGCATTTGGGGGTCAGAAGGGTCACGAGGGTCAGTTATTTTCTAAAACCGCTTACTACCACGCGCGCGCGCTGAAGCATCATCCACTTCCGCCACGCCTTCCGCGTGTGCAGTTCATAGTGGCAGTGCCGGCAAACCTTCCGCCGCGTGCCCGTCGCATACAACTCGAACTGCTCCTCCGGCAGCTCCCTCCCACAATTCTTGCAAGTCATATCATCTCTAAACTATAAACTATAAACTTTAAACTATAAACTCTAACCCCTAAACCCTAAACCCTATAATTTCTAATCGCCTGCCGCCGATTCTCCTTCGGATCCAGACACACCGAGCAATGCAGCCACATCGCTCCCCGTTTGTTAAACTCAAACAGCAGCTGGTCGAAGTCCACGTTCTTCTCAATGAACTTGAAGTACTCCTTACCCTGTTCCACGGTGTCGATACGGATATCCATCGCCTCACCCGACAGGTGCTTTGAGTTGCCCACCCCGTGGACACCGGTGTTCACCGTCTCACTCCGGAACCCGCTGTTGACATAGATCGGTCCGAACACCTCGCGCAGCGGCTCACCCAATTTCCAGCAGATGTTGATCAGTGCGGCCAACTGCAAATCGTTGGGCGTGTTATCCACACGGTGCAGTCGTGCCCAGATGGAACGGGTCATCTCCTCGTAGCTGAAATGCGGACTCAGCATCAATTCTTTTCTCTTTGCCATAACTTTTACTTTTTTACCTTTTTTACTTTTTCTCAATCGCGATTGTGAGCGCAAAGTTAGGCTCATCATCAAAAAGAAATCCCTGTAAGCGCTTTTTTCTGCAACTTACAGGGATAGTCCGTCATTTTCAGGGATGGTTCAGGATATTCGCAGGGATATTCTCAGCATTTCACGCAGTTCGTCGTTCCAAAGACAGATGCGCTTGAAGGCTGCACGACTTTGGTTGCCCTTCAAATTCATGATATATTCGTGTTCATTCCAAAGTGTAGACGGAGTCTGTCCGAGATAGCCGCCCCGATAATCGCCGATGCTGTCGGCGCGGCACATCTTCGGCGCATCGGGATACCAGACGAACATCTGGCGGGCAAAAGCAGTCAGTGTAGTGTTTTCCAACAGCTTCAATTCATACAATACTTTCCACAGGGCAAACCATTCGTAGGCAAAACGTACCCTACTGACGAAACGGCTGCCTATCAGCTGATGGAGCCTGGCAAAGTCGATAGGCCGACATTCATGATAACGCTTGAAGATCTGATTGACAGGAGGCAGTTCACCTGCCTCGTCGTCCACTGGCACACCTAAGAACCGGTACAATTCACGCTGGCCTTCCAGCAGTCTGCTGAACCTTCTTCTGTCTTCGGAGTGGAAATCGTTCAGCATGGTCTCCACTCCTTTGATGAGTGCCATCAAATCGTCGATTGTTGTCATTTCTTTAAGTTTTTAGCCTTATTGTTTGATTTTTGAATAATATTGTGTACCTTTGCCCCACGGTCAATAATGACCGCGACATGGTGGTATGACTTTTCGGAGTTATTGTTTCCTTCTCCCCGAATCTGCAAATTCAATGAACAGAGGACTCAGTAACACCCATGATAAGGGTGTGGAGTTACCTGTCTGTTCAGGCTTTGCAGAGCCAGGTGGAGAGCGGGCAACATCCACACCTATTCTTAAGTATCATGCAATCCAGAGAACTTGCCATCCGAATGATGCACGACCACATCGTCAATGACCTGCTGAGCATTGCCAGACAGTACGAATCTCTGCGTCTGTCCTCGCCTGAGCTTTGGCATGACAGGACACAAACTGAGATGCGTCAGTTCCTACAGGTCCAGCGGCAGCATCTGCCATTCCAAAGATTCTGTCAACTCTATGAAGTCAACCCTGAGACGTTCTTAGCAGAGGTGCTGAAAAGTGCCACCCAGCAACTGGGCGGCACTCATTCGAATTAATAAACAGATGAATGTTTAATCGTCCTCTACGGTAATCTCATACTGGTCGATCACGCAACCAGCGGTCGATAGAGTCAGGATGTACGTTCCCTCGCTGAGGTAGTCGAGACAATCGGTGTAGCTCTGACCTGCCGACAACGATACCGTGGTGTTCAGATAGGTTACACCATTACCTGTAATCGTGATGTTCAGGCCTGTGATGTCACAGTTTGGGACTATTACCAAGTTTCCTGTATCCTCATCCAAATAAAAACTGATGTAATACTGGGATGGTGTCCTGAAAGGGGAATTTGCAAGTCCCATTTGCTTACACTTGTAATGGTTTGCAAACATCTCTGATGGGGTCAGCAATAACCCCGCTAACAATACTAATACTAACTTCTTCATTTTACTTGATTTTTAAAGAACGCTGCAAAATTATAGATTTATCTGTATAAATTTGGAAAAACAGCGTTTCAAAATAATGGCTCATAATCTTCTGTGTTTTAGGATATTATATGCCTTAAAAATGGGAAATGTGTCTATGTGAAACGTTTTATTATACAGGGAAGTGTTTCAAATGACAATCAAACATTAAAAAGGCCCTTATATTTTTTGTATATTTAAAAAAAATGGCTAACTTTGCATTGCAATGGTGAAGAAAAAAGCATTATACTCATTTGTCTTTTTTATCCTTTTGATTGCCTGTCATGGCATTCAAGTATCAGAACGGTTAAATCTTATTGATTCTTTGGTGGTCAGAGAACAATATGATTCTGCCTGCGTGCTTCTTGATGAACTCAAAGAAGCATCGCTGACGGGAGAAGACCAAGCACATTACAATTTGTTGGCAACGAAATTGGGTTATATTACCAACAACCCATTACCGTCAGACTCATTGCTTGATGAAGCCATTATAATTTATAATAATGTGGGAAATCAGGAAAAACTTGCTGATGCTTATGTTTATAAGTCTTACAGATCAAGAACTAATCAAGACTATCCGCAAGCCATATTATATTGTAAAAAGGCTGAACGTTTAGTTTTAAACATTAATGATATGCGTTTACAGTTCAAAATAGCAGAAAATCTGTCTTATCTAAATGCTTTATGTGGGAACAATCATCTACAGTTACAATATGCTAAGAAAGCTTTAGCCATAGCCCAGATAATGCAGAATAATAACTGGATAGCCTATTCTTACAATAAAGTGTGTTTTGCTTTTGCTAATCTTGAAAGATATGATAGTGCTCTGTTTTATGCACAAAAAACTATTCCATATGTAAAATATGTAGAAGACTCTGATAAAGCCATCTTTCTAACAAACATCGGTGCTTTTTACAAAGAAAACAACCTAAATAAAGCAAAAGAACTATTAGAAAAGGCTTTAGTCTATGACAAACTGCCTCTAACATACGAGCATTTGGCCGATGTCTATTACGCAGAAGGAAACAAAGAGAAGGCCTATACACTATGGAAACAGGCACTTTCAAAAAACGGAGGAATAAATTATGATAAGAGTAATCTGATCCAAAACATCCTTGCATACGATCTTGAACGTGGAAATCTGGATGAGGCAAGCAAAAACCTGGATAAAATCATAGCCATCAAAGACAGTATGCTGTATTTGCTAAGGAATGACACCATCAAAGACCTTCAACTGCGCTTTGACCATGAGGTGGCCTTGCACGAGGCAGACAAGAAACTGATCAATGCCCAATGGATTCTTCTGGGGCTTGTACTTGTCGTTGGTATCATGGTCATCTATATTTATATCCGAAGGAAAAAGGAAGAGGCTTTGCAAAGAGAATACCAGATGCAACTATATGCTTACACTACAGAAATCAATGAACTCAAAGCCAATAAAGAGGATGTCAAAAATGCAGAACTAGCCATAGAGAAACTCAATAAGAAAATCAAGGAACTGCTTGATGACAAATCGCCGAAACTGAAACAGGGCAGAATGCTTTATGACCATATCATAGGAGGCGGTACGGCAGTTAATTGGAATTACAAGGAAGAGACGCTTTTCAATTATTACTATGCTGCCACTCATTATCAGAGCTACAATCGACTGAAGAAGGTTGAAAGAGTTGCCAAGCTATCTGCTCACAATATGTTTTATCTTATTCTGAAGGATATGGGCAGAGATGACGGTGAAATCCGTCGCATCATGGCTCTTTCCCCTGAAGGGCTTCGCTCACTCAGAAGCAGGACAAAACCTAAAGAATGAAGCAATACTCAAACTTGAGCCTTAAGAGCTTTTATCTGTTCTAAGCTGTTTTCAAGATTTCGGATTATATCGGTTAACTGGCAGTCATGTTTCTGATGAATCTCATGGCGACTGCAATATAATGGCGAATGATCACTTGTATCCAAGTCCGGGTCAAAAAGAAGGTCAAGGCTTACTTTATCTCGGTAGAATGCAAGGACTATCAATAAGGCAGAAGCATAAACCTCTTCACCATTTTCCAGCCGTGAAATGGCTGGCTGGGTAAGGTTCGTAGCCTCTGCCAACTGCCTCTGCTTGATACCCAAATGCTTCCGAATCATCCGCAATCTTTCGCCAAGTCTTTTTGCATCCATTACCTGTACATGTTTTAAATAATACACTTGTCGAACAAATAGAATAGAAAAAGGCGTGTGCTATGTCGCCATTATCACTTCCAGGTTTTTCGGGGACCAAGCCGTATAATGAACAACCGCTCACGCCCGTTATGATAATTGTCAAATGACAACATCAAAGGCATGAGCATCTGTCTGTCCATTACCCACGGCTTACTATTTCCCGAAAATTTAGAAGTGGGATAACTTCCATCTAAATGCTCTGTCATCAGCCTCCCTACAAGAGAGCGGCACAATAACGAATGCAAAAATACAAAAACTATCGTAACCTACAAAATAAATTTCAAATTATTTAAGGGTTATCGGCCGAAAAATGCAAATTATAATGGATCGAAACGTTTCAATGACGAACTAATCCCTGCATTTTACAAAGGAATCATTTGTAAATCAGTCATTTACTTAATCTGTGTTGAAACGCCCAAATTTTGGAACTTGATATTTATCTTTCTATCTTTGCCCACGAAACTCTAAAACGACAAAGATATGAAGAAAGAAACGATCTTGAAATCAGTGATGCTGGCATTCATGGCAATGTCGGCAGTGAATGTTTGTGGAAAATCAAAACGTGATGGATTAATCTGTTAAAATTTCTGTTATGAAAGGTATAATAGTAACTCTTACAATATTGCTATTCGGTAGTATTTCAGACGCACAGAACATACTCCTTTTTGAAACGAATAAAATGCGTGATTCTGATTCTTTATCTATACAACCCGTTTCTTTCTCTTGGTGTGGAGATGGCGGCGAGAACTGTATCTGGGATTTCAGTTCAATAAAGGACATACCTGGGGTACATCCCATAAAGATCAAATGCGACTCATTAGAAAACTACATGGTGTTTGAAGATGGGTGTATAACTTCTTATTGTTTTTTCTCTGATACGTTAAAACAGACCAAATTAGAGAACCGCACTCATACCATAGATTTCCAGAATGCAATATTTAGAATTCGTTTTCCATTCCACTATGGGGATTCTGTCACTCAAGCTTTTTCAGGAACTGGTACATATTGTAGTGACCATCATCTGAAAACCTACGGACAAACTAGCGTAATGGCGGATGGACTTGGCAAGCTAATACTATCCGAAAAGGATACGATTGACAATGTTCTTCGAATTTATACATTGACCACAATATCAATGGGAATGGATATCGATTCTATAGCACTTGACACGGCTATGCTGAAACAAGAGATTGTGGAGCAATACGAATGGTATGCAAGAGGGTATCGATACCCTTTATATAAGACCATTCATCGCACCAGTTATTCCGGACAAAATATTATAGCAAGTCATAATTCTGCCTATAGAATTCTTCCCGAAGATTTCTCTTTATGTCAGTACGATGAACAAAATGACAGTCTTCTAACATCTGACAATAAACAGGATGGCCATCCTGGCCTAGAAAAAAAAGATATTTTTCATTATGACCTACAAATCATTGGAAATAAGGTTATTCTCAATTACAAGTCGGATGAGAGTGCAAACGTAAACACACTAATATCTGATGTTATGGGCATTGTCCATAGATGTGAACACTGGACGTGTAGAGGTGAAGAGTCTGGAAAACTTGAAATCGATTGCACAGGTATGAAAAAAGGGAATTATATCCTGTATATTAATGTAAACGGAACAATCCATAGTAACAAAATCGTTTTATGAAGAACTGTATCAGTAAAGTGTCGATTCTGCAAACCTTCTGCAGTCTTTTTTTCTTTCCTCTAAATGTGGGGGCTCAAGCCAAAATTCCTGGATGTCTTCCAACAAATGGTGTAAGTTCTAGCTTATACGTTGAACCGCAAACCCCTAATGCAGCTTCACTAGGTAGATATGGTGACTGCCCTGTATCGTTATTCACTGGTCGTCCAAGTATCAGTATTCCCCTTTACAATTTCAAGGTACGTGATATGGTTCTACCTATAAACCTTGACTATGATGCAGGCGGTGTTATGGTAAACTGTCTTCCTGGATGGGCTGGCCAAAATTGGACTCTCAGTGCAGGAGGGGTGATAACACGTAATATTAAGGGAATAGCAGATGAGTATGTATTTTCAAACATGGCAGATTGTCTGACTGGACAGAATTATTTCCAATGCCCTAACAAATTGGTTTCCCTCTGGTTGAATAGCAACGATGGTTATCAGGCATTAAAACAGAACGTCAAGTACATGCAACATGACTTATCGCCTGATGTATTTACATTTCATTTCATGGGTAAGACCGGTAAGTTTTTTCTCGGTACAGATGGAAAGTGGAAGGTTCTAAGCGATGACAATCTTGAAGTGTGCTTTGACTACACTGATCCATCAAACTTTATCTCCCCTCTCTTCAGAACATTTCCCTGCAGTTCGGAAACACAGCCAAAAGCCATAGCAGGCTTCAAGATTCGCGATGAAGAAGGTAATACTTACTCTTTTGGCTATGATAGGAATGCAATAGAGTACACAATTAATTTTTGGGAAATGTCTATAGGAAACTATAATGACTCATGGCGGGCTTCAAGTTGGTATCTTACTAAAGTCACTGACAGATTCGGAAATGAGCTATTTAAACTTGATTATGAACGTGGTGCCTATCTGATACAGATATTCTTTTCTCACTATTTCAGCTCTATTACATATGTTTTAGATTTAAGTAATGAAAACATATATTGTTCATATCCAGAAAGGAACAATCAAGATTTTCCCTATACTATCTCAATCCATTCACCAGTTTACCTCTCTGAAATAAGTGGTGCTGGCATGACTGTCAATATAGGTTCATCCTATGTACCTGACGAACTTGCTACCGAGAAATTGTATGAGAGTTTTTGTGCACGTTACAATAACTATAAGCCTTCTATATATGATGCCTTGATACAGAAAACTTCCAAATTTCCTGAATTGAGTATAACTAGCTCTTATAACCAAGATGAATGCTACTTCTTCTATCTCACAAGTACAGCAGCTGATTCTCTACGAAATTTTCGGTATTCTCCTCAGGAAGATTTGAATATTGACATATTGGGTCATGCAAGAATGAAGAAATTAGACTATGTAGCCATAAACGGGTCAAAGCCCCGCTATTATATATTTAATTATAATTACATAAATAGGCGCCTGTGTTTAGAGAGCATTTCGCTTCAAGACAGTCCATCAAACTCGAGTGCAAATGTTGTAAGTAAATATCAGTTCTATTATAATAATTTTAATCAGTTGCCTGCAGACTATCTGACAAGACGTATTGACCACTGGGGATACTACAATAACGTTCAGTCTATTGATTCCATCTACAGCAACTGGCCAAGCAACCTGCAAGAATTACGTGCTCCAAATTTATATTTCTGCAAAATTGGTTCATTATCCGAAATAGAATATCCAACGGGAGGATCGACAGTTTTCGAATATGAGTTGAACAGATACGGTAAGTATTTGAAAGATGACAGGCAATCTACCATTAGCATCTCCGGTAATGGAGGTGGTCTAAGAATAAAATCTATAAAAGAATATGATTCTCACAATCATCTCAAGCTGTTAAAACATAGGGAATATGAGTATTATAATTGGGGGACCAATATTTCCAGCGGGGAACTCTTTGCAACTCCAAAATACTCTTGGTCAATCAACCTCCCATGTGAGCAAAGCAATACTGTCTTTAATAGGACTATACATCAGTCTTCTTCGATAGTTCCTCTAGCAAATTCGTTCGGACCCAGTCTTGGCTATAAATATGTAACGGAAATCGTCAAGGATGTCAATAATCCATTAAACAATATAAAAAAGACTGTTTACGAATTTTCGAACCTTTCAGACTTAGGTATGTTAGATTATAGATCAGAATCCCTGTATACCAACTATCCCTCCTCAACTCCTTATGACGAATTCTCTGAACTGGGATTCAAGCGGGGCAGGCTCCTATCAGAAAAGGTTTACGATACAAACTCTGATTCTATTAGCATCACCACATACGAATACCGTACAGATGACATTGAATCCCAATTCACATATACGTCAAACTTAGCCTGTGAGTTTGCTAACTTTGCTGTGAGCGAACACTACATTGGTGGTGTCTATAAACTCTTCTTCCCAAAATACGACGTTGTCAAGAAAACAGAAAAGATCAGGACAAGTAACGGCAACTACCAGACGGCAGTTACCATGTACAACAAACAAGACTATGTTATAGGTAATAATGATGCTATAGTCAGGAAATGTAATTCCATGACAACAACTCGTACCAGCAACAATAACGTACTAGAGTCAATAGGGGAGCAATACACTTATCCAATGTCAAACATTAATTTCGTCACAGACTTTTATTTTCCGCTAACTGAGACGGCAAGCCTTTGGAATGGTAACATAACAAAGACGCATTTTGTCTATTTCTCAAACAGATTATTTCAGAATGGCCAACACATGGTACCTTGCCGTGAGACAGAGGTTGTTGGCTCTTCAGCACCAAATACTGGTAATGGGTATTTGGGCTATACTGTGGTAACATTTGACTCGTATGACCAAACTGGTTTATTAACACAATACACCATGAAAGGAATGGCACCGACACATCTGACATGGGATGTCTACGGCAGGCTTACGTCTGAACAAACGGGAGGACTACACAAAAGTTATTCTTACAAAAAGGAAGGCCTGATGGTGAACATGACACGACCAAACGGTTATACCACAAACTATGGCTATGATTCCTTTGGCAGACTTGCCTATACAAGAGACACTCTTGGTGTCCTCCAAAAATATAAATACAATTACAGGACATACCACTTCAACGATGCCTATCCTGATGAAACACCTGATACAACAAACATACAAGATATCCCAAATCCAGAAATTCCTGTAATTGGGGAGACCTGCACTGCCTCTGTTTATGCTTATTATCCTCAGACAGCCGAACAGAAGACATTTAATATAGAATGGCCCCAAAATGTAACAATAAGCGTATTGCTTACGACCCAACGGCCATCAACAAGCATTATGGCTGCCATCAATAAAGTAAGTAGCAATGGTACAAACATCTACGACGTATATAATTGTACGAGTAATACTCAAACCGTAGACATTACTTATATGGTTTATCTTGCTCCTGGTACATATCAGCTGAGTGTCCAAACACCTCATTATGATGGCGATTCTTCAACCAGAGCCCGTATTAGCGCAACATATCAAACTTACGAATAGAACCTATGAGAAAAATTATCATTAGCATCACATGGTGTATCCTTGTTGTAAGCCAATGTCTGGCACAGTCTTCATCTCAGAATTACATAATGACAGAGACGATGCTTAATCCAGAAGGAAACCGAAAAATCACATCTGTCCAGTATTATGACGGGCTGGGACGGGAAACGCAAAATGTCCAAAATGGTATCAATGCCACATTGTCCCAAACAAACTATATTCAACAAGAGTATGATGCAGAAGGAAGAGCCCACAAGTTGTGGCTTCCAATACCAGGAACGACACTTGGCTATAATTCCGCTCTCACCAGTCTGGCAACTGATCCGGCTGCATATTCACAAACGAGCTATGATGCCATCAATCGTGTCGTTTTCGTCTCAACACCAGGATCAGATATGGCTGGACGAGGAAAGTCAACAGAGTATACCACTAATAGTGCTAACTCCGTCAAGAGATATAGAGCAACAGACTCCGGGTTGAGTCAGGACGGATATTATCCTGCAGGTACACTCAGTGGCATGAAAATTACGGATGAGGATGGCAGGACTTTTGAAGTATTTAAAGACATGCTGGGCAGTGTTGTGCTTGAACGTCGTGCAGCCAATTACAACACCTATTATGTATATGACAACTTGCATCAGTTGCGTTTTGTCTTATCACCGCAATATCAATATTCTGGCCATAAGGCAATATATGCCTATGAATATCGTTATGATAATAGAGGCAATGTCGTAAAGAAGATACTGCCTCAGTGTGAATATATTCAATATTGGTATGACCAAGCAGATAGGCTGACTTTTATGCAGGACGCAAATCTTAGGAGTAAAGGTATGTACAGGTTCTTTCTGTACGATAGTGTTGGGCGGTTGACCATCCAGGGCCTGTCAACTACAGCTAAGCGTAGCTACAATGGAGTAGACTATATTCCTGTGACATCGTTTGTTCCAACTACTTCTGGTATAAGTGGTACAGGTTATGTCGTGAATGTTCAGGGGCTTGTTGATTCTAATTCCATTATAGAAATTACAAACTATTATGACAACTACGATTTCTTTTCTGCTGCCTGTCTCAGTAATTTCAGTTTTGCATCAGCTTCTGTCCAAAATGTTCAAGGGTTGAAGACAGGAACAATCATTAAGGCGTCAAACGGTTCATCTCTATATAGTGTAATGTATTATAACGAAAGAGGGTTGCTCACAGAGACAAAGACCGCAGGGCTTGATAACACAATGGAATCCTCTATGACACAATACACTTTCAGTAACAAACCTGAGGAGTCTACTTTCTCTCTTATGAGAGGAAGCCTGCTACTATTTGATGCCACTGCGACGAACACATATGGCAACACTTTCGACAAGCTCAGGGAAGCTAATCTGAGTGTTACATCTGGAATGGTATCGGCTGACGTTTGTGTAGGTTCATTTCTTTATGACAATATTGGCCGAATAAACCGTATTAATCGAACATCCAACGCCGGTGCCATTGAATATGAATACGATGTCCGTGGATGGATGACAAGTATAACAACAAAAGACTTTTCCGAAGAGCTCTTCTATGCCGACAATCAGCTGGGAAGCCCACTCTACAATGGAGACATCAGCGCATTACGCTGGAAGGATGCTGGCTATAAGCCTGATCACCAGAACATGAAATACCGTGGCTATACGTTCACCTACGACGATCTGAACCGCCTGACGACAGCTGTTTACGGTGAAGGTCCGAACCTTTCCACCAACAAGAACCGCTATAACGAGTCCGTGGAGCGTTACGATGACAACGGCAATATTCAGGAACTGTCCAGGCGCGGGCTGAAGCAGAATGGAATCTACGGAACGATAGACAATCTGACTATTCATCTGGACGGTAACCAGATCAAGGAGGTAAAAGATGTAGCAGAGAGAGTCACCAGACCTGGCACTCTTGATTTCGATAATGGTAACAATGGCGACTGGTATCAGTACCAGTACAACGAATGCGGGGCACTGGTAAGTGATGCTAACCGTGGTATAGCACTGATAGAGTACGATGACAACAACTATCCCCAAAGAGTCCAGTTCACCAATGGTAACGTTACAAAATATGTCTATACGTCAACAGGCATTAAACTGAGAACTGTCCACTACACAGCAGTCCCAAACATCACAGTTCCTATTGGTACAAAACGTATACTGACATTAGGTCCGAATGGTGATGTCCTTTCCGCCGACACCACCGACTACCACAGCGGATTGCTACTGACAAATGGACAACCCTCAATATATTTATATGACGGCGGTTATTGCTCACTGCGCAGCCCATCTGGCAATCAAGCAATAAGCTTTCACTATTACAACCGCGACCATCAAGGCAACATCCGTGTGGTGGTAAATGCTACTACAGGCAGCATTGAGCAGGTGACGAACTATTATCCGTTCGGTACTGTCTACAGTGATTCGACCACCCATAACCCCGGCTTCCAGAAGTTTAAATTCAACGGCAAAGAACTCGATCTTACCCATGGCTTGAACACCTATGACTACGGTGCGAGGCTGTTTGACCCGCTACTCTGCCGCTTCACACAGATTGATCCGCTCTGTGAAAAATATTATCATCTAAGTCCATATTCATATTGTGGTGGAAACCCCATTAATATGGTAGATTTGCATGGCGACAGTATTACGATTCTCGACAAGGCTTCAATTGATGCAATCTATAATGCCTTACCATCAGGAACGAACTTGTCAATGAAATTCAATAATGGAATTTTGAAACCTGAGTCTATACAAAAAATTGCATCAAATTCTCCAGATACTTTTTTACAGGATCTATATACTATCGCAACAAATCCTCTAATGGTTGAGATAGCAACAACAAGTACCAATAATTATTTCATAAACAGCCAATCTCATAGTGAGCCCTGGTCGGCTCCATCTGATATAGACTATGCTAAGGAGTATAATCACGGACAAGAAACGGAACTATTCCCATCAGGTAAAACTATTGTCGGTAACCTAGGACAAACACTATACCCAATATCATCTGGCGAGTATAAAAGATCTACAAATAACAATATTAGGATAAACATAAATTCGCTAGGAAATCTAAATCAGCGTTCCTGTGGTATAGCCCATGAATTTGGACATGTTATTCTTTATTTATACGGACAACCACATAGTCATTCTAATAATGCAGATTATATATATGGCAGACAGTGGAACGTAATGAAACGATTTGGATATGATTATCTAGAATCACCAACAGGAACAATCTTTAGATAATTAAGGTATGAAAAAAAACTTGATATTTCTTGCATTTACGATACTATGGCCGATTGAAATATATTGTCAGAATATCAATGATGTATCTGACAGACACGGAGTCATTTTTCATCCAGTAAACGATTCTACCATAGTATATAACACAAAGAAAGGAGAAAAATACGAAATTAGATTAAAGCAGATATCATTTGTAGATGGGGAAAATGCATTAGTGGACTACTTAAAGAAGAAATATTATAAACCCAGACCTAGTGATGATGATTATGCTTATAGAGTGTTTTTCTTCATTCTGTTCGACTCCAAGTTACAGATTAAAGAGGTAAGAGATTTTGTATTACCGTTAAATCAATATACAGAATCCAAAAAGAAGCGTGTTAAATTATATACAAAGGGACTAAAAAAAACAAAGAACAGATGGAAGAAAAAGTCAAACCAGAAATGGTATGTATATTCTTTTAGTTTTGTTACAGATTAAAGGATCACGGGGCTCTAGTAGTCTGTTGGATCATGGGGTCGGTTCTGATCACTAAATGGATCAGGGCGGGTCAGGGTTCTCTGACCCACTTACGACCCATTTTTTGCTCTTGATCTGAAGTGACGGTTTTCATTGAGTTATCAAGAATAAAGTCAAAACAACTAATATACAAACGAAACAAGTTATAAACATGAGAAAAGTATTTGTATTTATCAGCATTGTGGCTATGGCCACGTTGTTCTGTTCATGTGCAACCATCGTGGCGGGTGGAGACCCCTCTATCACCATCAGCAGCAGTAGCGTGACAGAACCCGTCACCATCACCACCGAGAAACAGACCTATCCGAATGTGACTTTGCCTGCCGTGGTGCAAGTAAAGAGGAAAAAACTAGACGGGCAACGTATTCGAATCGAGGCCGAGAACTACAAATTTCAGGACATCATACTTCGGAAGGCCGTTAATGGCTGGGCATTCGGTAACATTCTCATTGGCGGCATTATCGGTCTGAGTGTTGACCTTATAACAAACTGCGTGTCCAAACCCGCACAGGAAGAATTCAACATCGAACCAACCTTCAAAAAGAAAGAAAACCAAGAAAGCACAAAAGAACGCGAATCGAAATAAAGGGATCACGGGGTTTCTATTTTTATCGGCGGCTTTTCCCTAGAGATGCTTGATGTTTTTTGCGGACATGGAAGATTTTTCCTGCTTTTGCTTGGAAATATTCTGAATTATTTGTATATTTGCACCATAGATGCACCACCTGCGTGGATTTGCAAAACATTTAGAAAATGTAACCACTTTCATCAGTCTGAGGCGTATCGGCTTCCATAAACATCACGAAATAGACAGGCATATAAGTGACCTTGTCTTCTTGATAGAACTTTCGTTCGTTGGAAATGACAGTGGCCGCAAGAATATTATACTCTGGTGTCTTCAAAAGATTATTGAGGGCACTGTGCACCGTATAGTCCTTACCCGATTTGACCTCAATCGGATGGACACTCATTGTTGTGTGGTTGTCAACCAGATAGTCAACCTCACCCTGTTTGCGGTTGTCGTAATAAAAGAGTTTATGGCCATGGGCGCGCAGTTCCTGAGCCACCACACTTTCATAGACGGAACCAAGATTGATGCTGCGTATATCGTCAAGAATCGGACGAATGTTATTTCGATATAGCAAGCCGGTAAGTAGGCCCACATCATTGAGATATAGCTTCAATAGATTCTTCTGCAACGACTCACTCAGCGGGAAGTGAGGATTGGATATGGCATGAACAGCCAAAGATATACCAGACGAAATAAGGTATTCGAATTCTTCCTTGTACTGATCGAAACGGTCACCTTCCTTTCCACGTATTTCCTGTGCCACAATGCGTTTCTTCTTATTTTCCATCTGTGAAGGTATCATTTCGTAGATACGACGAATGAGCAGCTTCTTCTTATGTTCCTTTTCATATTTGGAAGCGTCGCTGGCATAAAGACTACGGATGCCATCCTGTACCTCTCGTACCTTTACGATGTTATGCGTTTCAAGATAAGTATTGACAGCATCAGGCAGTCCACCAACCAACAGATATCGACGGAATAGATCGAGTACGTGGTTGTGATGCTCCTCAGTAAGGCTCTGGCGATTTTTGTAGGACTGGCGGAGCAAAGCAATTGCATCGATGCCGAAGCCATTAGCAATCAGGAACTCCTCGAAATCGAGCTGGAACATATCCTTAATGATGATACTACCCACAGGGATAGAGGTCGTGTCTTGTAGGGCAATGCCCAACAGACTGCCACTGGCGATATAACGATAACGGTTATCCTCACGTAGGAACTTCAGCATGGTGAGATATTGGGGATAGTGCTGAATCTCGTCGAGAAATACCAGCGTATCATCGTGGTTGTTAAGCTTGTCACCAGCAACCATGCTGAGAGTCAGGTAAAAATCTTCCTTCTTATGGATGTTCTTGAACAGCTGCTCGCCCTCGTCATCCTCCACGAAGTTAATTTCCACATAGTTGGGGTATAGTCGTTGGCCCGCTTCGCGGATGCTAAACGACTTGCCTATCTGGCGCGCTCCCTCCAGTATCAGGATCTTGTCAGTATCGGACTTCAGATAGTCCTCGATGTATGATGAAATCTTCCTATACAGCATGGTTCTCTACACTTTTCAATAACTATTTTCGACCAAAAACTACACTTTTCAACAAAATTCTCCGCTGCAAAATTACACTTTTCAATCGAAATGACCAAACAAATCATAAGAAAATTTTATTTTTGCATCACAGTGTGACCTGAAAAAGCCGCTGAGTATGAGCAGTTTGCATTTTTAGGATTTGTTGGGGATGGGCTTTTTCGGGGATTGTATTGGAAAAAGCTGTACTTTTGCAGCCGCAATCGAGAGACAGAAGGCAGTGCGCAGGCCGGAGGTCTTAGACAGAAGCACAAAAGACAAAATCCCATTAACAATTAAAACTGTATGATTGAACTTTATCTGACTCAAAACAACAACAGCAAGAACGATGCGTATGGTAAGTACTACCCGCGAGTATCGTACAAGCAGACCTTGGGCATCCACGAAATGGCCGTCCACATGGCCGAACATAACACACCCTTTTCGGAGGGAACCATCGAGGGTATCCTGCGCGACTTCGTGAAGTGCGTACGTGAACAGACGCTAAACGGTAACACCGTGAAGGTGGACAACCTGGCTATCTTTAAGGTGAGCGTGATCGGTAACGGCTGCAAGGAGCTGTATGACGCGGATCTGGACAAGTGCATCACTGCCAGCATCGGCACCATCGGCAAGAACGACAAGACCGGTCCTGCTGTGCAGAGCCTGAAGCTGCTGGCACAGGCTACAGGTGAGTACACCCGCGAAGAGCTGAACAAGGACGGTAAGCTGGGCTGGACGGACAAGACCGCAGCTGAGATTGCCGCTGTGAAGGCTGGTAGCATCTCCCCCGCCCCCTCCGAAGGAGGAGAACCTGATAACGCTGGTGGTGGACAAAGCATTGGAGGAAATGGCGACTCACAGAATCAGGGAGGCAATCAGAACCAGGGCGGCTCGGACACTGGTGAAGGCGATGATTATAATCCCAATAACACAGGCAACTAATATCGTGTAAACAGCTAATACAAAATGTTTGAATTATGACAAAGAAAGAGTCCTTTAAGTGGTTTGTACAGATTATCGCATCTGTGGCAACGGCGATTCTCACAGCATTAGGAACAACAAGTTGTATGGGGTGATTGTGTTATTATCCAGCAATCTAAAGAAAAAGATTCGCAACCAGTTTAGTTGCGAATCTTTTTCTTATTACACATCGTTCCTCTGACACCATGTGCACTCATAAACTAGATACAGTCCTCATCGCTTCAAGACTTTCAATATTTCTAACATACAGCATCATGGGAGATCAGAAGAAGAGTCAATCATGTCTACGGAAAGAGAACGCGCCAAACATTTCTTGATCTTTTTAGAAAGAAAACTGGCGATTGATTCAAAAATATCAATGCCCACACAACTACCTTTGCCCTCATAACATTATTTAACTCTTTTTCTTGCAAGGTTTTTGCCTTTTCGAGATTATATATATAGAATCAAGGTATAACTTTACAAACAAAACGAAAGAGTATGAAAAAGAACACTATCTTATGGCTTTGCGCCTTGGTCCTGACGATATCAGGACTCAGTAGTTGTAGCAGTGATGATGAAGCCACCACTAGTAGGCCTGAGGCGATTCTTAACTCCTTGATTATCCGATCAGACAAGGGCGAGATTAGTTGGGGAGAGTTCTATAAAAGTGGTGAGATGTATAATCCCCCTCATTGTTACTCAGGATCTGGAATCACTTCTCAGGGTGAAACCTTCTACTACATGGGATTTGGAGCCAATATCAAGGATTCGAAAGTCTTCGATATACTGGACATCAAATTTAAAAGCAATCGGCGGATGAGTCTCAATGATCTGAAAGAGGGAGACACCTTTGACAATAGCCAGTTCCATGCGGCAGCTTATTACACGCCTACATGGATGGAAGACATCATGAGAGGGACAACGGCCCTAAGCGGAAGCATCACCGTGCTGAGCAAGGGCTCAATAGAAGGTAAGCCATACATCACGCTGACACTCACCAATCTCAAATTCGATGCCATTGACCACTCATGTGTATACTCCGTCAATGGCACAGTGGTATATGAAATGATGTAGAAGAAGGCGAGATTCAGAACTGCTGGCCATCCTC
>Ga0247610_10003270_pt1 | contig 17941 bp, 14 predicted proteins | sample 174DNAGHGhighgp2_FD_193483 | JGI IMG/M metagenome (GOLD analysis project Ga0247610, IMG submission 193483) | Sheep rumen microbial communities from Palmerston North, Manawatu-Wanganui, New Zealand - 1742 DNA GHGhigh gp2 | ecosystem: Host-associated > Mammals > Digestive system > Stomach > Rumen... | reverse complement strand
ATGGCATTCTTGATGAAGCTTTTATCATTAAGTTTATCGTTAGGGTAGATAGACAATGTGTTGCTTTCAGCATTGATGATCAAAGCTTTGACCTGTTTTTCATCGCCTTCGACGCGCACACTATAACCATCACCTTGAGTATAGATAATTGTGAATTCACCTCCAGCATCAATATTTTCAAATGGAGCCATTGCCACTTCTTGGTTATTGACTTTCACCTGTGTGGGATGATTCCGGCATGAAACCACACATAAACCAATAAGAACCAGAATAATCAGATGTTTCGTGTTCATATCTTGCTTTTTTAATGTTGTTATACTTATTTGACGCATGAAAACTAAGAAAAGTTTCAAGAGTTCAAAAAAATTCTTGAATCAATGAGTTAAGATATTATTCATGGTTTATTATGGTCATTTAGTATTGAAAGGGTGTTATATACATTAAGTTTTGGCGTTTAATGGTATGGTTTTTGCAGTCTTCGTTGATAAGAAAGGAGCAAAATTATGATGTTCATGCTTGAAATAATTGGTTGGATCTGTTGGATGATCATAGGATTAGCCTTAATTGTTTTAGTTGGGGGCATTGTGATATTTGCTTTTGTTTTTGGAATTACCTTTATAATTGCCTTTCATTAGTGTCCACTAAAAAATCATAAAAGTTCTTTGAAATTATTGAAATTCAGTTAGTTGTGTCGAATTTTGGGGTGCGACGATTTGAAATTATCTTTGTGGTCATAATCAGACAGTTATGAACAAAGACAAGTACGTTTTTGCCTCTTTAGTCGGGTTCTTAGACAACAACAAGTTTCGCCATCTCGTTGATAAGTATCAGGGAGACAGATACATAAAGAGTTTCAGTTGCTGGAACCAGCTGCTTTCGATGATGTTCGGTCAGCTGTGCAACCGCGAAGGATTGCGTGATTTGATCGTCGCTCTTGAGGCTCATCAAGGGAAGCTTTACCACCTCGGGATGGGGAAAAGCGTGACCCGCAGCAACCTTTCCAAGGCTAACGAAAACCGGGATTACCGCATCTTCGAGGAGTTCGCTTTCCACATGATTGAAATTGCCCGAAAGAAACGTACGACCAAGATTTTCGACCTGGACGGCCACGTTTACGCCTTCGATTCTACGACCATCGACTTATGCCTCGAGGTGTTCTGGTGGGCCAAGTTCCGCAAACATAAAGGTGGCATCAAGATGCACACCCTGTATGATATTGATACGCAAATCCCTGCATACGTGCATATTACGCCCGCTTCGGTTTTTGACAGCAAAGTAATGCCGGAGATACCTTACGAGAAGGATGCGCATTACATCTTCGACCGAGGTTACAACGATTTTGGGAACCTCTACAAGATCCACCTGATAGAGGCCTTCTTCGTGGTCAGGGCAAAACGCAATGTCAAATTCAGGTCCGAGACGTGGAAAAGGAGACTTCCCGAGAACGTACTGTCGGATGCTGTCGGGCACTTCACCGTTTATAAAAGCGCTAAGGTCTATCCCGAAGAGATAAGAAAAATCGTCTATGTAGACCCGGAAACGGACAAGGTGTACATCTTCCTCATGAACGATTTTGAGTCTGATGCGTTGACCATCGCGCTGCTCTATAAATACAGGTGGAGCAGCGAGTTGTTCTTCAAATGGCTCAAACAGCACCTCAAGATCAAGCGGTTTTGGGGAACTACGGAGAATGCTGTCCGCATCCAAATATACTGTGCCATAATTACTTACTGTCTAGTCGCAATCGTGCAACATGACATGAAGCTTGAGCGCAGCATATATGAGACGCTCCAGATCCTGAGCATCTCGCTGACGGACAAGACCCCGTTAAGGGATCTTTTCGACAAACAGAATTTCAACAATGTCAAAGAGCTCAATGGTTCAAGTGAACCGAGTTTGTTTGAAAATTTTATTTATTAACCGTCCACAATTTTTAGTGGACAGCAATGACATTCTTTTAACAATTATACTACACTATGCTACATAAGGCGACAGATTCGCTACAACTCTTTATAGCAATATCACATCGCAATCAATTGTATTCCAGAGCCGCTACATATAGATACACTTTTCCCGCGACAAGCCATGAGTTTTAAAACATAAAAAACCATATAGGCACCAAGTAGACGTTGAATTCTAACTATCTCTCGAATGCCCAACGATATTCATCTCGTTTTGATATTCGCATCAAACAATCTTTATACAGAGCTGCGTCTCCACCATGGAAATATATGTCACTACAGAATTCCTCCCACCATCCTTCTTTGATTGACTTATAATATTGGTCAAGCAATTCTGGAGCAAAGGATGGATGAATGTCGTCGACAATAATGTTTCTGTTTTTAAGCTTCTGGCAGATACTTTCGAACGTCTCCTCGGGATTCCTTGAAACATTCAGCCTAACCGCATCTGCTGAAACAACCCCATTTTCAAGTCTTTGTTTGTATTTATCCTTCCATGCTTCTTCTAAAATATCCATAGGAAAATATTTTTTCCCATTGTCCGATTGCTTGAATATCTCGTCAGATATAGTTGGATCATGACGAAAATAGAATTTTCTGACTTGAGGTATCGTTTTAAAGTCCACTCCCTTGTCCATACCTAAAAGGAATCCATGCTGAGCACCGCTACGCATAAATACTTGCTTGCCAATCACAGATAGGGCATAACCTTCTTGTAAGGCGAAAGCACCTGGCATCTGAAGCTCATAACAATAAATCATTCCTAACTTTTCAGTATCATGCACAGGCTTGTATTCATCAGTTTTGCTGTTATAATTTGTCGTTGCAAAAAACTTTGCACTCTCCAGATCAGATGTCAAATCTAAAAAATGAGTCTTATGATAATAATGCTGCGCCAATCCCACTAAATTCATCAGAATACTAAAATGATCATGCATAATCACTACGCCTTTCTCAAGCAGTTTCACCAATGGATGGGTCGTCATTAATACTTCCATTTCTTGAGACCAAATCAGATCATCCAAAAAATAGGTTTTGGTTTCATCACGATATAAGTTAGGCGTACAAGGTTTCGGATAGTCCTGACTTTGACCACGATACAGAAACTTCTTGCCATACAAGTTCGGCTTCAGGGTGAAATGAAACTTACCATCGGAATGGATTTGGTTCTGATTGACAATAAATCCATCCACAGGTATGTTATCGTCACGATAAAAGGACACAAAAGAACACGCCCAAGGAACTCGAAACTGTCTAAACTCCAGATCATAGAAATACTGTTGCGAAGCAATATCTCTCAGCAATGCATCATTAGCGAATGCATCCTCTTCAAGTTTTCGAATATAATCAGACGCTTCGTTCACATTGTCGAACGGATTTTCCTCAGTTCCCTTCTCAGACTTGTCAATAACCCTCACCGTCGATTTGGGTGGTTTTGTGTAGTATCGGTCCGCATATTTCTTTTCGTCGTTCTGAGTAAGCCTGAACTTCCATACATTGTTGGATTTAACAAACTCTTTGGGCATCAAGCAATACTCTGTATTTATCCCAAATTCTTCTTTCAATATGCGCTAGGTCTTATCCAATAAAGATTTAACTAGCGGAGGAATGGGCGGCATCGGAAGTGTCAGACCTTTAATAGTTTGTAGTGCACAATTGAAAGCCGATGCATCCTCTATTGCCTCAGTAGAGTATTGATCAAACCCATTGAGTCTTTTTGCCTGCTGATACAACATCCGCACCTTGCAATAAACTTCACAACGCGTACTCGTTGGAGTCTCATTTCTTATCTCTTGATTAACCCACGATTCGTCAAGAACAAGACATCCGTCAGGTGTGATGGTTGAATGATGCGAAATACCAGCATCGGGCGGTATTCGCGGCACATAAATAATTCGCACATTTGACATGTCAAAGCCCAGAATACCACATGCTTCTTTGACATATCCTCGAACAACCTCATCTGCAACTTGGTCTATCATACTATCGATGTTTCTTTTATTGAAGCTTCTACACTATTCGGTTATTGAGAAACGGATAAAACTGTCACAGTAAAATGGAACAGTCTATATCATTTTTGATAGCACAAAAATAAGCATATTTCTTGAAGATGTCGTAATAAATTACTAATCTCCCATTCATGCAGATCATTATTTCGAGCATGTATTTGATTTTTAGTGAAAAAATGTAAAAACAAGGCAAAAAAGAGACTCTTGTTAATTCTTATTTATAGAAAAAGCCTAATTTTGCAAATCAAACTTTATGAAAATGTTTGATTTTTATAAGTTAAAGTTTATATGAGTGTTAGTAAAGATGTCATCAAACGGTGCCTGATCAGCAAGCAGCGAGAAGTTGACGAGGCCGTGATAGTGAATCGACCCATCAACTTTGAGGACAATGGTAACTATGTTATCGTTGGAGTGAGGCATTCCGGGAAATCCTACTTGCTCTATCAGCGGGTGCGGCAACTTCAAGCTGCAGGATTCGGATGGGATGAGATACTGTTTGTGGACTTTGAAGATGAGCGCCTGGCTGAATTTCAGACGGAGGACTTTGAAAGTCTACTGGAGGCCCACCTTGAACTCCATGGAAAGAAACCTATAGTTTTCCTGGATGAGGTACAGAACATTCCACACTGGGATAAGTTTGTACGCCGACTGGCTGATTCTAAATATCGGGTTTACGTGACAGGAAGTAATGCCAAGATGCTAAGCAAGGATGTGGCCACGACACTGGGGGGGCGGTTCTTTATCCACGATGCATACCCATATTCGTTCAAAGAGTATCTGGCAGCGCAGCAGGTGGAGATGACTGAGCATTGGGAGTATGACACGATACAACGGAGCGAGGTGAAGCGACATCTGAACGAATACTTCTATTACGGTGGTCTACCAGAGATTCTGTTGTTTAAGAATAAGCGGGCCATGCTATCAAGTTTGTACCAGAAGATATATCTGGGTGACATCTGCGCACGAAACAATATTAAGAATGATCGCGTGATGAACATCTTGATCAAGAAGATGGCCGAGAGTGTGAAGCAACCGTTATCGTTCAATCGACTGAAGAATGTGATTGTGGCAGCAGGGGCTCCTATCAGTGTGCCTACCACAATAGATTATGCTGGTTTTGCTGCTGATAGTTGGTTGATACTGCCGATGCGGAACGAGATAGGCAAACTGACAGAGAAGGAATCACAAAAGAAATATTACTTTATAGACAATGGCTTACTGAACCTCTTCTTGATGAATTCAGAGTCATCGCTGTTGGAGAACATGGTGGCAGTGGAACTTTGTAGGCGGTATGGTAAAGAGAATGTGTTTTATCTGAATGCAGACAAGGAAATTGACTTTATTATACCCGAAGAGAAGCTGGCCATCCAGGTTTCGTATAGTATAAAGGATCAGATGACCTGGGATAGAGAAGTGCCACCGCTCGTGAAATATGCCAAAGGGCACCAAGGCTGGAAGTGTCTGCTCATCACTTACGATGAGGAGGGCAATGAAGAGGGGATTAGCATAATGCCCGTTTGGAAATGGTTGCTGAGGTGACGGAATTATCGGTAGATATTAAAAAGGCTGATTATATGATAACTTCTTATAGCATTTTATTTTGCGTCAGTTATGGATGAGAATCAGATTAGAGAAAAATTACAATCGCTGCTCAAGGCGAAAGAACTTGACTATGATAAAATAGTTGCTCTTTCAAATGAGTTAACAAAACTTGATCCTAATAACGTCCGCTTCACGGTAGATGCTGACTTGGTAAGTCGCTTGGGCAATGAACTTGTGGCAAGACAAGAGACAGCCCTGTCAGAACTTATCAAGAACGCTTACGATGCGGATGCTACTGCAGTTAGGCTCCGCTTTATTGATACTGACAAAATAGGCGGCACTCTGATTGTTGAGGATAATGGAACTGGAATGAACCGAGAACAATTGTTAAACGGCTTTATGAGGATTTCATCAAACTTGAAAAAGGAGAAACCGTTTTCTGATATATACAAAAGGAAAAAGGCTGGACGCAAAGGAATAGGAAGATTTGCCGTGCAGAGGCTAGGTGTACAACTAGAAATACTTACAAAAACAGCAGATGCGACAGTATCATTTTGCGTGAAATTCAAATGGAACGACTATTCGGCAAGTAAGAATATAAATGAGATATCAAATACTATCAACACAGTCTCTCCTCATACAAATGAAAAGGGAACGACCTTGATCATCACAGGACTGAAGGACAAATGGACTATGGCTGCCATCAAACATGTATATACTTATTTGGATGATATTTATAGCCTGTTTCTGAGCTCAATATCAACAACAACAAAGGCGGATTTGAAGTGATTGTAGAAAAAGAGGTTGACGGTATAGTAACAAGAATAGAAAATGAAACCTACCACTATGAGAAATATGCAGTTGCGACAATCATCAGCAGGGTGGATGAAGACGGCTATGCATCATTTCGCATTGAAAGTAAAGAATTGGGATTTGCACATGAAGAAAAAATTGGCCATGACCCAGACAACGAAGACACGCCATTCCCCCTATTGAGAAATGTTAGTGTGAAAGCTTACTACTATTTGGAGCCGTATCTACCAAAAGGGCAGAAGACTGCCATTCAAAAATACTTACAAAAGTCTGGTAGTATTAGATTGTACAGGAACGGCTACAGGGTATTGCCATACGGTGAGCCGTCAAACGACTGGCTTAAGTTGGACGAATCGTTAAGGAGACGCTCCATACTTCCGCAGCATGGCAACAACAATTTTGAAGGAGTTGTCAATATCGATGACAGTTCGGGAAATTTCGAAGAGACATCAAGTCGCGAAGGTTTGGTGGAAAACGATACTTTTGTCCAACTGCAAAATTTCGTTTACCGAATGTTGGTAACTGCAGTTATAAGAATAGCTAAAGAAAGAAACGTCAAGATAACAACCTCTCAGGCCAAGGTTGATGGTAAATGGCAAGATATTGATCTGCGCGTTAAAAACATAGCCTATACCATTGATGAACTTGACCGGGCGCTTGAGGCTAATCAATCGTCTGTAGAAGTAAGAAAGGCGAACAAAAGGCTCGTCAACAAACTGAAAAAAGACCTGAACGAACTGAAGAAGGAGCAACGAGAAGAACGGAAAAGACAACAGGAAGAACGAACGCTGTTGCGCATCCTAAGCAGTGTAGGTCTGACCACAGAACAGTTTGTTCACGAAATCAAGTATTATCTTGGAAATATGGTGAGCGACATTGAATCGCTGAGAGAACATGTATCGCCTGGAACTGACGAAGAGAGGAGATTGAAGATACTGGACAGTAATTTTGCAAGCTTCAGCACCTATGTATCATATTTTGATGCTATGGTCGCCAATAACTTAAACAGAACACTGATGCCTATAGAAATGAGAAACGTGGTAAGAGATTTTCTTGATGTGATGTCGTCGGATGCTGAGAAGTCTGGTGTAGTATTTAAAGAGCCCCTTTTCGAAGGCTATAACCTTTATACCCGGCCGATGCATCCTTCGGAGTGGACATCAATTCTGTTTAATTTCTACACCAACTCCAAGAAGGCCATCAAAAGGGCGTGTCGTCAAGGAGAGATTCAGATAGTGGCCGGAAAAGAAGGAAAGATAATATTTCTGGAATTCCAAGATAATGGAGATGGTATACCAGAAGGTGACGAAGAGAAGATTTTTGAGAGATTCTATACAACATCAAATGTAAAAGGACTGGACGAGACTGACAGCGTAAATAGTATAGCTGGTTCTGGTTTAGGACTTTCGATTGTGAGAGATATATGCATTAGCAACAAAGGAAGTGTAAAAGTGGTACCCCCCTCAGAAAACTATTCAACATGTTTCAGGGTGGAGGTACCAGCATTGTCAGACAAAGAATTAGAACATTATTTATAATATGAACAACTATAAGATTTTATACTTAGAAGACCAGAAGGCCGACTCCATGGTTGAAGACTTCAAGAAAGAAGGCGTTGAACTGGTGGTAAACAAAGCAAATTCGGTAGAAGTGGCTACAACGATGATGCGAAAAGAAATCTTTGACGCATATCTAATGGACTACAGACTGTCGCAGGGAAAGAGTTTCTTTGATGCTCCTCCATTTGCTGCAGACTTGAGAACTGAAGATAAACGAGGAAAGATAACTCAGAAACCTATATTCCTGATAACTAGCGAGAAAGGGCTTAACATCGTCACACGGGACGAGAACCACCAAGACCTATTCGACCTTATTATGTTGAAAGATGACTACAACAATCACAAGAAAGAAACTATTGAACTGTTCATTTCATATATTAAAGCCTACCAGAACACAGAGAAGAGTAATTACAAAGCAGAAGATGTGCTGCAAATAAAAAAAGAGGAAGTCAAGATTTACGTGGACGACCGGCTGCTAAAGGAGCTCAAGGTGGCAAAAACGGAGAAGAATACCTATAGTTATTTGAGAAAGATAGCAGAACACTTGATTAGTGTACCTGGAGTGCTGATTGACGAACGGTATCTGGCAGCTCGTCTGGGAGTTGACATGGATAAATCGGGTGATGAATGGGGTAAATTGTCTTCAGAACTGGTAAAGTGCCGATATTGTGGAGTGCTATCTGAATCATACAGGCGATGGTGGATGCCACGAGTGTTGAAGTGGTGGGAAGGTATCAGTAACGGCAAATCGATGAGAAGAATGGAAGCCAAGGAAAGAGTAGAGCTGATGAATAGCCACTTTAATTTGAAGTTACAAGCCGCAGAGCCACTGAAGTTCTGTGAAAGTAGTAACTTTTGGACTGTATGCAAGGCGTTGGGCGCACCCATTGACCCTGCTGAAGGATATGTGTGCAATCAACGGCCCAGAAGGCCTTGGGAAGAAAATGAATATATTTCTGTTTTAGGAGCTTTAGAGTATACTGTTTTCCAAAAGTATTTAACTGCAACAGACAAGAAAGAGGTTATAGACTATGGGAAAGAACTATAAGGCATCAGTAACGTCCCTGCTACAAGATATGGAAACGCTCAAGGAACTGTTGGAGACCTATCATTTCAAGGATAACAACAGAATTGAGCTTACAGATCTTGAAAGTGTTGTCAATACGATAAGAGCCAATGTGGCGTCTAAGAAAAAAAGGAATATTACATTCTCCACAGGCAATGAAGGTATCACATTCCACTCTTTGGCAAGTGGTATGAGCTCCAATCCTGGAATGAAGGAAAACAAAATAGATTTGACCCTGACACTGTCGTACAATTATGACTGTGAGAAAACTACTATGAAAGAGATTATCAATGGATACAAGTTGGATTTGCAGATTGTTGGGACACATAAGAATCTCCACGGTCATTATTCAAAACATTATTTCGAATGGCTACAAGACGTACCCAAGCCAAAGAAAGAAACTGATGGTAAATACCGATATATCCATCCCCACTATCACTTCCATGCCGGTGGAAAATTCCTGAAAGAAAAAGCACCTGGAAGTTTGTTGCAATTGAGCTCTCCCCGTTTGCCACATCCACCTATGGATATCATTCTTGCTGTGAACTTTATCATCTGTAATTTCTTCAGTACAAAGGAAGCAAAATTCAAGCAAGAAATGAAGATTCTCGATGATGAAGATTATCAGAATTTAATATCCAGGGCAGCTCGTCGCTTGTATACACCATATTTCGAGGAAATTCACAATGATGTTACCAATAGTGAGTTTATGCCACTACTTACCACATGAAACCTGTTGTTAAAAGATTTTTAGGTAGATGCAATGGCGATGTACAGAGTGTCAACCGACTGATTGTAACTGCCTATCTCACCAGTAAGGGAATGGTGGTGGACGATGACTCGATGTTGTCTCCATACATCATTCGTAGTTATGAGGACCAGTGGAAGAACGTGGAAACATTCTGCCATATACTTAGGGCAAACTACACGGCTATAGACCTTGAACTACTGATAGATTTTTTGAGTTTGTGATCTCACCTTCTGATAAGGTGGTTACAGGTGCAATATATACACCCCAGGTTATTCGTGATCGTATTGTAGACCATATCTTTCACCTCTTGGACACCAAGGACGTCTCTACATTAAGAATTGCAGATATTGCATGTGGTTGTGGAGGCTTTTTTTTGACTGTCTGTGATAAGTTACTTGAATTTGGTAATGTGGACTGTCATTACATTTATGAGCATATACTATATGGTTGCGATATAGAGGCATATTGTATAGAAAGATGCAAGATTTTGTTAGCTCTTAAAGCTTTAGAAAGCGGTGAGCGTACAAATGACCTGAAGTTTCATCTATACCAAGGCAATTCACTTGTCTTCAACTGGAGAGATAAGTTGACAGATTTTACAGGTTTCGATGCTGTTGTGGGAAATCCACCGTATGTCACTTCAGCAAAGATACAAGAGGAAACTAGAGTGTTGCTGACTAATTGGGAGGTGTGTGCCTCGGGTAAAGCCGATTTATATATTCCTTTTTTTCAGATAGCAATTGAATTGCTTAATAAAACAGGTGTGCTAGGCTATATTACGGTTAGTAATTTCTACCGGAGTTTAAATGGTAAAGCCTTAAGAGAGTATTTTGCAGAGCATAACTTAAATCTGACTATAGTGGATTTTGGTGGAGAACAGGTGTTTAAAGGCTGCTCTACCTATACGTGTTTATTTTTTGTTGACAAACGACAAGAAGGGATGGTTAGGTTCATACGAACCCTGAGTAGTAATGTTGAGGAGGTTCGGAATCTTAGATTTGTAGAATCAATATACAAAGATTTAGACGCTGCCAAAGGATGGGTGATAAGGGATAGGAGAACTAGCGGACTCTTACAACAGATAACGAACACAGGAAAGCATCTTGGTGATGTGGTGGCTATTTCAAATGGTATAGCTACGCTGAAAAACGATCTTTACGTTCTGAACGCTGTGGAAGAAAATGAACATGAATTCATTCACGAGTATAAGAGGAATCGCTATTCAATTGAACGTGATATTTGCAGACCTATAGTAAAGCCTAGTGCGATGAATGCGAGCCAGTCTGTTGCAGAACAAACAAGATGGATTATTTTTCCGTACGAGATTAAAGGCAAAAGAGCGATTTGTTATGACGAAAAAAGGATGAAAGAACAGTTTCCGCATACTCTTGCTTATTTAAAAGCAGTGAGATCAATTCTCGATAATAGGGATAAAGGAAAACGAGAATATGAACAATGGTTTGCATATGGTAGAAGTCAAGCTATTAATTTGCATGGTTTTAGACTGCTGATGCCTTATATTGCAGATGAACCAACCTTCTTGCTATCAGATATTGATAGCTTGCTATATTACAATGGATTTGCTTTGATAAGTCATGATATTCAACAGCTAAAGCGCCTGAAGAAGATTTTGAATACGAGTATATTTTGGTTTTATATAAAGAATATCAGTAAACCTTATGTTAATGGCTTTTACTCAATGGGTAAGAGGTATATCAGGTATTTCGGAATTCCGAATTTTTCAAAAGTTCAATTAGCCCATCTTGATAAGTTGACTAGAAAAGATGATATAGAAAATTTTCTGTACTTGTGTTATTTTGGGGACAATGCAAATTGGGCAAAAAGTATTATTGAAAGCGATTTATAGTTGTTAATTTCATACAAACATTAAATGGTGTTTATTTATTATGCCAAAATTTATTTTAGATATTAATAAACTTGAACCTGGAGATATCATACTCGAACGTCTCCATGATCTTGAATCAGATATAATAAGCAGATTCGGACACACCCAACATACTCATGCAATGTTGTATGTCGCAACTTCAAGTGTAATTGAAGCCATGGATGATATTGTCATTTCTAATAACCCAGCACGAGAATTATTCGACAATCCTGAAGATGTTAGAGTTTTGAGACTTAAACCTGAATATGCAGAAAACATATCTATTGATACTATCATTGAATATGTTAGACAAAGAGTCGGTAACAGATATTCAAAAGAAGAAGCGAAACGTATTCGTCATCGACCAGATTCTGCTATAGAGTGTGATAGACAAACATGCACAAGACTAGTTGCGAATGCATACAAGGAAGCAGGTATACAGATAGTTGCGAATCCAGATTATTGTGTTCCACAAGAAATGCTTGAATCTGAAAAATTGATTATTGTTAGGGAACCATTGAAAGAAGCAACAGATGATGACATTATATTTGCAAAAAGCGACAACGCACTCAATATTCAACACGATGCACTCAAACAGTTGTTGGAACGTTCAAGAGAAATACTAAATGAAGATTTCGTACAAGACGAGAGTAGTTTGAATGAAGGAGTTAGAATGCATCCAGATAAAGCCCATGAAGTAGCTGAGGTTGTTAGGGAATCTGGATATCTCAATCTAATCATTATTGACAAAAAACTAAACCCTTGGTGTTATGATTCAAAGCTATTTGCTGAACATTATGGAGACAATTCTTTAGCCGCAACAATGCAACTAGAATCTGATTATAATGTATCAAAAAATAGATTTCTACATAATGTGTATGCTATATCATCGTATATCGAAAATTGTGGGAATAACGAGTATTTTACACTCATGAGAGACCACTATTTAGGACTATGCATTGATTGTGACGTTCGTTTGTCTGTCCTTAAAGACGTTAGAGAAGAATTATCAGATGTTTTTTATGAGCCAAATGAATCCACAGACCGTTAAACTAAGCCAAAAGTGTTAAATGTGAAGGATTTGAAAGTTGTACTGCAAAACTCTACCATATTTGTACCGTTTAATATATAAATGTCTGATGTTCAATAAGTTACATCTTCTGCATCGGCAAGTAAATAATTTTACTAATATTTCGTATTTCTATTCTTTGCCTTTCACTACTTTGAAAGACTAGTACAATTTTCAGTACTACTTTGAAGGTCTGGTACATTTGTTGCAATTATTTTTTGAGAAATTCGGCAGTTTTCAGTATTCAACCATTGAGAAATTCGGCAGTTTAGGATATTCAATCATTGAGAAATTCGGCATTTTTTGCGCTTTTCCTTTGATATTTGGGATTTTACGATTACTTTTGCGCCTGATAATACGAAGAGGAAGATGGCAGAAAGAATTTTCAGACGCAAAATATATGAGCAAATGCTGAGTTGGAAGCAAAATCAGCACGGAATGACAGCACTTCTTATCAGGGGTGCAAGGCGTGTCGGCAAATCTACTGTTGCCGAGGAATTTGCCCGCAATGAATACGAGAGCTACATATTAGTAGACTTCTCTACAGCAACGCAAGCGACACACCGTTTGTTTGAAGATGTCTCCAATCTGGACTACATCTTCACACAACTGCAACTCAACTATCGGACGAGTCTGAAGCCACGCAAGTCAGTCATTATCTTTGATGAAATTCAGAAGCAGCCATTAGCCCGGCAAGCCATTAAAACACTTGTGGCTGATGGTCGTTACGATTATATTGAGACTGGGTCTCTGTTGAGCATCAAGCGTAAAGGGAAATCGATCAGCAAGGGAAACCAGCGGCAAAACATTCTTATTCCCAGTGAGGAGACGCGCCTTGATATGTACCCCATGGACTATGAGGAGTTCCGTTGGGCATTGGGAGACGACCAAACTATTCCCCTTTTGCGTACAATGTTCAACAATTTAAGTCCACTGAGTGATGATACGAATCGTCGTATGATGCGCGACTTCCGTCTGTATGTCTTGGTTGGAGGGATGCCCCAGGCTGTCAACGATTACATTGACACACACGATTTGAGTATTGTTGATCAGCGAAAGCGCAGCATCCTTGACCTCTACGATGAGGATTTCTACGAATTGGATCCATCAGGGCAGACCTCAGACTTGTTTCACGCTATCCCATCCCAACTAAACAGCAACGCCTCTCGCTATCAGGTAAGTAGCGTGATTGCAGGAGGGAAGCTGGACCGTCTGAGAGAACAGATAACCATTCTTAAAGATTCAATGACCGCTAACCTGGCTTATCACACCAATGACCCAAGTGCAGGCTTGGCATCACACATCAACCGCGACCAGTTCAAATTGTATTGTGGAGATACGGGCCTGTTCGTCACTCTCGCTTTCTGGGACGATGTGTTTACAGAGAATGTTATTTACCAAAAATTGCTGAGCGACAAACTGAACGCAGATGTGGGCTACGTATATGAGAACGTGGTATCGCAGATGCTGACGGCCGCAGGACATAAGTTGTATTACCATACATGGCCGACACCGTCGGGCAAGCACAACTATGAAATAGACTTCCTGTTGTCGCGTAAAGCTAAAGTATGCCCTATAGAAGTTAAGTCATCGACATCCAATGTCCATGTTTCAATTGATGAGTTCCAAAAGAAGTTCTCGGCTCGCATCCTTCTACGATACCTCCTTCATTCGAAGGACATTCGGAAAGAACGGGACTTGATCATGCTGCCAATGTATATGGCAATGTTTCTTTAGTGCAATCAGCTTATAGGTTTGAAACTATTACATATGATTAAGATGATGGTCTAAATCCCCGTTTGGGGCTCATTTCGATAGTTAAACTTAGTCAAAAGTGTTAAAAATGAGGGGGACGAAAACGGTACTTCAAAACTCTACCATATTTGTACCGCTTAATTGACAACCAACTGCAATCAATAAGTTGCATTTTCTGCATCGGCAAGTAATTTCGGTATTTTTGTAGGTTTTCGGTAAAAACATTTTGGTATTTTCGTAGGTTTTCGGTAAAAACGAATGTAGGGATGTCACTGACTAAGGATATTTCTAAATTCAAAATATTCTGTGCAGACACCGGCCTTTTCGTCACTCTCGCATTTTGGGACAAGGACCATACCGAGAATATCATCTATCAGAAACTTTTAAATGATAAACTGAACACCAATCTGGGTTACGTCTATGAGAACATGATTGCACAGGCGCTGGCAACTACTGGCAACAAGTTGTTTTATTACACCTGGCCTAAGGACGAAACGCATTATTACGAGATAGATTTTCTGCTCTCAAGAGGCTCGAAGCTTTACCCGATAGAAGTCAAATCTTCAGGTTACAAATCTCATAAGTCTCTGGATGTTTTTTGTCAGAAATATTCCCATGTCGTTGAACAGCGTTATCTAATCTACACAAAGGATTTGAAAAAAGATGAGGAAACACTTCTGCTTCCTGTTTACATGACATCATTTCTATAAAATGATCAGATGGCATTGATTCAGCGTTAAACTAAGCCAAAAGTGTTAAAAGTGAAGGCTTTGAAAGTTGTACTTCAGAACTCTACCGTATTTGTGGGCTTACCCGATAAAAGGTGGGGACTATGAGGTCGAAGACCTCGACAAGGCCGCTGGCCTTGCTGTGGTCTACGACCACGCCCGCAGTCCCCACCTTTTGTCCGCTGAGCCTGTTTGTGCCGTTTGATATATAAATACCTATTAATCACGCAGTTATACCGTGTGTATCGGCAAGTAAATATTTATTCAAATATTTAGTATTTCAATGCGCTATCTTTGGGACCTTAGAAAGCATCTTAGTTCGTCCATATCGGGATTATCAGTTCATTCTGGGCGAAATTTATCCAATTATCAGTAGATTTCGCCCGATGCGCTCATATTATGGGCGAAATCCATGCGGAAATGGATAGATTTCGCCCGAATTGCCTTGGCTGTCTCAAAGTTTTGTTGTTACTCTGCGATGGAAAACAAAATGGATATCATCTATGGAGACAATCATTGGACGGGAATCGGAGATAAAGAAGCTGAAGACAGCTGTTGAGAGTGCTAAGCCAGAATTTGTAGTCTTGTATGGACGCAGGCGTGTAGGCAAGACTTTCTTGATTAACCAGATGTTCAAGAATCAGTTTGCCTTCAAGATGACTGGCGTTATCGAGGGTAAACTGAAAGATCAATTTACAGCATTTGCCGATGCCATGTATGACTACGGATTCGATATGCCGGATCAGCCGAAGGACTGGATGCAGGCATTTATCATGCTGAAACATGCATTGAAGCATAAAGTGGAGAGTGGCGAACGGTGCGTTATCTTTATCGATGAGTTGCCTGCCCTGGATGCCGAAGGTTCAAATGTGGCCGGTGCGGTTGGCTATTTTTGGAACAGTTGGGCAAGCCAATACGATAACATCATTTTCATTATTTGCGGCAGTGCAACAAGCTGGATGATAACCAATGTCATTGACAGCAAGGGCGGACTGCATGACCGCATCACAGTCGAGATGCCGATCCATCCTTTTACACTCAAGGAGACCGAGGCATATCTAGATAGCAATCATTTCGTTTGGAATCGTCAGATGATACTCCAATCCTATATGATCTTTGGGGGCATACCCTATTACTTGAGCCTATTAGATGCAGAAGATAGTTTGGTGCAGAATGTGGATCGTCTATTCTTCAGCCAAGACGTGCAGATGCGCCGTGAGTTTCGTCGCCTGTTCAATACCCTTTATAGGAATCCAGATAAATACATTGATATCATCAAGGCTTTGAGCAAAAGCCGCAGGGGTATGACACGTGGGGAATTGGCAAAAGAATTGAAAAGCGCTAACAATGGCCATCTGGGAAATCGATTGGAGGATCTTATCCATTGTGACCTCATACGCAAGAATATTGTGCGCGAGAAGGAAATCAAGCGAAAAGATGCCATTTATCAATTATGCGACTTCTTTAGCTTGTTCTACCTTACCTTCATAGACAGGGCGGAGGTAGAGCAACAGTATTGGGCTCACCACATCAACACCCCAGAAATCAATTCATGGATGGGACTTACTTATGAGCGTATCTGTCTGGCTCATATACAGCAGATTAAACACGCTCTGCGAATAGATGCCATATCCACGCTCAGCTATTCTTGGCGTAGTAAAATATCTAAGCCCGCAGCACAGATAGATATCATCATTGAGCGGGCCGACAGAATCGTCAACGTGTGCGAAGTGAAGTATAGCCAGGGCGAATATGAACTGAATAAAGAAGAGTACGACAAAATATGCAAACGAAGCAACGCCTTTATTCAAGAAACAGGCCTTCGCCATGCGCCTTGGATTACCATGATAACCACCGAAGGGGTTGCATCTGGTAAATACGCTGGGATGATTCAGAGCCAAGTAAAACTTGACGACTTGTTCACTATTTAGTCAGTCTTTATATGGGGAATGACCGTTAAACTTGGTCAAATGTGTTAAAAATAAGGATTGTGACAATAGTACTCCAAAACTCTACCATATTTGTACCGTTCAATATGTAAATATATCATAATCAATTAGTTGCATTTTCTGCGCTGGTAAGTAATTTCTGTATTTTCGGATGTTTTCTGGATGTTAATTCGGGTATTTTCGGATGTTTTTGGTGAAAATATTTGCGTAATTTAGTATGATGCACTACATTTGCATACGAAATTAGGCATAGAAACGACTATGGAGAGAATATTCAAACGAAAGCTTTATGATCGCCTTCTCGAGTGGAAACGAGTGCAGAATGGCAAATCGGCTATCTTGATAGAAGGGGCGCGTCGTGTGGGCAAGTCAACACTTGTTGAACAGTTCGCAAAAAATGAATATGAGTCCTATATCCTTATTGACTTCAACGAAGCATCCGATGAGGTGAAGTCCTTATTCGACAACCTGATGAACAAAGATTTCATCTTCTTGCAATTACAAGCACTTTATAATGTTGTGTTGAAAGAACGGAAGTCGGTCATCATCTTTGACGAGGTGCAAAAATGCCCGCTTGCCCGACAAGCAATTAAATATTTGGTCAAAGATGGTCGCTATGATTACATAGAGACAGGCTCTCTGATCAGCATCAAGAAGAATACAAAGAACATCACTATACCCAGCGAGGAGGAGCGTGTGACGCTATATCCGATGGATTATGAAGAGTTCCGATGGGCTTTGGGTGACGAAGCCACGGTGCCCTTACTCCGCACCTTCTACGATAGACAACTTCCGTTGGACAAAGCCCATCGAGACAAGATGCGCGACTTCAGACTTTATATGTTGGTGGGTGG
>Ga0247610_10003269_pt1 | contig 17942 bp, 16 predicted proteins | sample 174DNAGHGhighgp2_FD_193483 | JGI IMG/M metagenome (GOLD analysis project Ga0247610, IMG submission 193483) | Sheep rumen microbial communities from Palmerston North, Manawatu-Wanganui, New Zealand - 1742 DNA GHGhigh gp2 | ecosystem: Host-associated > Mammals > Digestive system > Stomach > Rumen... | reverse complement strand
ATCCACTATCTTCATATTCGGATTCTCTGACATTAGCCGCTTTGCTTCGTTGACGCGATAACCGTTCACAAACTGGTAGAACGGGCAGCCGAACTCCGCGTTGATAAACTGGCTGAGATACGTGCGGTTCAATGGCAGCACTTTACGCATATCTGTCAACTGGAAGTTCGGATTCAAGTAGGGCTTATCCTGCTCCATCCATTGCTCAACGGCGGCACGCTGCGCCGATATATCCTCACGCTGCTCAACTTCACGATCCGGCTGGATGATTTCCGAGGCTGAGATGTAATTCATCGGATCACCGTACTCCTCCGAATCGCCACGCTGCAATTTCTGCCACGGGTCAGGACGGAACAGCACCTGCTCCGTTGTGTACATAAGCATAAAGGACAAGAGCCACTGCTGCGTGAACATTCGGTTGGGGATAAAACATGTGCATATAAAATAGAACGACGCACCTGCCAGAAAGAGCATGATCAGATAGCGCACTATCCACTGCACATCGATGCTGTCCATCGACGAGAAGTTGTTCTCACACCACTGGCGATACTTGTGTATATGCCGGCAAACAAGGAAAAAGAGTACAACCGGGAACGCCAGAATAATTGGCAGCAGATTGATATCCAACTTGTAATCCAGGTAGCCCAACAAGATCTGCGGTACAAGGAGTATAATCACTACCCACCACCTGAGCCAACCCGGACGTAACACCTGCGTGGGATAGACAAACAGCAGCCACGCCAGAAAATTGCCTGCCACAACCGACGCATTGAACAACGGATCCTCCGGCGTGCCGCCTACTGCCGTTACACCGTTGATCCGCAGCACAAGCATCAACCCCTCTATCGCAGCCCACGCTATCAACACACCTGCCCACGAACGGCGAAGCACATTCCCATCCAGGTGACGCAGCATTAGCCAACCGCACCAAAAGCAACCGACTGTCATGCTCAACGTAAAAGCAGGATCAATCATGTATGTGTACATATCCTCAGGGATAAACGTTGCGAGCCAGTAACTGACTACCAGCAGCACACATAGCACCAGGCCGAACACAAGTTCCGACCGGTAATCGTAATAAAGTTGGCGAATCTGTTTCGATATAGTATTCATCTCTTCTAATGAAAACTGTAATGCAAAGTTACAAAAAATATTTGATATTTGCAAGATATATTTGCACTTTTTGCTCAATACTTACCCAAAAGTCGCCTGCAGTTTACAATTTTGGCAGGCTTAAGGAACAATTCGTACACAAAAACTGACACAAACGCACAAAATATACACTCTTTTGAATGTTGTGCCGACAAATTTCACACATTCTTCTATCAAAAACACTTTTTATTTGCAAATGTCAAAAAAAAGTCGTAACTTTGCACACGCATTCGGCTAACGGTACTCACCGCTGCCGCTTTGCAACGTAAAACAATATAACAACATGTCTGTTCATACGCAAAATACCCGTCTGACGACAACAAAGATTCGCCAGATGAAACAACAAGGTGAGAAAATCACAATGCTCACCTCTTACGATTACACCCTCGCCCGGCTGGTGGACGAAGCCGGAGTGGATATGCTCCTGGTTGGCGACAGTGCATCCAACATTGTGTGCGGCAACCAATATACACTGCCTATCACGCTCGACGAGATGATCTTCCTCACCAAAGGCGTCGTGCGCGCTGCGCAACACGCATTGGTAGTCGCGGATATGCCGTTCGGCTCTTACCAGGTGAACGACGATATGGCTGTTGCCAACGCCATCCGCATGCTCAAGGAGAGCGGTGCCGATGCAGTGAAACTCGAGGGCGGGCAGGAGATAGCCGACGCCATACGCCGCATGGTGAAAGCCGGTGTGCCGGTCTGCGGACACCTGGGACTAACGCCGCAAAGCGTCAACCAGTTCGGCGGATATGGTCTGCGTGCCAAGGAGGAGGCTGAGGCTGACAAACTGCTCGCTGACGCACGACTGCTGGATGAAGCCGGCTGCTTCTGTATCGTGCTCGAGAAGATTCCTGCCGCACTTGCTGCACGCGTCACAGCTGCCGTCAGCTGCCCTACTATAGGCATAGGTGCAGGTGCAGGTACTGACGGACAGGTGCTCGTCCTGCACGACATGCTCGGACTCAACCAAGGATTCAAACCGAAGTTCCTGCGCCAGTTCGCTCACCTCGCCGAAAATATCCAATCAGCCGTAGGCGACTACATAACGGCAGTCAAAGATTCGTCCTTCCCGTCCGCTGAAGAAAGTTATTAACCCTAAAATATCAAACCAATGAACAAGAAATTTATCTGCCCTATCTGTGGATATGTTCACGAGGGCACCGAGGCACCCGAGCGTTGCCCGCAGTGTAAACAAATCGTTGAGTGGAAAGTTGCCGACGAGAGCAAGGGTCTGACCTGGGCGTGCGAGCACGTGCTCGGCGTTGCCAAGAACGAGCAGGATCCTATCATCCGCGACGGTCTGCGCGCGCACTTCATGGGCGAGTGCACCGAGGTCGGACAGTATCTGGCAATGGCGCGTCAGGCTGACCGCGAGGGTTATCCCGAGATCGCTGCTGCGTTCCGCCAGTATGCTTACGAGGAAGCTGAACATGCTTCGAAGTTCGCCGAACTGCTCGGTGAGGTTGTTTGGGACACCAAGACCAACCTCGAGAAACGTATGCTCGCCGAGGCGGGTGCTTGCGAAGACAAACTCGCTATCGCCAAACGTGCCAAGGAACTGAACCTCGATCCTATCCACGACACAGTTCACGAAATGGCTCGCGACGAAGCACGCCACGGAGCCGGCTTCCAAGGCCTGTACAACCGCTACTTCAAAAAGTAAGCGTTCTATCTGCAATCGCTCAAGCAGCGAAAGATAACAGCAAGAGGGTGTGCCAATGATAGCACACCCTCTTTTCTGTCTCACGGATTGTTGGAATTATTGACTGCCCCTATCGCATGCGGTTGCCCAGATACTTGCATATCTCGCGTTTCACGGCGTTCAGGCTGTTCAGTTGACCCAGCAGTTGCAGGGATTGCTCGCCGTCGGGGTCTGCTTTCATCTGCTGCTGCACTGCATCTATACGGTCGTTCACCAGACTGAGTCTGAGTTCGCACAACAGTTGCGGCACCAATTCCACCAGCAAGTCATGCTCCGAGCGTTGCTCAACATCCAGAACAACGTTTTCGGATATCGCCACCTTCGAGAATATACTCGACAACTGATAGCGGTCGGCTATCAGGTCGCACGCCAGCGAGTTGATCTGCTGGTCGGGGTGGAACGTGAAGAACTTCTCCGCCACGAACCCTTCATCGTTCTGGTGCGCCTTGAACTCCTCAAAGATCCGTTTGTCCGTCGGCAAAGTTATATCCACTCCGTCTGTTTCGATTTGCTGAAGTATATAGCCTCCCACGGTGATATTTGTGCCATTGGGGAAGGAATACAAAGCTTTGTCACCGTAGCGCACAAGCAGTTCGGTCAGGTTGCGCAGGTTCTGCTCGGTCTTGGTCATACGCGGGCGGGACGCAACTGTTTCCGTCGGCTCAGCCGGTGCAGCACTGTCGGCAGCAGGTGCCGACGAACTACGCGACGACAATATACCGTTCTGTTCTTGCATCCTACGCTGGGCACGGTACTCCTCCGTAGCTTTGTTGCTCGCCTCCATACGCTGCTGATCAACAGCACGCGTGAGCAGTTCGGGTGCAGTCTGCAGCAGTTGGGCACAATCGCGGATATACTCGTGGCGGGTGATCTCGTCAGGTATAACAGCTATCGAACGCACCAGGTCGTGTGTCAACTCTGAGCGCTGCGACGGATCGTTCTTAGCCTGCTCCCAACTGAACTGAGCCTTGAATCGGATAAAATCCTGCTGGTGCGCGCGTATATATTCCATAAACTCGGACGCGTCATGCGTACGCGCGTAGGAGTCCGGGTCTTCGCCGTCGGGCAGCAACACTACTTTCACAAAGAATCCTTCGGTCAGGAACATATCTATACCCCTTATCGCCGCATGTATGCCTGCCGCATCGCCGTCGTAGAGCACGGTGATGTTCGTGGTGAAGCGCTTGATAAGCCGCACCTGCTCCTTGGTGAGCGCCGTGCCGCCGGAGGCCACCACGTTACATATACCCGCCTGGTGCATCGACAGCACATCCATCTGTCCCTCAACCAGGTAACACAGGTTCTGGCGAGCGATCTGCTGCTTGGCTTGATACAGTCCGTACAACTCGTTCGTCTTGGAGTAGATTGTCGAGCCGGGCGAGTTGACATACTTGCCGGTTGGGATCTCGTTGCCGTTCTTGTCGTACTTCTTGCGCAGTATGCGTCCGGCAAAAGCAACCGTCTTGCCCGATGAAGTGAAGATCGGAAACATCACCCTGTCACGAAAGCGGTCATACACCTCACCTTTGTCATTCTTGCCGCACACGCCTGTGCCGATACCTGTATCCGGGTCGTTGGTCAGGTACTTGTCGATATACCCCGCCTGGTGCGCTGCATCGGTGAACGCCTTGTGCTTGTCAGGCGAGTAGCCGAGTTGGAAATCCTTGATGGTCGTATCCTGTAATCCGCGCTCGCGGAAATACTTCAGTCCGATAGCCTGCCCCTCCGCTGTGTTCCACAACTGATCCTGAAACCACTTGTTCGCCCACTCGTTGACGGCAAACATTGCCTCACGATTGTCTTGGTGCTGCTGCTCCTCGGGTGTCAGTTCGCGCTCCTCAATCTCAATGTGGTACTTCTTCGCCAAGGTGCGCAATGCATCGGCGTACGAGCAGTTGTCAATCTTCATCACAAACCCCACGGCATTGCCGCTCTCGCCGCAACCGAAGCACTTGAATATACCTTTGCTCGGCGACACGGTGAACGAACCCGTTCGCTCCGAGTGGAACGGACAAAGCCCGATCAGGTTGGCACCGCGCCGCTTCAGCGGCACATAATCCTGCACCACCTCCTCTATCTTGGCGGCACTGAAGATCTTTTCTATGGTCTGCGGAGGAATCATGTTTTAGTCGATAGTCAAGCAGGGGGTGGGTCTTAGTTCTGCCAAATATACATACCTATCTTGATCTGCCACTGGTCGAAGCGACCGCGGGTGTATAAGTCGGAATCCACGCCCATGGCACGGAACGTGTCGTAGCGGAACGGATTGAACAGACCGAAATCGTACCCGCCGCGCAGGAAGAACTGCCTGTACTGGAATCCTGCTCCCACGCCCCAGGTCACATTCACGCGTTTGTAGTCCTCAAACGCCTCGTTGTCGAGGTACTCGTAGCCGTAGCGTGTCTGGCGCTTTGTTTCATCACCCGAACGAAGATACTGCTGCTCCTTGAGCGAGAGGTGCACCTGGATCGTCGGACCCGTGTAGAGCATTACGTACGTGTCACCGGCTATCTCGAACTTGTACTGCCAATCGCAGAAGATCTCCAAACCCTGATACGTATCACGATAACTGGTTTGAGCGGTGGAGTAACCGCCTTCGCTCACGCTCGACCACTTGGAGTGATACGTGCCGAACGTGTAGTTCAAGCCCAGTGTCGTACCAAAACCTTTGATGATCGTGGCATCGTAACTCAAACCGACTTTCACACCGTTCATAGGGATTGTTTCCAGCGTTTTGGTGGTCGGACTGTTCACGCGCAGCGTAGGCGAGGCAAAACCGATATGGAAGCCCAGACCACCCATTTCTTCCTGTGCCGACAGACTGACTGCCAGCAGCAGGGCTAAGAGGATTGTTGATAGTTTCTTCATTATTGTTGTGATTATATTTTCATTATGTTCGTTATGCTGTCTTGGGTCTATTTGACTTTCAGGCTGCCTGTCGCCGGTGAGGACTGTTTGTTCTGCTCCGGCTCTTCTTCGCTGGCGGCACTCACGGCTTTCTTTTCGCCCCTAGGCGTTCGCGGCACACTGAGCAGCACATCTGCCGGCACACGCGGACGCTCATCCTCCGCCCAGAAGAACACACCCAGATACATCACTGCGTCACTCACCTGATCCATCGGATACATCGTACCCGTGGTCGCGGTCGTGAACAGCACGTGGTGAACCTCTCTGTTCTCCATAAATACTTTCACAAAACTGCTTTGCGTCCGGTTACAGCCGCTCAAGGTGTTGTCCGCCTTATCCACTGGGAAGAACACGGTCTCCGCATTGCCGTTCACATCCACCTGATACACGTCACCGTCACGCACGTGGGCAATGATCTCCTTACCGCTCATCTGGTTGTAGTGCAGCAGGTCGTGCTGCTGGATGCAGATAGCCGAACCCATCCCGTGGGCATAATCGATCTCATCATTGCGGAAATACACGTAAATGCTGTCCGCCGACACCTGGTTGTTCTCGTTCCAGCATACGGGCGCACCGTACATCTTACCGATGGAATCGTTGCCTAAATACACAGCCGAGTCACACACGCCCTGCATATCTTCGCGGTAGATACGTACGTTGTGATGCGCGCGCACACGGCGGTAAGTGCTGTCCTCGGGCAAGGTGTCTGCCAAGGCTATCTCCTCCGTAAACAACGTGTCAGCATGCATATATGTGTGCAGACTGTCGCCCCAGTGCTCCAGCAGTGCCTGATTGGTAGCAAATCCGTGCGAACCCCAATCGGGACGGGCAGTGGCTGCCGAACCGCTCTCGTACATCTCGCCGTAATGGCCGCGCAGCGTAACCTGCTCCGCCGAGTCAACAACCTCTATATTGCCGTACAGCCGGCCGTAGGACAACTTCTTGTCGTAATAGATCGTGTCACCCGTCAGGTACATCCCGTCGGTATGTATCACCTGCGAGCGGTCGAACAACTGCGACTCCTCCGTCTTGGTGTTGTAGAGGCCGTTGGAGGAGTAGATCGTTGTCTCTTGCTCATACAACACCTTGGTCGGACTCACCAGCTGCGCCACGTGCGTCTCGGTGTTGTACAACAGCGTATCGGTGTCCATCGTGAACCGCGGATTGACCAGATGCACACTGTCGCGGAACGCTGCATGTTTGTTGTACGGCGTGTATTGTCCCCAGCGAGAGGTCAGGGTGTTCAGATCATCCACGATCTTTCCGCCGGAGAAATAATACGCTATATCGTTCGTCCTGTCGTAGTTCAGACTGTCGGTGGTCAGCACCGCCTCGTGATGGATGAGCCGCACGTTCTGCCGTAGCCGCGCTATCTTCGTATTGCCGCTGTACAGCAGTTTGTCGCCGTAGCCGGTCAGCGTATCACCCTGTACCATCTTCACGTGCCCGAAAGCTTCCAGCGAGTTGCTTCCTTCGTAGAAGTTCGCACTGTCGCAGTACATCAGCGCCTCATCGTGGCGGAACAGTACGTTGCCCACCACGATCCTTGCATCCGGCAACTTCTCCTGATCAAACAGCAGATTATCCGCCCGCTCCAGATACACCAACGTCTGGCTCATTGACAATTGACAATTGACAACTGACAACAAGCCGACTACCAGCAACACTATTAACTTTTCAACTCTAAACACTCAACTCTAAACACTAAACACTCAACCCTAAACTCCCCTCCTTTCTGGGAGGGGCTGGGGGTAGGCTTCTCAACTCTAACTCTAATGTACCCAATTCGGAAACTGAAAATCACACCCTGCCCAGCGAGGGTCGATCTGTATGTACGTCTCTTTCTGCTTTTTGATGATCCAGTTATGGATGAACTCCGCCGACTGCTTCTGTATCAGCATCGACTTGACTGCCTGAAAATCGTCCGTCAGGTTGGCGCGGTGCACATCCGTCTTGTGCTTGAGTTTGACGATCGCGCACACCTCTTTGTTCTTCGTCGGATCCATCATTACGAACGGCTCGGATATGTCTCCCTCCTTCATCCCGTAGATCTGCTTGGCTACTTCGGCAGGCAGATCCTGGTACTCGAACTTCGATGCGCCTGTGTTCGGGTTGGTCATCAGTCCCGCGTTCATGGCGGTGTTCTTGTCCTGCGAATATAGGATGATCGCCTGCTCAAACGTCAGACTGTCTGCACGTATGGCTTGGGCTATACTGTCCAGCCGATGGATAGCATTGATCTTGTCGGTAGCCGACACGCGCGGCTTGAGCAGTATATGCCGGCAGTTGATTCGCTCGCCGTGCTTCTCTATCAACTGGATGATATGGTAGCCGTACTCCGACTCCACGATACGGCTCACTTTCTTCGGGTCGTTCAGGCTGAATGCCACATCCGCAAACTCCGGCACCAACTGTCCGCGACCTACAAACCCCAACTCACCGCCGTGCTTCGCGCTCTCGGTGTCCTCCGAGTAGAACCGCGCCAACATCGAGAAGTCAGCCGAACCGTTCATCACACGCTCCGTGAACTCGCGCAGACGAGACTTGATACGCTCCGTCTCTTCTACCGGCACGGGTGGAACGAAACTCAGTATCTGCACCTCTACCTCCGCTGGCATCATGGGGATAGAGTCTATCGGCAGACTGTTGTAATAACGACGTATCTCGGCTGGCGTAGGTTTGATGTTTGCCGTCAGCTTCTGCTGCATCTGCTGGATAACCATCTGGTTACGGACGTTCTTCATCATTTCCTCACGGATCTCCGAACTCGTCTTGCGGAAGTACTCCTCCATCTTCTCCTTCGAACCGATCTGCGAGATGTAATAGTTCATACGCATATCCACCTGATGGCTCACCGTGGATTCCGACACCTCTACCGAGTCCAGCTCCGCCTGGTGCAAAAATAGCTTCTGCACCGCCAACTGCTCGGGTATAACGCAATACGGGTCACCGGGGATTGCCTGACCCTCGTACTGCGCACGCAGCCGTTCCTCCTCCACCTCCGATCGCAGGATAGCTTCGTCACCTACGATCCAGATCACTTCGTCAATGATGTTCTCGTCAGCCATGCACGGCACGGCGAACATCAGCATACATATATATAGTATCTTCTTCATTCAATATCAAATTTTACTTTTCCGAATTTCACTGCCTCATCGTATAGTTGCTTGCGCTGCTGTTGCAAGAACGCTACCCGCCGCTGCGACAGGATGATCTTGTCTATCGCCTCACGCGCATAATCCACCGGCATAGGCTCACCCGCCAACCGGCAGTCCGTCACCTGCAACAGGTACAGCGAGGTCGAGTCCTGCTCCGCATACTGCTTGCCCGCCGCCAAGGTCTTCTGCCAGTTGTTCGTTGGCATACGCATCAGTATCTGGTTGCCCGTGCGCCACTGCTCGGTGAACAACTCGTAGCCCGACGCATACTGGTAGGCATACTTCTCTATGTACTCCAGGTTCTCTTCGTCTGTCAGATCGGTCAGTCTTTTCTTCAGTTCGGGTTGCAATGGCGCATCTTGGGGAATAACCAGCAGCGCACCGCGTAAGATGTTCTCCTGCAGGATGAACCGGTCGGTGTTGTGCACATAGAACGTGTCCGCCTCGGCATCGCTCACCGTCTTGGGCATACGTTTGTCCACCACGTAACGCTCATACTGCGCTACATACAGACTCCGGCGATAATCCTCCACCAGCGCCTCTATCTCCGGCGTGCTGTGGCTCTTGCCCTCCTGGTATTGCAATATATCCGTTGCCCAGCGGCGGATGAACGCCTCCGCGTAACGCGCACTGTCCTCCGGCGTGGTAGCACGCTGCGTCACGGCTGCCAGATCCTCCGCGTACAGGTAGTTGTTGCCCACCTGCACCACAGCACCCTCTTTCGCATCGCGCTGCAGCAGGTTGCAACCGCTCAAACCTATCAGCGCACAACCGGCAAGAATGATATATACTCTTCGTGTTCGTTTCATTTTCATCGTGATTTTCCTGCAAAGATACGCATTTTTTTGCATAAATGCAAATTTATTCGGATTTTTTATTCGTATTCGTGCAAATTGTCAATCGTGTATAGTTTAGCCTCCCCTACTTGCTCGTACGTATCCGGCAGTTCAACCTCGGGTGCCGGCACACCGCTGCCGATGGTCATAGCACCTACCTCAACGTGCATCTCGTCCCATATACCCGTCTGCAGTATATGCCGCAGCAGTGTCGGTCCGCCCTCCACCAGCACCGAGTGTATGCCGCGCTGCGCCAGGTCGCCGAGTACGTACTCCCAGTCCGTGCGCTCGCTATAGACGATCGTCGGTGCATCGCCCGAGAAGATCTTGGCATCTTTTGGTATGCGGTGGTGTCTGTCCAGCACCACACGCACAGGGTTACGCCCGGGCCAACGGGTGGTCAGCAGCGACGGGTTGTCCAGCAGTGCGGTACGCGTTCCCACCATGATAGCCATGTTCTCGGCACGCATCTGGTGCACGATCTGTTTCGTCACCGGCGTGGATATAACCAGCGGCTGACTCTCCACTTTCGACTTTCGACTTTCGACTTTTGACTTTCGACTTTCGACTTTCGACTCCCTGTTATCCACAAACCCGTCTGCCGTCTGTGCCCACTTCAGTATCACGTACGGGCGGTGCTTCTCGTGCAGACACAGGAACCGCTTGTTCAGCCTCCGGCACGCCGCCTGCTCCACACCTACCGTCACCTCTATGCCCGCATCGCGTAACTTCTGAACACCCCTGCCCGACACTTGCGGATTAGGATCAAGTATGCCCACCACTACACGACGCACACCTTTTCTCACAATCAGGTCGGCACAGGGCGGTGTCTTGCCGTAGTGCGAACAAGGCTCAAGCGACACGTATAACGTCAGGCTGCCGTACCGCGCGGCTCTCTCTGCCTCGGTCAGACCTGCCATACGCGCGTCTGCCGCACGAAAACACTCTACCTCGGCATGCGGACCGCCGTACTGCCGGTGCCAGCCTTCGGCTACAACTCGGTCGGTTGCCGGATCAACCAGCAACGCACCTACCATAGGATTAGGCGCAACGTAATACTCCCCGTTGGCAGCCAACTCCAGGCAACGTAATATATAATCAGAATCATTCATACCTTTCTTCAGACCACCTTCGGCTGACAGACCGCTTCGCTGACAGATCGTTTCACTGACAGACCGTTTCACTGATAGACTTATTCTGTCTATATTCTCTCAGCGAGCTACGCGAGCGGTCTGCCTTCTGTCAGCAGCCAATAGGCTGCGGTCTATATTCTTTTTTCAAAAATATTTGCAAATCTCAACTTTTTTTTGTATCTTTGCAGCGTGAAAGCGATTCTCGAACATATTGTCACCCGGCTTACACCGTTCTACGGGCCTCAAGAGGCACGCGAACTGGCGTTCTGGATCATCGAGGAGACAACCGGAATGAACCGTTTTGACGTCAGCATGCACAAAGGTACAAAAAATATACCAGAATTAGAAATAATTTTAAAAAAATTATCCGAGTACGTCCCTGTGCAGTATATTTTCGGTCATACTGAGTGGCTCGGTTTGGATCTCAAGCTCACTCCTGCCACGCTCATTCCCCGTCCCGAAACCGCCGAACTCGTCACCCTCATCTGCAACCCTCAAACACTCAAACACTCAAACCCTCAAACACTCAAACCCTCAAACACTCAAACACTCAAACACTCAAACACTCAAACCCTCAAACACTCAACCCTCAACTCTTCTCCCCTTCTGAGAAGGGGTCGGGGGATGTCTCTCAACGTCCTAGACCTCGGCACCGGCTCCGGCTGCATAGCCCTGGCGCTCAAGCAGCGGCACCCCGAGTGGCAGGTTGCCGGACTCGACAACAGTCGCGAGGCACTCAGCATAGCACGCAACAATGCTGCGCGCAACAATCTCGACGTGCACTTCTTCTATGCGGATATACTCACCGACGATATCGGACATTACGACCTTATCGTCAGCAATCCGCCATATATACGTCCGTCGGAGCAAGACTCCATGACCGCCAACACCCTCCTGCACGAACCTGCACAAGCTCTGTTCGTGCCCGAGAACGACCCGCTGATCTTCTACCGGCGGATTGCCGAACTGCATGCCGCCGACGAGCTGTGGTTCGAGATCAACGAACATCTCGGCAACGAGATGATCACTCGTATGCAACAATCAGGTTACGAGGCACAATGCCTCACAGATAGCTATGGCAAACAACGATTCATTCACGCACAATTTTCCCGTTGACACCGATGCGCTCCTCTCGCGAGCACAACGTTATTGTGCCACCGCCGAACGATGCACGGCGGATGTGCAACAACTGCTCTCCCGCTTAGGCGCTACCTGCGAACAAACCGACGCAATCATCGACAAACTGCAGCAGCAGTCCTATATCAACGACGCACGCTACTGCCGGGCGTTCGTCCACGACAAAGTCGCTTTTCAGGCGTGGGGACGCATGAAGATCATCATGGGGCTGCGTGCCAAACACCTGCCCGACGAACTCATCAACGACGCTATCGGTAATATCGACACCGATACCTACAACGCCAATATCCGCAAACTCATCCTGTCCAAGCGCAACCAGGACCGACAGAAGCAACTGCGTTTCATGCTCCAGCGCGGATACACCTACGATGATCTGCAGTTTGTTTCACAAACGTTAAAGAGTTAAACTCTCAAACCCTCAAACTCTCAAACTCTCAAACCCTCAAACTCTCAAACCCTCAAACTCTCAACACTCAACGCTCAACATTAAACAATCCATAGTACTCGGACTCCGCCGCCACTCTGACAAGATGTCGCTGCTGCACGTCTATACCCGTTCCGAAGGACGGCTGTTGCTGCAGGTCTATGGCGCGCATGGCAAACACAAGGTACGCGCTGCCTATCAGCCGCTGTCTATCGTCGAAATAACCTGTTCCTCCCAACCTACACGGCAGATCCCTACGCTCGTCAGCATCGACCCTCTCTACCTGCCCGAAAACGTCTATACGGATATACGCCGGCAGACCATCGCACTCTTTTCGACGGAGATGTTACTGCTCACACTCACCCATCCGATGCAGGATGAGCAGATGTACGATTTTATCGTTGACTTCGTCCACGAACTCAACGACAATCCTGCACCCGAAAATTTGCATATTTCGTTCATGATCCGACTTGCCGAACTGCTCGGTATAGGCACTCCCGAACTGACGGATACACCGTTCGCTGACGGCATAATCGACAACTTTTCATCGGTTGCCCTCTCGCGCCACGCCAGGCAGGATATACTCCACCAACTCTGCAACTACTACCTCACGCATATCGAGTCGTTCCACATGCCCAAATCCCTCGATATCCTCACCGAAGTGTTCAACTAAGCAATACCGGAGTCCTTGCTGAAAATTAGCCATTTTTACAATATATATTCCGAAATCAATCGTGAAACCATCTACTCAAAAGAGATTATTCGTTGCCGACCGCACGATACGCGGGATAGTGAGAGCAGTAACTGTTCCGGTGTTTGTGCTACTGCTACTGGCGGCGGTAAATACGCCGTGGAAGCAGATTTTTGTATGGGCGTTCTTTGCCGTGGGAGCAGTGTGGATACTACTGATCGTGTGCCGGTTGTGCTTCTATCCGTTCGTGAAGAGTGATGAAGAAGAGGAGATGGAGGAGAAACTGGAGTATTTGCTGAACAAGAACCATGCAGAAGTGCTACGCAATGCGCAAGAGTATTCGCCCCTGTGCAATCTGACACCGCTGCAGGAGGCAAAAGTCAAGCAGCTACTGCGCGAACTGCCGGCTAATCCGCGAAAGACGGATTATATCTATATGTCCTATATAGCTAACTACCTGACTGCACTGAAGGAGTTGGGCAAAGCCAACCTGAACAATGTGTATGCCCTGCAAGCATGGGTGGAGCAAGTTACAGGCAAGCGGACTCCCGACTACAACCATTTCAACGAAGCACTGGCAAGCACCGCTGAATCGAAGGTAGCCAAGGCGCGCGAGGAATTAGAACATCTTCTCCGATAATTCGATTTGTTCGACAATCGCATCGAACTTTTGGACAATTCGTCTAAAAGTCGTATCTTTGTGCCCAAAATCTTACACAACTATGCGACACACATTACTCAGATCAATCATCGGCATTGCTACGCTGCTACTGGCGGCGAGCGCTTCGGCGCAGGACATAATCGTGACAACTGCGGCACAGAAGATTGAGGCAAAGATCACCGAAGTCACCAAATCCGAAGTCCGCTACAAGGAGAAAAATTATCTTGACGGACCAACATTCGTGATCAGTACAGATGAGATAAGCAGTATCATCTATGCGAACGGCAAGGTGATGCTATATAATCAGGCAGCTGTACCATCCGAGCCGCAGCCGGAGGAAGAGCCCGCCAAGGTTGTTACCGACGAGAGCCTGGCGGATATTCTGCTACTGTCCGGGCAGAGCATAACGGCACGCGTGACAGAACTGAAGAGCGATCATGTCACGTATGTTGTCGGCGAGGAGGTACAAACCTTGCAGGCTTCGCAGATCAACCGCGTGACGTTCCATAACGGACAAGTGAAGGCGTACAACACGCAAGAGCCTCTGATAGCCCGAAAGACTAAGAGTTCAGCCGCTGCTACTCCGTCGGCTCCGCGTACTTCGGGACGGATCTATCGGGATAATAAGGAATATATGCACAACGACAGATATATTTCTGCCAAAGAGGTAGCGCGAATCTTGGAGCAGGAGGACAAAGCCGCGTACAAACGCTGGAAGGCGGGTGACGGAATGGTGATTGGCGGTGCTGTTTGTGTAGGAATAGGCGGCGGACTGGTGATAGGCGGACTGGTATCGCTGGCATCGGGAGATGTTACTCCTTGCGTTGCGCTGAATTGTGTTGCGCTGGCGCCGTTAGGCATAGGATTGGGGCTTTGCCTGGGCGCAAACGCGCAATACAACAAGGCTATCGACATCTACAACTCCAAGTACGACCATGCAGCAGTGCAACTAAAGTGGCAGGTTGCGCCCAACGGAGTGGGATTGGCGATTGCATTCTAACGAATTAACAGCGAGAGTTATGATCGATGCAAAAGCAATCGGCAGTCCCCGAGCATGGGACTTGCATCAGAAGATTATTTTAAAGACTATTGTTAACATGATGCCCGAAGTGGAGGAGCATCATGGTTGGGACATTCTGCCGGAAGCATTGGTGACGGAAGATCCCAACGACAATTATCCCGATATTATTATCAAAGACGAGCATAAACGGCTGGTATTCAGCATGGAGATCACGCGCCGGAGGTATATCCGCTACGATGTACGGAAGTGCGAGCAGTTGCAACGGCGTTTTCCGGATGCGGAGTTTTATATTTTCAACTACGAAACGGATGTACTGTACGCGTTAGGCGGTGACGGACAATGGTACAGCAGCGAGGAGTATGAGATCAGCAGCCGCCTGTTTGCGCGACCGCTGACGGAGTATATCTACGTGCCGGAGGAGTATTAGAGCCGGTCGGGTGGCGTTTATTCGTTTTTCATTTCCTGATAAATCATAGCCCGGACAAAGTTGTCAAAGCGGTAGTAGCGTTTGCGCTTGCCGTTGCGGTCGAGCGGAGCTTGCGGGTCGGTATGCTTGTGCAACTGCGCTTGAAAACGTTGGCGGTAATCGTCGAGTCGTGCGAGCTGTTCGTCAGTAGGTTCGGTGTCGGATTTGAGCGTGGCAAGTAAAGCAGTAGCGCGTTTGGCTGCCTCGCCAAAGTGCTGCAAATGAGCCAGTTCGGCTCCTGTAGGCGGGTTGCGTTTGTAGTCGCGGGGATTGGCAACGATATATGCCTCAGTAGGACAGGTGTGGACCTCAATGCCGGAAGTGTCGTGCAAGTGTTTCTGGCGCTGAATGAACCTGTGGTTGCTGTCAAGCGCGCCTGTCATATTGTCAACAGGGATTTCGTAAAGGATTTTTGCCATACGGGTAAAGTTTTGATTTATATCGTGATACGGATGTTATTGCGACGTTACGAGGTGGTTGCGTTTTGATTGGGTTAATCATCTACTAATAACCTACTGATCATCTACTATTCACCTACTAATCACCTACTAAAATACCGAAACTGTTTTATAAAAGATACAACAAAAATTGTGCCGGAAAAACATAACGATACTCCATCAGCAAGCGGTAGTGAGCGCGACTGCCAATTTTACCATGCGAGGCCGAGGGTGATGCCAAGGCCGTGCTGGAGATATTGGTTGAAAGTTTCGTTATTGCTTTTGGGCTTGAACGCCGGGATCTTCAGGTCATTCTTAGTCCACTGCCAATCCATCGCGTAATGAAGTCCCAGGCCCAAGTCCACGGAGTTGAACGGGATGCGCCAATCGAGCCCTATACGCGTATCCGTGAGAAGGGCAAACCCGCCATATATATTTCCCGTTTTCATCGGTCCGGCTCCGGCACTCTGGGTAATACGCGGAACAAGCATGTATTTTCCCACCTGAATGGGCAGCTGACCTCCTAAATAAATGCCGAACATGGCTCCCGCGCAGGTTTTATAACCTAACTTGGTAGCGAAAATCTCGTCCTCGGTCATGGCTTCTTCGATAAGCGCGGTTATCTGCACGCCGGTAGCGATATAACCCCACCAATCATGCCCTACTTGCAGCCCCACCTGCTGGTTCATTCCCAGATAATTGTCATAGACCAACCGCACATGGTTTATATGATCCATATCCGTCACGATATGTGTAGCGGAGCGCTCGAATTTCTTGGCAGCCTTCCCCTTTTGCGCAATCAGACTATCGCGGACAGCAAGTGTGCGCAGAGCAGGGTCAAAAGGCAAATGCCAATCCGTCTCCCTTAAATCTTTTTGAACCGAATCCGGCAACTGACGGAACACATATAACCAATCTTCGCCTGAGAGAGCACGTAGAGGCTCCATCTCATTGCTTGCATCTGTTTTAGATGCTCCTAATGTGGCGATAAACGCTTGCACATCTTCTTTCCCGATTGCCAATCCCACTCCCTCACGGTAGAAAGCCTTCCAGGTGTTGATGCCCAAGATCTCGTACTTGCCTTCGGCGTTTTTGAGCAAGAGCGGTCCGCCGCTACTACCTGGATCAATAGAAGCCGTATGTTGGATGATACGCGAAGCGTGCTCGTAGCTGTCCACATCCACTCGCGCATTAGATATGTTTCCGCGCGTGAGTTGCCAAGACGGTTTATTTGCCAACTCGGGAAAACCTACTGCCACAATAGAGAGATCTTCCTCTATCTCACCGGCATAAAGCGGCAGGGCGATCATCTCACACTCGGCAGGAAGGGCAACCGCCGCCAAGTCCGCTTCGCCGATATTCGTTACTTCGCAATGCTCGTAACGGAGCTTTTTCTCGTGGAGCTGGAAGGTGAGGGTTGCTTTCTCGGCGTAGCCGATGACATGGAGGTTGGTGAGCACATATTTCTTACCACCTTGCTCCACTACGACACCCGAACCAAAGGTTCCTTCGTTCTTATAGGCCGTCAAAGCCTGCGAGGCACTTCTCATACCGGCACGTGCCATGTACAAAGAGTAATCCGCCATCATCGCTCTTTCCGAGTCTGCAAACTCAGGAGAAACGATACATACGCTGTGCCGCAGTTCTTGCGCGGACGCCGACATCCATACACATAGCAGCATAGCTGCCAAATAGAAAATACGTTTCATATCAAAAAAAATTATTCGTCGTCCCCCACTACGCCGTTAGATACCGAATCCGTTTTCATCTAGGGGATGATTTTAAGCGGCTCTTCCGCTTTCTTTCCCCCTGCCATTTCGTCCAATATATACTGCATATCGGAGCTTTTGAGTTTGCCTTTCTTGATAGCCGTAGCGATCTCTTCATTCTCAGCAAACAGTTTCGCTGCCTCTTTCTTCATCGCCATAAAACTGCCATTCACCATTGCCAATTCAGCCAGTTCCAACTCCGGGCGAACCAGATAATAGAGCGTAGGCGTGTTCGGTCCGTTTCCACCTGTAAACTTCACGAAATACAGGTCGCCTGTCTTCTTGTCTATCTTGTAGTACATCTCGCATTGGAAAATCACCCCCCATGCACTTCCCATCACCGGATTACCCCATTGATGCTCATTATGCATCATCGATTTGCGGGCGTGGACGTAGTACAACACGTGCTTCTTATCCGGGAAATCCTTATGCCAGATCTTGA
>Ga0247610_10003268_pt1 | contig 17943 bp, 6 predicted proteins | sample 174DNAGHGhighgp2_FD_193483 | JGI IMG/M metagenome (GOLD analysis project Ga0247610, IMG submission 193483) | Sheep rumen microbial communities from Palmerston North, Manawatu-Wanganui, New Zealand - 1742 DNA GHGhigh gp2 | ecosystem: Host-associated > Mammals > Digestive system > Stomach > Rumen ... | reverse complement strand
GTAAAAGTGGTGTCACATCTAGCGGAATTAAAATGGTGCAAAACAAACAATCAATGACATATGATCAAGTTAATAAATTAACCCCATTACAAGCAAGAAATGAAATGACAAAAACAAATCTTTATTATAATACAACAATATTGAGATTACGAGCAAGAGCAAGAGGATATGTTGTGAGTGCAGGAACACCATATTGGAAGTTTAAAAATGGATAGTGATAAATATGCCTGATGATTCAAATAATCAAAATAATAATCAAGATAATCAAAACCAACAAAATAGTGGTAGCGGTAATCATATTTTTGCTTTTGGAATGGATAGTAATGCACAAGGAGATATGAATAATGTAGAAAAGATGAAGAGTACATTAGAAAGTTGTGGAAATAAAGTTTATTTTACACAAATTGGACCAAATCAAGAAACATATTTACCAGCAAAAGCAAAAGAAGTAGGAGCAGATACATGTATATTTGCTTGTTTAGTTGCACCTGCAACAATATGGTCTTTTGGTGAAGCAGTTAAAGCAGGCACATTACCACATACTATTTTTGCAATTGAAGGATGGATGGCAAAAGCTAATAGTCTTGAAGATGTTCGTAATACACCTTTTGAACCTGAACACGATGCTGGACAATTTATGACAGGTAGTAGTACCAGTAAAATGGAATCAGAAGCAAAAACTGTTGGAGAATATGTTGACAATAATTCACAGCATATTAGTATATGTTATGGTAATTCTCCAGAAGAACTTGCTCAAAATATTTGTTCAGGTACATGTGGTAGTGGTGGAGGTAGTAGTAGTACTGTCACTTCAAGTAGCGGTGGAGCACAAATCAAAGATAAAACATTTGAACATTGCATAAAAAGAATTTGTGCAGCAACAGATTCAGTATTTCTTGTGGAAAATAATGCAGCAGTTCTTTTTCCATATACAGACTGGATGGCTTTTACACTTAGACATCAAATCAATCAAGTAAGAGCAAAAGATATGGACCCAGATCTTTTTGAAATTGATTATAATACAGATGGATTTTATAATAAAGTTACAGTTGTCTGGGGAGCAGATGAACAACAAGATAAAGTTACATCAGATAAGGAAAATGAAGAAGATAAAAAAACAATAGGTAACACTACAACAATTCAAAAAACTATGCCAACTGGCGGTACACAAATATCTGAACAATATGATCCATTAGTCAATATATATGGTGAATTGGAAAAAAAAGTTGTTACTAATTTTAAAAATGAAGAAACAGCACATTATGTAATGAATGCATTGTTAATTCAATATATACGTGATTTTAATAATAGTTGCAGAGTTAGAGCAATCCATAATAACAAATATGTTGGTGGAACATTTTATGCGGTTGAAAATCCGAACACAAAAAAATCAGAACTTTTTTATTTAAATAGTTATACTATATTTAAAGAAAAAAATCAACCATTAGTCACAGACTTGGAGTTCAAATATGGACCTGAAGGTGCAGAAGAATTGCTTGACTATCAAACACTTAGTGGTGGAAGTAGTAGAGGAACAGCAACAACAAATACAGGTACTTCTGCCACAGAAGATCAAATATGGAAAGATGCTGCAAAAATCAAATATGCACATGCAAATTCAACTCAAGACCCAGATGAGGCATGGAAAATGTTTGGAGGCAAAGAAGACAAATCTTCAACAGATTGTTATGGTATGAGTTCATATTTATATTATCGTTTCAATAATCAAGCAAATATTCCTTGTAGAGTTGTAGGTGATTCTAGTCACCATGTTGTTATGATATATAAAAATAATGCTTGGAAAGAAACAAGAGATGAATATAAAAATTATAATTTTGATTATTTATTTAAATGGAAAACTGAACAAAACACTACAACATTATTGGAAGCAAAAAACCCACCATCAGGTAGTTCATCTAATGCAAACCCAAGTGGAAATACAGCAAATCAAAACGAGGTTCAAAATGCATGATTCAAAGTGGTGAATTATTTCAAGGATTAAACACAAAAGGTAAAAATCTACAAGTAAATACACAAGTAATTACATTAACAGACAATTTAAGCCACCCATATTGTTCTGTTATAGATATTTCTAAAAATAATTCATACCCAATTGGATCTGCAATTTTAGAAACACCATATACACCATATATATCAAATTATTGGATTAAATACAAAGGTGTTGTGGTGATTAGTTTTGATTTGGTTGCTCTTAATAGAACAAACACCAATTCACAACAATATTTAGATTCAAATGAACTAAGAAAGCGCATCATTAATGAACAATACAATTATTCATTTATTGGTAGAGTGGGTCATTTTAAACAAAAAGGTAATAAATTCATTATTCATATTGAGGATCTTGGTTGGAAATTTTTACAAAAAGTACCAAAAGAATTTCGTGATACATATATTGCCAATCAGCCATTAGATAAAGCATTTCAGGCAATATGTGAATTTCTTGGTATTGAATTTGCATATAGTATTGAAGATTTAAGTGAGTATACATTTGGAGCAGATGGATATTCTATAACAAAAGATGGACAAGTTGTAGAAAATGTAGAAACAATTCTTTCAAAATGGCAAACAGAATCACCTGAAGAAGAAAATAAAGATGATGAACTGGATGATCCAAAAAATGAAAATCCTGCATTAATTGAATTAGATAAAAAAAATGAAAAAAATGAAAATTATATAAAAAAAGATAAGCAAGAAGATCAACAATTAGATTCAGATGATTCAGCATTACAAGAACAATTGGATAGATATCAAGAAGATTTTGATCAAAAAATAATGGATTTATTTATTGGTAATCAATTTTATGATTCTAATGTAACAGACAATATTATGGATTATAATAAAATTACAGTTACACCAACTGTATCAACAGACACATCTAATAATAGCAATAGTATAGAACAAAGTGATGAAAATGAAGAAAATAAAGGAGAACATGCAAGTAAGAAATTATTAGATAGTGGCAAAAGTGGTGTAACATTGTCAAATGTCAATTTCAAAAAGATAGCATTAAGTTATAGTCAAGTAAATGCTTTAACACCAGATCAAGCATATCATGAATCACTACAAACAAACAAATATTATCACACAACAATTATACGTTTAAAAGCAAGAGCCCGTTTAAAATATAATATTGGGCCAAATACTCCATATTGGAGATTTAAATAGAGGTTTTATTATGAGTCAAAAAATTTTTAGGCACACACCACATCGGGGTGCAGATGCAATTAAAATACTTGCGGGAACAAAAACAAATGCAACTATTCGTGATTTGGAAGAAACTATAGAAGATGTAGAAGAAAAAGAAGGTGTAGTTAGTTTTATTGATAAAGATAAAATTAATGGTAATGGTTGGACTGTCAAAGATCAAGATGGTGGAGTTTATTTATGCAATTGTGCATCTAATATGTATCAGTTGCCTGAAACAGAAGAATATGGTGGACTATATTATCCAACCAGTACAGTAAAAGTAAAATTTACTATTAACAAAGTTTTAGGTACAAATACTATTACAGAAATAATTTCATTAGGTGAGGATGAAAAGCAATTGGATTTATCTAAATGGAAGCATGGAGATAAAGCAACAACAATCATCGCAAGTCCTAAATCAGCAATATCAATATCAGATTCAATAATTAGTTTCAATTATAATAATGATAATAGTGTTACTGCAGATGAAAATGAAATCGGTATTGATGGTAAAAAAACAAATATAAATACAGAAACTTTAGCAATTAATAGCAATAATATCACAATTAAAGATACATCATTAGATGATTATTTGCAACGGTTAGCACAAGAAAGTAATAATCAAGCCAACCAACAACGTGGTAATGGCATTGACATATGGCATCAGAATAATATGGGGCAAATTAATCTTAATGTTCAGTCAGTTTATATTCCTGCAAACACACAAAGAATTATTAAAGATTTGAAAGATCCAAGTTTATATCCTGAACAAACACAAAGACAACCATTATTAACTGGTAGTGATGTTGATGAAATATATATATATCCAAACGGACTTGTTACAGTCAAGTCAAGAAGTGTACCGGCTTCATATCTTAAAAAAGACATTTTTAGTACACATAATTGGATTGCATCACCATATTCACACAAAAATTTACTAATTGTTACAGTAGTTAAGACATGCGAGTGTTGTCCAGAGGATATTAATGGTACACAAACATACTTTAACTATTGTCCACATTGTAAGACTTGGAATACTTTATACAACAATTATAATCTTATTACTTGTACTGCTTGTCATAATACTTGGTGTCAAGCTTGCGGTCATATGACTGGTCAAGTATGTACAGATAAAACAAATACTTTAAAAAGATATAATGACTTTGTCATATCTGCAGTTGGTATGCCTTGTAGTTATTGTAAAAATGAAATACCATATGGTAAAACTCGTCAATATGCAAACTATTGCCCAAAATGTCATCAATGGAATTATTTAAGATTAGAAAATGAATATCAAAATGGGGAAGAAAGACGATACTTACATTGTGATTATTGTGGTGAATCATATTGTGCTAATTGCTCAATTTCACAAGGACGTAGCTTCATAACTAATTTCCTAAATGATAACACAGTTTATGATTATAATACTTTTATAGAAAACTTTCGCAAAATCAAACACATAAGAGATGAATAAAATGGTGGATATAGTAGTAAACAATGGAGAAGATCTATTAACACGATTATGGAATAATGCAATCTCAAGAGGTGTAGTAAATCGACGTATTGATAGTTCAAGATTGGGTTTACTTTTTTCTGCAATTGCAAGTGAACAAAATACTACAATCAGTTTAATACGTTCATATATGAACCAATTTGTTTTATCTACAAGTACAGATAAAGTAATGGTTGAAAATATGGCACGAATGTTTGCTGTGCGTAGATTAGCAAGTAAATCAAAAGTTGTGCTTCAATTCTTCCGTATTGGTGATGACAATTCTACAATAAGAATTAAAGCTGGTTTTAAAGTTGGATCAACATCAGATTCAAAAATAGCATTTAGAACAATATCAGATGCATATTTATTCAAAGGAACACAATCAGTAACAGTAATAGCATACTCTGTATCATCAGGTGCAAAAAATAATATTGCTGCAGGTATGCTAAACAAATTTGAAAGCAATGGATATAATGCTCAAATTGCAGTAACCAATCCAGAACCAGCATTTGGTGGATACAATGATGAATCAATTGAGGCATTAAGAAATCGTGCAACAGGATTCAGATATGATAGAGATGGAACAAAATATAACATACAACAATTATTATATCAAAACGGTATTCCTCAATACAGATATGCATTATTAGAATACAATGATGGACCAGGAACATTCCAAGTATGTGTAGATACAACATCAGATGCAGAATTTGAAGATATACAAAAAAGTATTAATTACAGACATTATGTTGGTGTAAAACCAACTTTCATAAGAGCTGCAAGAATGTACATCAATATTTATGTATCTATTACAACAACAGGAGAAAAAGACTACACACCACTTGAAAAACAAAACATTTACAATCTTGTCAATACAAGAATACAACGATTCTTTGCCGCATATTGTGTAGTCGGAGCAGACTTAAATGTTGGAAGATTAAAAGCATCATTATATTCAGGATTAGTGGAATATGAAATTGAAGAAATAACATTAAGTTTTGATCAAGGAGTTGTCATTAATCCACAAAGCATAATAGTTGTACCAGACAATGCTCGTGTATTTGCTAATAAAATAATTACTGATATTAACTATGATGGTGAATATGTATATAACACAGAAGATTCTAATGATGACTATTCATTAATAGAGGAAGATTAGATGGTTACTTGTAACAGAAATATTATAAAAACAATTGAGTCAGAAAATATTGATGATGTGGTTTCTGATTTTAATGAAACAACATGTCAAAATTTAAATCCTAATGCAGATATGTTAGATTTTAGAACAGATATGGATCAGTTACATTTTTTTGAAAAAACAGACTTTGAGCCCTGTAAAGATCTATGGATGATCTCAGATGAAGAATGCTTGTGGCAATGCATAGTTGGAGAAATAAAGACTCCATATCGTTCTTTAAGTAATTCTTTGGGTCAGCTTAATTATGGTTGTAAAATATGGAATATGATTGGGCGCAATATAGACCCACTTGAAATAAAAGATTTTGAATCTTATATAATTGAAACCTGTTTAAAATATCCTGAAGTAAACAATGTAACACATATTGATACAAAAATAGGTCAAGATAGTGGTTCTTTTCTTTGTAATATAACTATTGATAGTATTTATGGCACTTTCGATGGTGTTACACGTATTCCAAAGGCATTACCAACACAAAAGACTTGGACAACCAAAAAGAAATATTTCGTCTCTTAAATATATTAGAAAAAATAAATCATCATAATTATATTTTATTGAGGTTTTAAATTGGATTATAATGATTTAATTACAAATAGTGGCTTTCAAAAGAACATGCAGGATACAAATTGGTTAAAACTATTTCCAAAATGGTGGTCGGCCAATGATCCACTTATTAATATAATAGGGCAAGAAATTACCTATTTAAAAGCACAGGCTATTTTTGAACTACTTAATGTTGCATTAAAGCCACCAGTATTACTATGGCAAGAATCAATAGAACACAAGAACTATACTGAATCATTTACAATTAACAAAAGCAAAGAAGAAAATGATTCAGAAGTTTATGAATTAGTTAAATTGCCAGCACCTCAATACAAAACATATGGTACAATTAACATCACTAACAATACTATTGATGATGTAAGTAATTTTAAAGTTGCACTTAATGATGTTGATTATATTGTTATTTTAGATACAATTACACAAGAAGATAAAATAGTTGTTAATGTTGGTTCGCAAAAAGTATACATTAATGACAATGAAGCAAATATAATAAAAAATGGAGATGGACTGTCATATTTTAAAACAGGTATAAATAATGAAATTTATGATACATCTACACCATTACATAATGAAGCAATCAATTTAACTTTTAGTTGTGAAGATGTTGATGAAATTAATATTGATGTTGATGTTATTTTTGATCGTGTTGTATTTGTAAATGAACAAAATATTGAAGTTCATGGATTAGAACTTATACCATTGGAAAAAATTGAAATGTATGCATTATATGATTTTCCATACAATTCAGAGTCTAATGGTTGGAGAAAAGTGTATGAAAAAGAATATGATGTTAGTACTGATGTTATATATGATATGATTACAACACATTTATACACAAAGCAATTTTATGTAGAAGTATATTTTAAAGGACTTGATCATCCATATAAAGTTGGATTTCCAGCTACAAAAAATGCTAAATCAGATTCTATTTATCATATTAATGAACATATTGATCAATGGGGAGAATATTTAGGACTACAACGTAGAGACTATAAAACAGACATTCCTGATGAAGATTATCCATTTACTTATCCACCATATTATCCATATGATATAGAGCAAGATTATTGGTACTACCAACGTCTAATTAATGAATATGCTTGGAATGATTTAGCAATCAATGATGTAGATTTATTGGATACAGAAGGCAATCCAATAGTTCGTTTACACTCAATAGATCCGTTTGTACAAGATTTTGTAATATATGCAAATTCACATTATCCAAAAGAAAGAGAAAATATTGATTATACTATTTTTAAACCAAATTATGTTGATCAAGGCATTGTGGAAGCGGCATATAAAAGAGTACCATATTCTGAAACTCAAAATTTATTAAGATATGATAACAATAAAGCATATATTACATTAGCTAATAAAGTGGGCACAAATATATCTGCACAAAAATATTTATCAAGACCATTAATAGTTAATTTTGATTTGACAGATTTGCCAAATGATATTGATATTGATGATATTTCTGTGTTGGTGGAAGCTGAAGCAACAGATAATAATATTGATAAATATAGTAATAATGAAACAGGTATCATAATTTATGGTATTAGCAATGATTTAGTTTTTCCAATGACTCAATCAGACAATTATGGTTTGCAAGAAAAAACAATTGAATATAACTTGTCTGATACTATTGCAAAAATAAAAAAACAATATGGTTCAGTTGATAGTAATGTAATTCAAAAGGCAACCATAAAACCATTCGCATCAAAGCAGAACACCTATGTATTGATTCCTTTTACATTAAAAGAAAACGATGAAATTATAGATGATATTACTGAAGTTTATGTAACATATGATGGATATGGAACATATAAGGGTGAATATCATAACTCACAAAAACAAGGCAGATATATTAAAGTATATATTCCTGAAATAGTGCCTAACAATACAATTTATAAGACAACAGAAGAATTAATACAAGAAGTAACAATTACTATTGCTTGCAAATCAGAAGCACATGCATCTTTTACAGGAGCACACATACCAGCAAAAGTACGATTAGTTAGTGAAGATGTACAAGTATATAATGAAGAAACAAAAAAAGAAGAAGATGCAGAACAACTTAATTTTTTAGAATTATATGGTCCTTTTGAAAATCAAAAGTTGAAAACAATTTATGTAGAAGATGAATGGCACACAGCAAATCTTAGAAATATAATACAAAAAGACAGTATCTCGTTTGTAAATGTTTTTGAAAATGATAGTGAAACCAACACACCAACTATTTTATTAAAAAATATTCAGTTAAAAATAAATCATAGTAATAAAAAACCTCAATTTAAATTAAAAACACAAATGAATTATCTGAATTTACAATCACCAAGTATTGCACAATTATTAGTTACTATAGAAAATACTGGATCAGTACAATTAAAAACAAATGTTGATATTGTTAATGCTAATAATGTTAAACTATCCAATAACTATATTCCAGTAGATTTAAATATTGGTGAATCAACAACAGAAACTATTGACATATACCCAGAATATCCTATATTGGATGGACAATATGACATTTTAACAGTTTGTGAAGATAAGACATGTCATAACACAATTACATTATCTGCAAGTGGTTTAATACAAACAGGTATACAATTAGAACAAACATATGGTGTTTATGGACAACAAGTAAGTTTTAAAGCTTCTGTTATAAGTGGAGATAGAGTAATTAATGAAGGCAAAATTGCAATTTATGTAGATAGTTTCAAGATTGATGATTTTGTTGTAATAGATAATAAAATGGAAGGTGTTGCTTATTCACCAAAAATATTCACACCAGGAATTCACACATTAGAAGCAAGATATAGTGGCACAGAAAAATATGCTTCATCACGATTAACATCATCACTTATAATTACAAAAAATAAAACCGATGTTGAATTAATAGCAGAACCAATAACTGTTTACAATAAGCAATATGATATTAGTACAACAGTTACAAGTGATGGTTTTGCAATAAACGAAGGATCAGTTGTGTTTTATCTTAATGATTATCGTTTAGGTTCAAAAGAAGTTGTTAATGGTCAAGCATCATTCACTATTAGCAACTTTGATTATCCACCAAAAGAATATTTACTGAAAGCAGTATATGAGGGTACAAATAGTTTTGCTAAAGAAGAAGCATCACAATTAATTACAATTATCGGTGGAGAAACAGAAACAACAGTTACAGAAATTAAAGCAAAACCTGATGATACAGTTTTATTAAAAGCAAGAGTTACTAATATTTATAATATACCAATATCTGCTGGTAAAATCCAATTTTCAATTACAGATGACAATAATATAACAACTAATGTTGGAGACCCAATAGATGTTGTTAAAGGTATTGCAGAAACATCATATCATATATCTGACACCATTTTGGTAGGATTAGACCCAAATACAGTTAAGCAATTCACAATTCAAGCAAATTATACAGATGAACAAGACAATTATCAAAGCAGTTCTGGAACAAATACATTAACCATACAACGTGGTGAAGTATTGATTAGTTGTAATAATGTATTCTTTGGGTCACAATATGAACCATTAGGATTCTTTGTAGAAATTAAAGATGCAGAAACACATAAACCAATTAATGATGGTACTGTAAGTATATCAATTCCTAATTTAAATATTGAATGTCCACCAGTAACATTAAATCAAAACGGTTATGCCATTATATTATATAATCCATTGAAATTTACAGCAGATGAATTTGAACAATTATTACACTTTTATTTCCGTGAAGGAAAATTATTACCATGTAAAGATGCAAACAACAACAATATACAATTATTTGTGAGTGAAAACACACAATTAAATAATTTTGTAAACGATAATTTATACAGAATTTATGATGGTAAGTTAAGTGATTTAAACATTATGGACTTTGATATTGTTGAATCAAATGGAGAACGTCATTTAGTTTATACTATCAAAAATAAAGATGGCACAGTTGCAGATATGGAACAAATATTCATAAGTGATAATGGTCACTTATATGCACGAAGTACATTTGATGCTCGTGATATTAGACAATATCAAGAAGGAGTATTTCCAGTAAGTGTTAATTATACTTCTGAATCAAAATACAAAAACAAAAATAGATATAATAGTATTGAAATGGTTAAATCTATTGTAGATATAGATATATACTCACATAAAATTAAATATAATGATATTAACAAATCTATTATTTGTTATGTTACAGAATATAATTTAGGTACAGATCCAACAACAAAAACCGTAAATGATGGACAGGTTGTATTCTTTATTGACAATATACAAGTAAAAACATCAGAAGTAGTTAATGGTATGGCTTTATTATCATCTGATGATTTATATGACATTAAATATGGTTCACATTTGCTTACAGCAGAATATATGGCAACTAACAAACCTCACACTTATACATACACAGATATATATGTAGAACCAATAACATCAATTATTGAATACGATTTTAACAAACAGTTCAAAGGTGAAAAGTCAAAACTAACAATATCAATTGGAATTGGAAAACAATATCAATTACCAATCACCGGTGATGTAAACATTTATTTAGACGACAAATTATTAACATCACAATATCTATATGGTATTGAAGATATGGAAGGAAACATATCAAGTGATCAATATGATGCTGCACACATAGCAAAAACATATTTAGAATTTGTTATTGATATGCCTGAAGATATTGATATTGCAAAACACACACTTACAATTGAATATTCTGGTGACAGACATATTTTACCAAGCAAAGAAATTATTACATTAGAAGAAACAAAATTACCAATTCAAATAGAAACAACAAATATTCATGTTGCACAAGGAAATATATGCGAAGTCACTTATGACATAAGATCTCAAGATGATGGTTTTATTAATGATGGTGAAATCTCCATTAGTTCTGGTGTTACAAATCGTATTGTAAAAGCAAAAGGATATATTAAAAATAACCAAGTAACATTGAAATGGTTAGTTGATGATGACCCAGGCGAATACTTATATACAGTTGAACTTAAAGATAGTTTACATTATCAATTAACACCTTTTACACAAAAAATAATAGTTGATTCACCATATGATGATGTATATATTTCACATAATGCAAATAATGATTATACACCTAAATTTACAACATTACAAGAAGCATTACAATGTGTTAGCAACACAGGAAAAATACATATTATAGATTATGCTAATATTGACACTAATATTGTTATCGATAAAGATATAGAAATTATTGGATATAATAATTCTGAAATAAGAAAAGATATAGACGATTTATTGATTAGTAATGGAATTAAGAAATATGGTTTTTCAGATTTTGATAAAACAATATATGAAATTGTTGGATTAACAAAACAACATTTAAATACAACTGATTTCCATATAATTGAAACAGATGTTTTCTTTGTAGATGATAACAATTTAGTTCCAATATTTTTATTAAATGATGGTAAGTTCTATTCATATAAACAACTATCATTATCCACCATTTTGCATAATTGCAGTTTAACTTTAAATGGACAAGTTAAAATTAACAATATACATATGTTATCAAAAGATAGCAACAATGTTAATGATTTAATTGTTAAAATAGAAAACAATGTTCAAATGAAAAAAATGATTATTGACAAAACCGTAACAATCAATAATCAAAAAACATTAACAATTAATGAAAGTGCCATCTATGGTAATATAGTTGGTTCAAAACAATATAATTTAGATAATAATTGGTGGGGATCAAATAATAAACCACAATATAAAATCAACAATCAAATTATATTAAAAATATGGACACCACAAGATCCACCAGTTATTGGCGAAAACGTACAAATATATGCTGGATTAGTTGGAGAGAACACAATTACATATGATTTGCCAAATTTACAATACCATTTCGAAGCAGAAACTGGTGACTTTTCTAATGTTGATGGTTTCTTAGTTGAAAATATTGCTCGCACAACTTATTATGATGGAGCAACAAAATGTAAAATATACTGTACTGTTGATAATGAAACTGTTGATTTAGACATTTATGACTATGATCAAAAAACAGAAGTCATATTAGATGCAACAAAAGTAATACCTCTTGGTTATCAAGTACCAATTTATGCCAAAGTTCAAAGCTTAGCAGATACTTATTATTTATTTGATGAAAATTTAAATGTTATAGATAATCAAACATCAATAGAAGGGTATGTTAATTTTTATTTAGACGACAAACAGATTGGTCACGTAAGACTTGTTGATGGATTAGCAGAATTGCCATTATTTACTTCTACAAACAAATATAATGATAGTACTGAATATGAATTAAAAGCAATTTACATTCCAAGTGATAATCACTTTGAGTCTTCATCATCAAAAAATATTACTTTTACTACCGAAGATAATATTTGTTATGTTTCACCAAATGGTACAGATGATGGTGATGGAACTTTTGGTAATCCTTATAATTCAATACAGCAAGCAATCTTATCAAACAAAACAACCATATATTTACAAGATGGGATATATGTAGACAACAATATACAAGTAAGTAGCACAAAGAATATTAAAGCATACAATGACAATTGTGTTTTTACTAATAATACAGAACTTATATTTAACCATACTAATGGTACTTTATTATTATATGGATTAACATTTGATAACAATAACAATTATATTGCTACAAGTACTGCCACTCTTAATATTAATAAATGTATAGTAACTAATCATAAGAGTGATTATATTATTAATAATGGTACAAGTACAACAATTACTAATTCTGCTATTATTATAAATAATGAAACAACTAAGATTTTACAAACACCAAGTAAAACATATAGTTTTGATAAATGCTGGTTTGGAACAAATGATCCAAATGGTACAGAAAATATAACAAACAAACTAAATGATAATATCACATTTGACAATTATGTTGTTATGGATTTCACTTCGTCAAAAGAAAAAATCTACTTAGGTGCTGTTGCATATTTAACTGCAACAATTAAACATTACAAGCATGGCACATACACATTATTAAGTGAAAACGAATTACCATTACGAGTTGCTCAATTCTACACCACTCATGGAACACTAATGCCAGTTAGAGATTATACCTATCACAATCAAGCAACAACATTTTTAAATACCAACACAGACAATAATGCAAATAAAATTTTAATAAAAGCAGATATTAATGCAAATTATACAAACAAACCAATAGTGTTAAAATGTAATGTTAGAGATGTGCAAGGTAATACAATAAATAGTGGTAAAGTAAGATTTAAATTTACATATAACAATCAAGATATTATTCTATATGGTGATATTAATAATGGTGTTGCAACAGTTACACATTCAACACCTTTAGTTGTGGGCAAATATATATTAGAATGTGCATATGAACAATATAAAAATATTAGTACATTTACAGTTAGTGACCCACAAATATTGGTTTCAAGTTTTAGTATTGTAGATGCAGATCATTTATATGATTTAACTTTTAATTTAAGTGTTGCTGATTCATTTGGTAATACTAATATTAATCAAATTGTTAATATTTATGTTGATGATACTTTTGTTAGCCAAGCAGAAATAATACAAGGACAATTAACAAAAAATATTTCATATGATTTCCTAACACTTGACACTCACAAATTATTAATTACAACAAAGAATGTTGATAGTAATTATGATTTATTTACAGTACCAAAAACTTTTAATGTTACTAAAAAGGATACATATATTGACTTCCCATATGTAGGGGCATCATTAGGTGAGGAAATAGATATAACTGTACAAATATATGATAATAATAAACGTCCAGTTCAAGATGGATATATTGATATTATGTATGATAACCAAATTGTACATATGAACAAAAAGATGCAGTATGATTTGAATGGTGAAATTAATACAATACCAGTTAGAAATGGTGTTGCAACATTATACAAATTTAATACCCAAGAACAAGGACAACATTCATTAGTTATTCATTATTATGGAACTAATACAGCATACAATGACTGTATTCATACAAATAATATATTTAACGTTGGATTAGATGAAGTAGTGCTTGAATCAGAAGAATTAACTAAACAATTAGTTGCAAACATAGGAAAAGAATTCTCATTAAACTTCCCAGTTAAAGATATATATGGTAACTATGTAAAACGTGGAAGAATCAATTTATTCCTTGATAATGTAATATTACTTAACAATGAACCAATTAATGTTATGAATGGATATGCCGAATTCGTAAGCACATTACCAAATGATACAAAAGTAATGACACACGATTTATCTATTGTTTACACAGATCCATCAAACAAATATTTACAAACAACATACCAAACTAAATTAAAAGTGCAACCAATAGAAACACAAATTATTGCTAATACTATTTACGCAACTCCTAATAGTCCAACTGTGATTGATTATTCAATAGAATCAACATATGGTACTGTAAGAAGTGGAAGATTGGAAGCATATTATGGTAGTGAGTTAATTGGTTGGTCAGATGTTTCAGATGCAATTACTACAATAACAATAAATGTTCCAATGTTATCTGCAGAAAATACATATGAAATAACATTAAAATTCATTGCACAAGACAATTATGCAAGCAATTCTATAACAGTTCCAATGATTATTACAAAACCAAATGTTGTTATTACCCCATTACAAGAACAATATTATCCACAAACAGACTTTAATTATATTGTAAAAGTAACTGATAAGAACAATAACAATGTCAATTTTGGTGAAATCACATTATATATAGATAATGTTGAAACAGATACAAGAACAGTACAATTGGGAAGAGCAGTAATTCCTTTATCATTGGATACTGTAAAAGATTATAATTTCACTATAATTTATCATAGCAATGACTACTATGAAGAAACACCAGAAAAATTTATATTTACTGTTGACGATATAAAAATAAATAATATTACACTTAACAATTTATCATCTATTCCAAATACAACATTGGATACAACATTAATCTTTGATACTCCAAGTGGTTTTGATGTTAAAGATGGATATGTTGATATAAGAATAGATGATGTCAAATTAGGTGCATTTGCTATTGTTGAAGATGAAAAATATGTATCAATTAATATACCAAACTTAGATGCTGGCACACACAAATTAACTATTGATTATTATGATTCAGCAATATTTAAAGATGACAGTTTTACTCAAAACTTTGATATTACTAAACAACATATTCATCTAACCACACCACAATCAATTTCTGCAACATTGAATGATCAAATTTCATTTACAACAGAAATAACAGAAAAAATAGATGGAACATTAGAATATGCATTAATAACACACGAAAATGACACAATACAAGAACGTTTCATTGGTATAGATCAAATAAATAAAAGAAACGAAATAACTTTCAATTATCAATTACCAAATTTAACACAAACAGAAAACACCACATATGAAATCGAAATCCACTTTACTGGAAACACTCAATATTATGAAGAAACAAAAACTTTCCCACTTGATATTAGCAAAGGTGATATTGCTACACTAAATATTAGCTTAAACAATGTTGAATATCAGTCAATGCTTAGAATTTTAATTGATACAGAAATATATAATGCTACACCAGTATATGTGTATCTAGATGATCAACAAATTGGCTATAAACAAACAGACAACACTAATGATGATGATAAGGTTGAGTTTAGGTATCAGTTAGATAATACATATTTACCTAATACTGAACATACTATTACAGCAAAAATTAATGAATCAACAACTTTTAATTCCAAAACAACAACTAAGACATTTACAATTGATAAAGGAACACCAATAATTCCTAGTAATGAAATAGAAGTATATGTTGGTGAAAAAGTTGTACTACCAACATATGTAACTGATCAAAAAGGCTTTGATATAGAATCAGGTACATTAACATACACTATTGATGAAACCTTAATTGGTGAGTGCAGTCCTAATGAAGATTTAGAGTATCAATTAGATAATACATATGTAGAAACAAAAGAAATAACAGTTATATATGAAGCAGAAGAAGATAGTTATTACAAAGATGTAACAGACACAATCACACTTTTATTACAAAAAAATAGAGTAAATGTAAGTATTGATAATTATGGACCAGTTACACGAGGTACTATTATTGAAGAAAACATCACATTATCTTCTCCAACAACAACACAAATACAAGATATTCCATACGAGGTATTATTAGAAGATGAAGATGTAACAGAATCATTACCAAGTCTTGCTATACCTTTAACTTTGTCTGATTCAGATAAATATATATTAAATGTCAAATTTGATGGTAATGATATGTTTTTACCATTTGATTATAAATTTGAATTAATAAATCAAAATGCATCAGTAATTAATTTAAGTGATGTAGATGATTTAGAAACTGCTATTAATTTAATTGGTGAACGTGGAGTTATCAATATCGATGAAGATATTAAAGATGTCACTATTACAAATGATAAACATATTACTATTAATGGAAATAAACATACATTAACTAATTGTCAAATTAACAACACAGGCTATTTAATTATTAAGGATACAATATTTGAAGAGTCAGAAGATAGTGCAATTAAAAATAGTGGTGAATTATATGTACAAAATTGTACATTTAATGACAATGAAGCACAATATGGTGCAGCTATATATATTGACAACAGAAATATAAATACTGAGATTGACAAGTGCACATTTAATGGAAATGTTGCTTCATTATATGGTGGTGCAATATTTTCAAATCAAGGAAATGATGTAACAATTAAAGAATCTGTATTCACTAATAACAAATGTGAAAATTATTATGGTTCATCTATAGCAAGTTATGGACATATATACATTTCTCAAAATATGTTCTATAAAAACATTGGACAATGTGATGTCTTTATCGCAAGTGGCACATGTGATGCAGAAAATAATTACTTTGATGGATCAATATGTTCAATTAAAAACCAAGGAACAACAAATTGTGAACTGAACTATTGGGGTTGGAATTCTGCATCTAATATCGAAACAAACAATCCAACAATCACATTTAATTCATGGTTGTTAAGTAGATATGAAATAGATTACAAAGAGCCAACGTTAGGAGATATACATCAAATTATTACAGCAAAAATAGATCAATATAAAAATAGATTAGAAAATGAAACTTCATTATATAAACAAGTTATTGGCAATGTTCCAATTATAGTTAATGATGAGACAAAATATTTAAATGAAGAAATGGACTTTGCTAATCAAAATATTGTATTAAAAATTGGACAAGAAACATTTAATATTGGGGCTTAAAAATGGAGAATACATTAGAGTTTGTTGATAAACAATTAACAGCAACAATTGATAATCAAAAAAAAGAAATAGATATTTATAAAATTATCAAACTACCAACACAATTCTATTTGAATAAAAATATTGATACCATTTTAGGAAAAGAAATTAGTATTGA
>Ga0247610_10003266_pt1 | contig 17948 bp, 11 predicted proteins | sample 174DNAGHGhighgp2_FD_193483 | JGI IMG/M metagenome (GOLD analysis project Ga0247610, IMG submission 193483) | Sheep rumen microbial communities from Palmerston North, Manawatu-Wanganui, New Zealand - 1742 DNA GHGhigh gp2 | ecosystem: Host-associated > Mammals > Digestive system > Stomach > Rumen... | reverse complement strand
TCCGGCAGCCAGACTGAGGTTGTTTGTCACCTTGAACGTACCCATAACCTGGGTTCCGAAGTAATACTGGCGGCCTTTCATATATGTGTCGAAGGAATAACCTGTGGCAGAACCGGGCTGCAAGGCATTTGCCAGAGCAGGCAACATAGCCACCTGACTCTCGAACGAGCCCAGACCGTCGTCGAACGTACATTTACCGCCACCGCCGCTGATGGCAAAATGCAGGGCAACACTCCAACGGTCCTGCACGTATGCGAGATCAAACGAAGGAATCAGCGGGGCGGTGGCCTTTCCCTTGAAGGTCTTTGTGCCACCTTGATTCTTTATGCCATTCACGGTTCCGAGGGCAAACAGATTGTCGCCGAACGTAGATTCAACGGTTCGTGTCTGGAACGCACTCTGATTTGAAAGGGCGAAGTGCCACCCTTTATTCAGGAAAGCAATACCGGCCGGATTAGCATAGGTGGAGGTGATATCAATCTTTGCCTCCTGAGAGAGATTGCGGCCGAAAGCTGCGTTCTGGTTCGTGTTTGTGAGATAACCGCCTGCGTAAGCCTGCACCGAGGCCACCATTGCGGCAATGATAATAGCTGTCTTTTTCATAAGTTTTTTGGTTAATATGTCTGATTAACTGATGCAAAGGTAAAGTCATTAACCAAAACAGCCAAAAAAGATGCACAATAATTTGCATTTTGTGCACATCTCTTGCTCTATATCAATTCCAATTGCACAAAAATCCACAAAGTGTGCATTAATAGCATTATGCGCAGCCCAATTATGAATTAAGAATTATGAATTAAGCATTGCATTAATAAGAAAGATGCGCCTCAATCGAGACGCATCCATTCTTATTAATATTAAACGTGTAAGCTTGGGCTTATTTCGGCTGAGCACCGCCACCACTGTGAACAGTCTCAATTGTCTGATCACCGACCTTGATTTCTGGAGCAACAGTCTCACCCTGACCGGCAATAGCCTGACCAGTAGTAGGATTAGTTGTAACAGTCGGAACGACGATGGTGTAACCCTCATTGGTCTTACCGTTGACATTGTTTACGATGGTAGGAGCCTGACCTGCAGCACGCTCGTCAGCAGTAACGGGCTTCAGAACGAAGGAGCTGGAAGAAACGACAGTACCAGTAGCGGTATCCACAACTGCGATGGTGAACTGAGTGTCGCTGGTCACGTTCTGGGCAGCAGCCTGATACTCAGCAGCAGTAACGGTCTGGCCGTTCACCTGATACTGGTACTGGCAACCTGCGGCGGTTGCAGCTGCAGTCTGAGCAGCGGTAGCAACAGGTACGGTGTAGCTGGTAGGTACCACGTCGTCAAGATCCTGATCCTGGCATGAAGTCAGCACGCAAGCGGTGATCACTGCAGCAAGCATGCTTACACTTAAAAGAAACTTTTTCATTTTGTAAAAATTTTAATTAAAATTTGGGTTAATGTATTTGTCTTACTTTAGATTTTTTTGTTCCTTACTTGAAGGTCCCGTTTAATATTCTCTTTACGTATTCTTCCACAAACGCCGGTTCCCAGAGGTGTGCGGAGTAGTGCTCGTCCGGTCGGGTGATGGGCTTTTCTCCCATGCTCTTGAAGGCGAAGTCACTATTATTCTCCATGTAGTACTCCATACTGTAGTATTCAGGCAGTCGCACACGGACGAATCCGTTTCGTTTTTGTCTCTTACCCCCCATCGGGATAGCGAAGTGAAATCCTACGTTCTTTTGTTTACCCTCGTGGAGGGCGCCGTAGATTCCTATGGCATACTCTCCGAAATGGCGGGTAATGTCGAGTCGGACTCCGTAGTCTCCGAACATCCACCTTCCGCCTTGCAGCTCAAACTGCAACTTGGTGTAGGGCTCGTAATAGTCCGCTGTAGCGAGAAGGTTCCACTGGTCCAATTTCGTTATCTTGTATTGGGCCGCGAAGTATCTGTTCTTGATGACTCTTGCAAATCCCTGATAACCGGTGATGCCTCCGTTTATTCTGAAGTCCAGGTTCCGGGTAGCGTGAAACTCAACCTTTGCCTGCGCACCAACGCGGTTGTACCTGAAGAATCCCAATGCGGCGCTGACGTACCAACGTTTGCTGCTCACAATCTGCTGCTCAATGTCATTCACCCCAAACTGAATATATCGCTGCTCACTGGTTCTGTCCGTGAGCCGATAAACAATGGGGATTATGGCCTGAAGTGTGAGTCGCCCACCTTTCCATAGGTTCATTCCAATGGTGGGGGCTATGCGGATGTTGTAGTCGAACAGATGGTCAAGATAGTGGTTGTCAAAGCTAATCATCGGGTAGAAGGTCAAATCAATCTTTCCGGTAGATTTACGCTTGGGCTTCTCGTCTTTAAGACGTTCCTGAACCATTCGCATCTCGCGATCCACTCTCACGTCCCATATTCCCTCACGCTTGAGGGCGTGGACGACGAGCTGTGGCATTTTATATTCTGTGAGGAGCAATTCGAATTGTTTCGCATCCGGACAACTCCTTTCCATTTGTTTTATGGCTGTGGCTGCGCCTCTGAACGTTCCTCTGTAAGAGTGGTTCTCTATAGAGGCGAAGACAGTGTCCGCCACAATCTTAATCCTAATGTCTTCAAAACCTTCATCCTTCAGGAGGTCTGCCGCTGCATCTTCTTGTGCCCAAGCTGCTGTGCTAAAGCAAGTTAGAGCTAAGCCTACGATGGCAGTTTTGATATTCATTTCCCTTTGGATTATGTGTTTAATTAGTAGTTATTTTATGGGCATTAGCCGCTGCTTACACCCTAGTGCTTCAAAATTTAGGGCAAAGGTAATACTTTTATATAGAATAGAACTAATCTTTTGAAAAATTTAACTCTTTTTATATTTACAGGGAGCGTTTGCGCAACGATTTCAAGGTGAGAAACAGGTCAAATGTTGTATTCCACTCGCTCCAATACCAAGCCTCATCCTCTATTCTTATGCAGGTATTTTCACCTGGTCCGACAAAAGAGAGCTTTCCGGACAACAGGTTTATAACCTGCGGCATCCGTCGCAGAGCCTGCTGACTAACAGCCCGGAACTGCAGGCGGTGGTTACTGCCTTTGATTATCACCGGCCCCTTGCGGGCTGCTTTCGTATATATGGCAACAAACAGATATATGATAGGGAAAAACGTGAGTAGGAACGTTAAAGCTATGAGAATATCTGTTGTACGCTTGTAAATGGAAGACCAACGATCTAGCCCCTCTCTTGTAGGGCGGGGAGTAGTTACTTCCTCTGTCGCGATCTGGTTTGATTCAGGATGTGCTCCGAGAAATCTCATCAGCAGAAGTCTCTCCGAAGGAATCAGTATCAGCAGAATACCATAGGTCAGAAGGAAGAACAGCGAGGTTCCGATATGAGTCTGTGTTATCCACAGCAACAGTTGGGAGAGGATCACGAACCAGATTACCGTCAGGATAGAGTGATGGAATACAATGTGCGGCTTATCACAAGTCAGTTTTGTGCCGATTTGCAGCTGGACTACGGAATAGATGAGAGCCAAAAGCACAAGGAACCTGGTCAGAAACATACTGGATAGCGGCGGCAAGAGCCAACGAGCCAGAAGGCTGCTAACAACAGTCATCAGCAGGACCTCCAGCAGGAGAATCAGCAATTGCAGCGTTTTCCAGGATATAGTTCGTGTCATTTGTTCAGGTCAAGAAGAGTTCTGGCAAGAGGCAGAACCGCAGTCTTTAAGATTATGTCGTTGAGACGGTGCTCGCCATCGAAGGTTGCAAAATGTGCATCGCCATAATGCTTCTTATATATATCCTGGCAGTTGACTGTCTTGTCGTGTATGCCAAAGAGGCCATAGACTCGTTCGCGTTCCTCGGGAGTCACGCCCTTGAAGCTCTGCTCCTCCAGCTCGCGGAACTGGGCAATCATCTCCTTATCCACCTTGAATGTCTTGGCTCCGTCTTCCCGTTTGTTGTGAAAGTCATAGTTCCCCATCCCGCGGAAGGTGAGCAGACGCGCCATCTGGAAAGAGGGATTTACGAGGATGCGTTTGTATCCGTACTGCAACTCGGTATAAAAACCTCCCATCGAGGTACCGATGATAAGGTCAGGCTGTTCGTCGGCAATATACTGGCGCAGAAAGGCAATTGCATCAGCAGGCATCACGGGAATATCCGGTGAATGAACCACAACGCCCTCGGGATATAGAGCATTACGCATGTTCGTAGCGGTACCAGAGGCACCGCTACTCGCAAATCCGTGTATATAGATTATTTTCTTCATTTCAGAATCTTTTGCCCCTTTATGATGTAAATTCCGCGCGGAAGTGTGTTGAATGTGGCACGTGTGGCGACTTTCCGTCCTGCGGAATCATAGACTGGAGTGGCGGGTGAAGCGCTGTTCAGGATTTCAACCACATCCTCGTCATCAGCAGCAGGCAGGCAGAACAGACCGTCATGTATGTCAAGATACTCTGGCTCGTCCCAGAAGGTGGCGTACATACTGAACTGGTTGGTCTGTCCTATAGTGGGCTGCTCAAATACATAAGCTACGGAACCGCCGTCGGGATAGAGGCCAACTGTCTGCTGTGCGCTGTGCTTGCAGTAGATCAGCGTATCGGCCCACGACTCGTCAGCTGCCGTAATCATAACGCAGCCGCTGTCTGCATCCAGCTTGAACGAGGCGTGCAGCTGGGTCAGGCTTTCCTTCTTGTCCGCCCATACTATGAGATATCCATGAGCAGGAACAACGGTAGAGTATGCACCCTTTGACGCGGCAACCACCTGCATCTTCTTCGGGTTTGTAATCTTATCGCTGAGGTACATTCCGGCGATATCGATATCCTCGTCCGTAGTGTTATACAGTTCGAAGCAGTCTGCTTTCTTCTGATAATCATTGATATAGATGTCATTGGCAGCACTCACTTCGTTAATCATTATCGGATGAACGTTGGACTGTGCCAGTTCCGTTGCGTCGAGCGGCTCGTATGTGGCCACAAGCGTGACATTTCCGTCTTCTGGAAGTGTCAGTTCGGGCTCAGTGGAGATAAGGTCACCCTCACTCTCGGTGCTGACTCTCAAGGCTGCATCCCAGTAGATATCGGTGCTGGTGGCGTTGTTGTTATGAACCTCTACGGCAATTACGTTCGTGCCATTATGGAAGAGTCTGGAGTCAAGTTCTAAGGTTCCGCTCTCCGGGTTGGCGTTTGCATAAGTGTCTGCGTATGAGCTGAATGTCGGATTTGCTGTCTTGCTCATCAGATAGCGTCCGCCCTCAGAACCATTGACATAAACCACGAAGCCGTCGTCTGCCACCCAGTCGAGAGAATAAACGCTGGAGGACTTAGCATTCTCCAAGTTAATCTCCTTGCGGAAGTAGTATGTAGGATACTTGTGCTGACTGTCGCCGCCATAGTCGAGGAACGTCTGGTAGCCTCGCCCGTTACTGGCATCCGAAGTGAAGTAGCCAAGTGGTGCGTTACCGCTCTCCCACTCTGATTCGTCATAAGACACTTCTTTCCAGTCCTCTCCATCCAGTGAGCCTTTGTCGTAGTAAAGCCACTCGTCTCCCTTGTCAAAGAGACTCTTGCCAGAGGTTACACCCTGACCGGTCCAACCAACAAACTTCATACCTGCAGGGGCCACAGCTTTGACCGTAATGGGAGCAAAGAGGCGGCCGGAGAACTCGCCTGTGGGTACTGGCATACTATTAATGTATATGCGCGCGAGGTCGTTGTCCGAACTGAGGCCGACTAACTGACCATTTCCGTAGAAGCCATAGTTGCTGTTGAGATATGAGCGCATATATTCAATGAATCGGGTCTGGCGCGAGTTAGAGAAGGAATTCTTCACGTCATCGGCCGTACGTGGGGACATCCCTTCAAGAGACAGACCGGCACTCACGTAGTCCTTCATTTCATTGATTACCTTAGCGGCTCTCGTTGGCTCAAATACGCTGCCCACAGCGATGCAGTACTGATCGATGAACTGTTTCTGGAACTCCTCGTTGTTCAACAGATTGAGGAAGAGCGTTACAAATTCAATCTCTGCCGAGATGCGTCCCGACGGATATAGGTCAGAGACGCCGTAAAGTTGGTCGAATGTATAATACCGTTTATCGGCGAATCTTGTGAAGGGGTTGCTGTCAGACAAGGCGCCGTCCGTATCGAACAGGATGAAGCGGAAACGTCCGCCATCGCGGTCGCGGAACGCCTTGATATTGTTCTGAGGCCAGTCGCTGCCGCCGATGTAAAGTTCAACAGCCATATAGTTGATATACTCCTCGATGTCAATGAGCTGCTTTATCTGCTCGTAGCTCGACTCGTCAGAAGCACTTTCAGACAGCTCCATCAGCTGATCCCAAGCTTCCTTGGTGCCAGCCTGCTGCACATAGCCGCTGTCGGGAGACATCTTCCACTGGTCCATGTTGTCGGGGTCAAGACCATAGACCGCAAAGCCGTATGTCTTGTTGTTCGGCTCGCGCAGGTTCAGCACACCGATATATTTACCGTTGATGAACTCATGAACCGGGCTCCAGCCCTGTGTCTCCAAATAGAGGCCGCTGCTGCGCACCACCTGCTGAATGGCAGCGTCCTTGATGCGTCCGCCGCTGTTGTCGTTACCGCCGTTGCGCAGTTTCAGTGATTTCTGGCGCAAAAGTGGGCGGTCTGCGAAGAAGGGGTAGTTCATCTCGTTCAGACCCTCGTAGCGTTTGCTGGCCTTGAGGTTGCTGGAGTGAGGAGTCCAGGCTCGGCTCCATCCGCCGGCAGATTCCATACCCAGCTCCATATTGAAGGCGGCACGACCGTCAGCTGTAAAATACTCAAAGTTGATGGGACGCTCCCAGTCGCAGTTCCAGTTGCAGGCCCCGCTCTGTCCGTTGCCGGGACGACCGTTGCCGTTACCGCGCACGAAGATGCCGTAATCTGCGCCGTTGATGTTCTCGTCGGCTGTCACAATAGAGACAATCGGCAGAGTGTAGTTCTTATTGCGGTATATGAACGAGCGTGTAGTTACCGGACTTGACAACATTCCGTCCTTGAACAGACGCAGACGCAGAACTGTGGTCTGGCTGATTTCAAACCTACCGTCGCCACTAGTCATACCGTTCTCCAATGTCGGCGTAGAGCCGTCTAAGGTATAACGCAGGGTTGCTCCAGGAGGCAGACTTACGGAAGCCGTAAGCACCGTTCCCTCTTCAAACATTCCTCCATCTTGGTTGATTACGGGAGCCGTGAGACGGCCAGCAGCGAACGTTGAACTGTTGTTCGAGGCGCCAGGCGTCGGTTTGTCCGTATATCCCCACTCTTCGCCGCCGTCAGTCTTGCGGGCGTACGATGTGCGGCTGATGGCTTCGGGATAAGTGAACTGTGTTATCAGCTGTCCGTCGGGATCGGAGATATAAAGAGTTCCGCCGTCGCAGTCCATCTTCATGTCGAGCATGAGCGGAGCCCAGCGGGAATAGTGGTCCATCCACAGAGTGCAGTATCCGTGTGCAGGGAGAGCTCCGGCAAGGAGATTAATTCGTGCCTTCGTCAGATTATTGGGGTCGTCACTGACATAGAAACCGCCGAGAGATGCCGTACGGTCTGTCGGGTTGAAGATTTCCACCCATCCGCCGAAATTGAACGACGGGTCGATGAACATATCCACATTTGACTGCTGAACTTCATTAATAACAATTTGGTCGGCAGTTGCATAGGTGCGCTCCACCGTTACTGTGCAGGTAGCGGTGAGGTTGTTAGAACCACCTGTGGTCTTGCAGGTTATTTTGGCAGTTCCCACTCCTACGCCCGTGATGAGACCGTTTCCGTCAACAGTTACGACGCTTTCGTCTTCGCTTATCCATTCTACAGTCTTGAATGTGGTGGTGCTCGGACGGAACGTGCAAGACAACTGAGCGCTTTCGCCGTAGCCTATCGTCGTCTTGTTCGGACTGACTGTGAGGCCTGTAGCTTTTGTCTCCGTACCGTACCAGTAGAGGTGAACGTTGTCAAAGGCTATCCAGTTTGCAGTGGTACTCTCTGTGCGGATGCCGATGATAATCTTTTTCAAGCTTGTCGTGAACTCCACAGAGAAGTGCTTGGGCTTGTTGTTGTCGGTGGCCATCTCGACGGTCTCGTCGCGCGAACCGTTGGAGATAAAGAGCAGAGCACCCGTTACAGGATTTTGTCCTCTGTTCTGGTCAACAGCAATAGCATCAACCTCCAGACGATACTTACCCGACGGAGTATCTTCTATCTCCTGGTATATTGAGCCGTTGCCCAAGCTACGTGAACTGCCGCTCCAAGTCTCAGCAAACTGCGAGATCTGTATATATTCGTATGTCTGGTTGTCAAAGCTCCAGTAGTTTGAGCTCTGATAACCATAGTTCTGAGAGGTGGAGCCACTGTAGTTGACTGTCCATCCGTTGGCGTTACCGTCGAAATTGGGGTTAGTGACATACAAATCTGTCACTTCAATCCACTCCTGCGCGTTCGCTCCAATGGCGATTGCGAACATAGCAGCCAATAAGGTAAAAGTGTGTTTCATTCGTGTTTTGCTTGAAATGCGCGGCAAAGGTAAGCATTTATTTCCATACGCGCGCGCAAAAGCACTTTTTTTAACACAAAAAAGTCACAAAAAAGCAAGTCAGCCCTTTTTAGAACTGACTTGCTATCCTTTTTTACAATTGCGTGTTACGTCATTCTTTGATATTCGGTTCTTCGAGGCCGAGGCCGCGCTTGCGGTCAACTACTTTCAGTACAAGACCGAGCAGCAGGGCTGCCACACCCAGACAGGCGAGCATCACAAGAGGAGCCGTATAGTCATACTGAGTGGCATCCGTAACTCCAGGATTAGTCTTGTCCAAGACCTTACCGATGAGCAGCGGGAAGAGCCATAGGCCGATGTTCTGAATCCAGAAAATGAGAGCGTAGGCAGAACCTATCACTTTGGCATCTACCAACTTAGGTACACTCGGCCAAAGAGAGGCAGGCACCAGCGAGAACGAAGCACCAAGGACAAGAATAGTCAGATAAGCAATGATTATTCCACCAACGGCGTTACCCTTGAACATCGGCAGTACGAAAGCGAAAGTCAGATGGCAGGCGATGAGCAGCAGCGAGCCGAGCACGAGCATCGTGGCGGCCTTGCCCTTGTGGTCCACATAGCTGCCGAGAATCGGGGTGATAAGCACTGCCAGCAGTGGGAATACGGCAAACACGGTCTCGGCCGACTGGCGCATATAGCCCATATAGCAGTAAGTAACTAGAGCCACAATGCTCACAGCCAGCAAAGAGAAGCGGTTGGCGGCTTTCTTTTGAAAATTACTTGCAAAGCCGGCTGCAGCCACGAGCAGCATAATAATGTACTGAACGTATGTCACTGTATCGCTTGCCCAGAACGAGCCTGCCTCGGGAGCCGTCAACGTGAGGTTGCATTGCAGCATATTCACGGCATACTTCTGGAACGGGAAAATTGCTGAATAATAAAGAACGCAAAGCAGGGCTACGAGCCAGAAGCCGCCGTCGGTAAGAATCTTACCGAGGTCGGAGATGCGGAATGGATCGTCTGCCTCCTCAGCCTCACCTGTCTGCGCATCCAGTTTCTTGTCCATGAAGAAATAGACTATGGTCATTATCAGAGCAATGCACATCAGTACAACGCCGAAAGCCACCGAACGGGAGACGCTCACCACACCACCCAGACGGGCAAAGAACGGGGAGAATATCATACAAGTGGCAACACCCAGACGGGCCAGAGCCATCTCCGAGCCCATAGCCAAAGCCATCTCGCGGCCCTTGAACCACTTCACGATTCCGCGGCTTACGGTAATTCCGGCCATCTCGCAGCCGCAACCGAAAATCATAAATCCGCAGGCAGCGAACTTGGCTGATGCGGGCATCCCTGCATAAAAGGGTGAAACGCCCAACTCGTCAAAGACGGGGATATAGTTCAGGTTGTCCGTAAACCATTGCTCCAACCCGCTTCCGATGAAGGCATCGCTCACAGCGAACCACTTAATACAGGCTCCGATGAGCATTACAGCGGCAGAGAGGATTGCCGTGAAACGCACACCCATCTTGTCCAGGATAATACCGGCAAAGATAAGGAAAAATGCGAACACGTTGAGGAACACCTCTGAACCCTGCATCGTACCGAAGGCGGTGCTGTCCCAGCCGCGCTCAGAAAGCATAAGGTCCTTGATTGGGGAGAGAATGTCCATGAAGATGTAGCTGCAGAACATGGCGAGAGCCAAGAGCAGCAGGGCGGTCCAGCGCATTGCGGCGCTGTCTCGCAGAGTCTTTTGAATGGCTTGTGTCATAGTGATTGATTACGTTTTCTGTCTTTTGCGCGGCAAAGTTACAACTTTTCTTCGATAAAGTATGCCTTTATCTGAAAAAAAGGTTCACATCAGAACGTAAAGCTCACTCCACCCATCGCTGTAGCTCGCGGCATTGGGTAGCCAGCATTCAACTCATACTTCTGAGCCAGAAGGTTCTCGCCGCGCACCCAGATACGCAGGAAATCCACGGGACGATAGCTGAGCGAAGCGCCCAAAAGACAGACGTTCTCTTTCTTTTCGTTGGCTCCTACTGCTGTATAAAGGCCGCCAAGATATTGCACGTTGAGAGATGCGCTCCAGCGCTTGCTGTTATAGTCACAACTGAGGAAACCCTTGTATTTCGCGGCTCCCAGCACGGGAGTCTCCATATCCAGCAACGAGTGATTCGTGGTCAGGCTCCAGTTGTCGTGGACGCGGTAGGAGGCCTCCAGCTCAATGCCCTTGTTTTTGAACTCTCCGCTATTCACATTGCGCCGGTTTACGGTCTGGATGATATTGTCTCCGTCTATCAGGAAGAGGTTTATCCCGTATGTCAGACGACCTCCAATCAGGCGGTGGCGCCAGGACAACTCATAGTTGAGAATACGCTCGGCACGCAGGGAGTCGTGATTGGCAGGCGGATACAGATACATCTCCTTCAGCGTGGGATTGCGGAAGCCTTTGGAGAATGAGGCCTTCAGTTCGCCAGTCTTTATCGGACGCACCACGATACCAGCCTGAGGCACCCACTCGCCGCCGGCTGTGGAGTGGTGGTCGTAGCGGAGGCCTGCATCGAGAGTCAGCCACTTGGCGATATCCTGACGGAAATCAATATAAGCAGCCACCTCGTTCTCATGTGTGTTGGTGCTCTGGATAGCCCTGTTATTGCGGTCTGTGACGGTTTCTCCCGACTCGCGGTCCTCGTACCAAGCGTGACCATAAATATGTTGATAGTCAACTCCGAAGGTGGTTCTGTTGCCCGTAAAGAGAACCGCCGACTGCTGCAAGGAGATTCCGGCCACATCGTCCTTGGAACGGAAGAACTCGGTCTGAGGTGCGCCGCCTCCAATCTTGTAGCCATCGTTTATCTTGTGCCAGCCGAAATTATCATAGATGCTGATAGATCCCTCAGTGCGGTCGTAGTGGTTCTCTACCACCAGATTGGCCGTTCCGCGAGTAATCCATTGCTCTCTCTCCAGCACCGGAGCACTCACCTCTCCCGGGTCGCTTGAGTTCCAGTGGGTAACGCTGGCATCGGCATAAATCTTCCAGTTCTGACTGAAGTCGTAGCCCAAGCGCAGATAGCCGCCATACTGGGTGAATCCCATATTCGGGCGGTGGTTGTCTGAACGGTTGAAATGAGCAGATGCGGTGGAGTTGAACTTGCCCTTACGCACCTGATTGGAGGCTTCGGCCTGTACCGTTCCCCAACTGCCTGCCCCGAGGGTCACGTCCGTAAGTACTGTGCCACGACGCTCTTCTGAGCCGCGCGTCACTATGTTTATCACACCACCCATAGCATTCGAGCCATAGAGCACGGAAGCCGGACCGCGCAGCACCTCTACCCTCTCGGCCATAGATGTCAGATAACTGTCAGCTATCCCGTGGCCGAAAACGCCCTGATACTGAGGATGTCCGTCAATGAGTACCAGCATTTGTGCTCCGCTGTTCCTGTTTCCGCCCAGACCGCGCAGACCGAGGCTTCCGGCAGAACCGTCGGAGACGCCGTAGCCCATCATGCCGCGGCCGGTAACCACCAGGCCTGGCACTTGCTGCATAATCGTTGGCAGTACAGAGGGCTGAAACTCTTTCGTCAATTGTTCACGACCAATAACAGTAACAGAAACAGGCAACTGGCGTATATCCGTCTTCTGGCGGGTGCCTGTCACCACAACTTCACGCATAGGGATCGTGTCGGCAATCTCTACATCGTTATCAACGACATCTGCTTCCATTTCGCCTGCTGCTACAGTTGCAATAATCAGAAGTCCCCAAAAACATTTCTTCTTTAGCATAAGAGGGTCTAATCCTATACATTAATTAATATTACGAGGGTGTTGTCTTAGTGCTTTCGCACAAAAAACGTTGCAAAAGTACAATTTTTCCCGATAATAGCTTGTGTTAAACGGTTTTTTCTTACCTTTGCGCAGTTATTTGTTATAAATTAGTCTCTTCAATCACTTATTTTATCCGAAAATGAAAAAAACATTGAAACTGTTGCTGGCTCTCGCCACTATAGGTTTGGCCAGCTGTACACAATCAGAAAGCTACACCATCAAGGGAACCGTGGACGGTGCCGAAGACGGCGACCGCATCCTTATCATTGTGCCGGACGGCGAGGATATGGACACGCTCAACAGCACAACCATCAACGACGGCAAGTTCTTCCTGGGCGGCGAAATCGACAGCATCCAGATGGCCTACGCTATCTACGAGAGCGAGCAGCGCCCCGCTCAGGTCTTATTCTTCATCGAGGGCGGTGACATCAAGATGACCCTGCACCCCGATTCCGCTTACTCTGAGGTTACTGGCACACAGAACAACGACCTTCAGACCGACCTCACATACAAGGCATACGCCATCCAAGAGTCGCTGTCCGCCCTCTATGCAGACCTTTTGAAGTCAGGCAGCGACGAGGCTCAGGCACAGTTCCAGCAGTCTGCCGACTCTCTTCAGAACTGCATAATCGAGCTTTACAAGAACTTCATCAAGGAGAACATCAACACATACGTCGGACAGTTCTATTTGGCCAACGTTGGCGAACAGCTGGGCGACGGTTTTATGGAAGAGCAAATCAACGCCCTGCCTGCAAATGCTAAGATTTATTCTCCGCTTCGCGAAGCAAAGAAAGCAATGGAGAAGAAGGGTGACACAGCCATTGGCCAACCGTTTACCAACTTCTCCGCCTCCACCCCCGACGGCAAGACTCTGTCCGTGAGCGATGTGGCTTCCGCTTCCCGCGTCCTTATGATTGACTTCTGGGCCAGCTGGTGCGGTCCCTGCCGAGGAGAGATGCCCACCGTCAAGGCTGCATACGAGAAATACCATGATCAGGGCTTTGAGATTCTGGGTGTCAGCCTCGATGAGGATGAAGAGGCCTGGAAGAAGGCTTTGGCAGAACTCGAGATGACTTGGCCTCAGATTTCCGACCTGAAGGGCTGGAACGCCGAGGGAGCTGCTCTCTACAGCGTACGTGCGATTCCCGCAACCGTGTTTATCAAAGGCGGTAAGATTGTGGCTCGCGACGTTCGCGGCGAAGACCTCGCTCCGAAAATTGAGGAACTTCTCGCCCAATAATGTTCAATTACTCAAGTTTCTGAAGTAGTTAAGTAGTCAGAAGTTAAAGAAGTTAAGCCAAAAGTAAAAGAGCAGATAAATCAGCCGCAAGAGTAACGGCTTAACTACTGCCCGAAGGGCGAGCGAAGCGATAACTTCTTAACTTCTTATCTTCATGAAAGTTGAGCAACAAGCGAAACTTAAATTAAATTATCAATGTTCAATGGTCAATGATTAATCGAGAAATAGATCTTTCCAAGGCAGCTTATGGCTATGTGCGTGGCAAACGCTACGACATAGCCATCCTGCCGTGGGGGGCCACAGAGCCGCACAATCTGCACCTCCCCTACCTCACTGATAGCATCCTCTCTCACGACGTGGCGGTGGATGCAGCCCGCATCGCGCTGGACAAATACGGCGTGCGCGCTATGGTTCTGCCGTCGGTGATGATGGGAGCCCAGAATCCCGGACAGCGCGACCTCCCCTTCTGTATCCACTACCGCGAGGACACCCAGCGCGCTATACTCACCGATATCGTGGCATCGCTGGCACATCAGGGCATCCGAAAGCTGCTGATTGTAAATGGTCACGGCGGCAACTCTTTCAAGGGATTTATACGTGACTTGGCCGTGGATTATCCGGACTTCATAATTCTCTCCTCCGAGTGGTTCACAGTCCTGCCCGCCAAACAGTATTTCGATGAGCCGGGCGACCACGCCGACGAGCTGGAGACGTCTGTGATGATGCACTACCACCCCGAACTGGTGCGTCTGGAAGATGCCGGACCAGGCAAAGCCCGTGCTTTCGCCCTACCCACCTTACAGCAGAAAGTGGCTTGGCTGCCGCGCCATTGGACGCAGGTAACCGACGACACCGGCATTGGGAATCCGCATCTCGCCACAGCAGACAAAGGCCGCCGCTTTGCCGAGGCAGTAGCTGAGAAATATGCCCAGTTGCTAAGCGAACTAAGCTCTGTACGTAGCGTCAGCGACTTATACGAGCACCCCGCCGATCAAACCGCAGAGGAGCATAAGATGCTAAGTGGTGAAGTCTATCAGGCCACAGACCCCGCTCTGGTGCGCGAGCTCAATGCCGTGAAGGACGTGCTCCACCGCTACAACAGTCTTCAGCCGTCCGACCGCGAGGGACACAGAGCTATTCTCTACAGCCTCTTCGGACATATCGCCGACGACAAGGCTTTTGTGATTCAGCCCTTCCATTGCGACTACGGCAAACACATCAGCGTCGGTAAGCGTTTCTTCGCGAACTTCAACTTCACCGTCCTCGACGAAGCTCCTGTCACCATTGGAGACGACTGCTTCATAGGCCCGAACGTGAGCATCTTTACCGCCTGCCACAGCACCGACCCAGACGAGCGCAACACGCGTCAGGAGTGGGCCCGTCCCGTCCGCATCGGCAACAACGTGTGGATTGGCGGCGACGTAACCATTCTGCCAGGAGTCACCATCGGCAACGGAGTCACCATCGGAGCCGGTTCCGTGGTCGTGAGCGACATCCCGGACGGTTCAATAGCTGTCGGGAACCCCTGCAAGGTGGTTAAAAGCGTATAAATCGAAAAAAAGTCTGGGATTCTTTTGGCAGTTACACAAATAAGACGTACCTTTGCACCCGCTTTTGAGAAGCAACCATCTACACGGTGCCTATAGTTCAGTTGGTTAGAGCGTCAGATTGTGGTTCTGAATGTCGTCGGTTCGAGTCCGACTAGGCACCCTCAAAAGAAGGAAAAGCTATTGAGGCTATGTCAAACTAAAGGCACAGCCTCAATCTTTTTTAAGTTTTTTCCCTAGTAAATGGCAAATTATAGAATAGCAAATAGTTGGTTATTCCCCCCACGGGGGGGCCTGGAGAGGGGCTTTTTGCTTCTATTACTTTGCATCATAGCCCTCACCGCCTGCTCTGACAGGCCGAAGGAACAGCAGAAGCCCCACTCACGCGGTAACGCATACGAGTTGGTGCTCATCGTTCCACGCGCCATATACGCTGGTGAACTGCGCGATTCCCTCGATGCCGTATTGCGCGCCTCAACACCCGTGTTGCCACAGCACGAGCCGCTATTCCGCCTCAGTTTCGTCTATGCCGAGGCAAACCTCACCCCTTGGCGCACTTACCGCAACCGACTGCTTGTAGAACTAAACCCAGAGGCACAAGAACCCCGATTCGAGGTGGCACGTGATGCCCTCTCTGTGCCGCAGATAGAAGTTCGTCTGCAGGCAGCCACCGCGCACGACCTCGCTCTGTTCGTGGGGCAGGTGCGCGAGCGTCTCGTTGATGTCTTCGTGGAACACGAGTTAGACATAGAAGCAGCCAACCTGCAGCGCAAACACAGCCGCGTCACATACAATGCCCTTCGCGAGCTATGCGGACACGCTATCTGCGTCCCCGTAGGACTCAAGGCATCCAAGCACGCCGAGGATTTCCTTTGGACAGGCACGAACCTCAACGACAAAGATCAGAACTTCGTATTCTACTCCTATCCTTGGGACGGACAGCCGCTCTCTGCAGCTCAGTTCGTAGAGAAGCGTGACAGCGCCCTGCGCCAGAATATCCCCGGCTCCCGCGCGGACCAATGGATGCAGACTGCACGCGACCCCGAACTCCACCGCCCGCTCCTCATCTCCCGCCAACGCCTCCTTGCAGGCCGCTACGCCCTTGAGGTTCACGGTCTTTGGGAGATGCGCAACGGTGCCCTGGGCGGTCCTTTCATATCTGTGGAGCGCATCGACACCGCAACCCGCCGCGTCCTCGTCACCGAGGGCTTTATCTACTCACCCCACTCCCCCAAACGCAACCTGCTCCGGCAGATGGAGGCCGCGCTGAGGACATTTAAGTCCCTCTCTAACTCCCCAAATATAAAATCACAAAATCATTAAATATTATCGTGTTTCGTATCCTCCATACTAGCGACTGGCATCTGGGCCATGTGCTGTACAACTACAGCCGCGCTGATGAGCAACAGCACATGCTGCTGCAGGTGGAGGATTACGTACGACAATACGAACCTGACGCTCTCGTGGTCAGTGGCGACATCTATCACACCGCTATGCCGTCGGCTGCCACCCAGCGAATGTTTACCGATGCCCTCCTTGCCATACACCGCGCACGACCGGAGATGACAATCGTTATCACGGGAGGCAACCACGACAGCGCCTCGAAACTGGAGATAGACCGCCGCCTATGGCTTGAACTGGGTGTTCATGTGCTGGGGCGCCTGCAACTAACCGACTCGCTGGAGACGGATTTCGACAGCCACATAATCCGCGTGGCCGACAAGGGGCTGATTGCAGCCGTGCCGCATGTATATCCGCAGAACTTCCCGGCCGCCGAGGGTGACGACCGTCAGGCGGCGTTCTTTGCCCGCCTCGCCGACGAGGTGGCACAGCGCAATAGCCAGCAGCTCCCAACCGTACTTATGGCCCACCTCACCGTCACAGGCAGCGACCTCACAGGGCATAGCCGCCTCACTGACACAGTCGGGACCATTGATAACGTGCCTCTCTCTGCTCTCGGAGAGGGTTACGACTACATCGCCCTTGGACATATCCATCGCGAACAGGCCGTAGGCTGCAACGCACGGTACAGCGGCTCCCCCCTTGCCGTGAGTTTCGATGAAGATTATCCCCACTCCCTCACCCTCGTGGATATAGGAGACGAGCTTAGCGTGCAACGGCTCCCAATAACCAATCTCCACCCGCTCATCACCGTTCCCGCCGACCCCGTCCCCTTCGACGAGGCAATTGTCGCCCTCAGTCAAGGCGAAAAATGGTCAATGATTCGCCTAAACATCCTCACCGACAGCGGACTGCCTGCCGATGCGATAGAGGTAGCCACCACAGCCGCCGAAGAAAGCGGTTGCCGATTCTGCACATTCAAGATCACACGCAGCACGCCTCTCCCCTCCTCCGCCGCCTATGATGACATCACACCCGACGAGCTGAAGGAGATGAGTCCGATAGACATAGCCCGCCGCTTCCTGCAGCAGCGCGGCCTTCCCGAAGACGAGTCCATCCAGCTCCTGAGCGGCCTGATAAGCCAACATTTACAAGAAATCCATTAAGTTGCTAATTCAAAAGCTAATACTGCACAACCTCGCATCCATCGCGGAGGCCACGATTGATTTCCGCTGCGATGCCCTCCGTGACGAGCCTGTATTCCTCATCACGGGTCCTACAGGTGCGGGCAAGACAACCATCCTCGACGGCATCTGTCTCGCCCTGTTCGGCAAGACGCCCCGCATGGAGAAGATGGAGGGCCGCAGCGAGCGCTATGCTGTGGGCGAAGACAGCCAACTGTCCGTATCTGACAACCGTCAGCTGATGCGGCGAACCACAGGCGAATGTTTCGCAGAACTGTATTTTGAGGCAGACGGCAAGCTCTACAAGG
>Ga0247610_10003265_pt1 | contig 17952 bp, 13 predicted proteins | sample 174DNAGHGhighgp2_FD_193483 | JGI IMG/M metagenome (GOLD analysis project Ga0247610, IMG submission 193483) | Sheep rumen microbial communities from Palmerston North, Manawatu-Wanganui, New Zealand - 1742 DNA GHGhigh gp2 | ecosystem: Host-associated > Mammals > Digestive system > Stomach > Rumen... | reverse complement strand
TGATGAAAGTGGCTTCGGGCGTCGCGTTGACAGCGATCTTACCGGTGGACGTCTTGATGAAATCGCAACCTGCGGCCATGGCGAGGATAGATGCTTTCCAGATATTCTCTGCCGTCTTGAGCAAACCCGTCTCAAGAATCACTTTCAGGTGCTTGTCACCGCACACAGCTTTCAACTCGCTGATCTCGTCGAAGCACTCCTGGTAGTTGCCCTCCAGAAACTTACCCACACTCAGCACGATATCTATCTCCGTCGCTCCGGCTTTGATAGCCATCGCCGTCTCTGCTACTTTCACCTCAAGGAAGGTCTGCGAAGCAGGAAAACCGCCGCTCACACAGGCGATATTGAACTTCGGATCCTTCAATGCCGCGCGTACATATTCCGCCATGGCGGGATATACGCAGATAGCAGCTACATTCGGGATACCCGGAAAATCTTTCTCGAAGTTATTAACGGCATTTGCCATAAACTCCACTTTGGCAATCGTGTCGTCCGCGCTCAGCGTCGTATAATCGATCTGATGGAGACATTGTTTCCATACCTCGACATTATTGTTCTCTGCGAAGTGCTTGGCTTCGATGTCTGCTACTTGAGCTTTTACCTCTTCATCGGTAAACGGGCAGGGGTACTGCGCGAATAATTCTTCAAACTTGTTCATAGTATTATAAAATTTTCAATCTTCAATCCTCGTTTGTATTGATTTCCGGATCGTCTTGTAGGCGTCCGATGATGGTCTCGTTACCACGAACCGCTTCACCCACTTCGACGAACATCTCCGTATTCAGCGGCAGGTACATATCCACACGCGAACCCAGTTTGATAAAACCAAGGTGCGTGTTACGATGGGCGAAATGACCCGGCTTAGCGTAAGTCACGATGCGACGCGCCATGGCACCGGCTATCTGACGAAGCGCGATCTGTACCTTGCTCGGCGTCTCAATCACTACCAACGAACGCTCGTTCTCGGTACTCGATTTAGGCAACCATGCACCCATATGACGGCCTTTCTGGTGCTCGCTTACCAAGATGTTTCCCTCAATAGGATACCAGTTAGCATGCACGTTGAACGGCGACATGAAGATCGATACCTGCAGTTTCTTCTCATGGAAATACTCGTTCTCTTCCGTCGGTTCGATCACTACCACACGACCGTCCGCAGGCGCGATGATGAAGTTCGGATCATCGATCTCCAGCACACGCACGGGGTTACGGAAGAAATAGGTGACGAACACAAGCAGCAAGGCCGTGAGCGCCAAGGTTAAGCCAAATGCCCAATGCGGAAAATACAAAAACATCGGGACATTGATGATAAACAGAAGGAATACTGTGCCGACGATTAGTCCGCGTCCTTCTCTGTGAATCTTAGGTGTTTTCATTATATTTTATCTTTAAACTTTCAACTTTATTGCCACATCGCGTAAGGAAATTGAGCAAGCATATCTGCCGCCTGGTCCAGACCCGTTTGCAGTTTTTTCTCTACCATGAATTTGAACATGAACGGGATGTCCGCTTTGACGGTCAACTTGATTCGCGTGTCGGTGGGACTTACTTCCTTGAGTTGGATCCAGAAATTACCGTCCATCGGTATCCCTTCCAAACCGAATTTCACCGTGTCGTTCTCAATGCGATCCACGATGGCGATGGTGATCTTCTGCGCCAAACCGTCCACTTTGAGTCTCACGCGATCAGGCTCGATATCCATCTCCTGTATCTTGTCTTGCGGGATAAGATCCCGTACGCGTTCCAAACTGCGCATGTCGCTAAGCACGCGATAGATCTGTCGCGCTGAGCAAGGCGCAGAACTGATTTTGCTCTCGTATTTACTTTGACTCATATCAATCCATCATTTCATCATTCCATCATTTCATCATTTTATCATTCATCCTTTTTTCGTATTTCTGTATCTCTAAGGATGTCTTGTCAATTCGTTTCTCCAACTCTTTGATATCGTTGATGACGATCTGCAACTCCTGTGCCCGTTCATATTGCGGGTCATTGGTGGACGCGATGCGCTTACCTTCTTTGTAGAGCAAAAGTTCTTTCCCGTCATCCCGCACTAAGATTCGCAGTCCATTCTTACCGGTCAACACATAGTTCCCGTGGTCCTGGTATTTCTCATTCTTCTCGTACTTAAAATAAGGCAACAGGCTGTCCGCTTTCGGTTTCAACAACTCCAACTGCGATTCATAGAAAGCCAAACTGCGCTGCTGATCCACCAACCCCACCGAGTCCCGCACATGCTTTTCCGCACGGTACTGCTCCATCTTGGAAGGCTTGTTACATCCCACCATCACCACCATCATCGCTCCTATGATCAGTATCCCCCTCATCATTCCATCATTCCATCATTCCATCATTCCATCATTTCATCATTCCATCATTCCATCATTTCATCATTCGATCATTTCATCATTCGATCATTCCATCATTCATTTTTCGTTCTTATTCAGAATGATCAGCGCTGCGATGACGCCCGGAATCCAACCGAATAGGGTAAGGATAAATACGATCGTGAATGAACCGCATCCACGGTCCACCACCGCCAACGGCGGGAATATAATCGCCAATAAAACCTGCAAACAACTCATATTCGTTCTGTTTCTAAACCTTTGCGGCTGCAAAGGTACACAAAAATTTTGACATATGCAAGCGCACGCGTATTTTTCCTTCTTTTTTTTCATCTCCGTCCTTATTAAATCAATCTTGTGCCCTTGTGGTTAATACATTTTAAGAGATTTTTTGTTAGGAAAGAATCGTTCATTCGCAAGCGGAAGGCCATGTAAATTGTATATTATATATTATATATATAATATAGTATATCAAGTACAAAAATCGGTCATTTTCGGGTTTGTTGTTCCGTTTTTGTTACGGAGACATTAGCCAAGTAACCCAGTAACTACACAGTAATCACCCACTAATCACCCACTCGAAGCTTGTTGGTGGCTCGACAAAAAAAGGACTAAGCCTTGTTCTGCTTAGCCCTTAGAGAGAATATACTTCGCCTCCAAACGGGTTGAACCATGTGATTAGTTCCCATGCACCCGGAAGGAGCGTGAAATTAACCTATTGTTGATCGCTGGGTTGAAGTGGCTGATTACCGGGTTGACCGGGTTGACCGGGTTGACCTTCTATACTCGGAGCAGAGGAACGCGTGAAGGGACCGAAACTAATGGAAGGATCGCTGACCAACGTGAAGAGAAGTTGACCTTGCGCGTTGAAAGATGCCGCTACATCCAATGTATTACCCAATGCATTTATTCCGGGCAAAGGTTTGCTGAAAACCAAATGAACAATAGTGCCCTCAACACGCCAAGAAAATTCAACCATTTCGGTGCTCGGCAGATTACCGGTCAACGTGACACTACCGGTATGGTCGGCATTCACAATGAGCAAATAATACATTTGATACTGCTCGTTGTCCCAATACCAACTACCTAACAACGCTGCATCGTCAATGGACGCGTTGTTCTTGTTGTTACAGGCGCTGAAGGAAACAGCGATAACAAGTGCTGCAAGGCAACCGAGGAAAAGAGAAAGAAATTTTTTCATTGTTTGATGTAGTTTGAGATGGTTTGACATTGTTTTACGGCTGCAAAATTACTACAAAAAAATGATATATGCAAGAGATGAAAGAAAAAAGTCGAAAGAAAAAAGCAAAATATTTGCATATATGCAAAAAAAGCAGTACCTTTGCAGCCGATTTTTGGGAAAAATGATGAAATGATGGAATGATGGAATGATGAAATGATGGAATGATGAAATGATAAAAGACAAGATATAATGAAGAAACTTATTTTTACTTTGGCAGCGATGACGCTTATGACAACAGCTTGCACGAACAAGCAGCAAACAACAGGTATCAGTTTGGACAATTTGGACACGACAGCCGTACCGCAGAATGATTTCTATCAGTACGCATGTGGAGGATGGATGGCGAATAACCCCTTGACGCCGGAATATAGCCGTTTCGGTTCATTCGATAAACTGGCGCTCAATAACCTGGAGCAGGTGAACGGTTTGATTCAGGACTTGGCAGAAAGACAAAAGACCGCTAACGCTCAAAGTCGAAAGTCGAAAGCAGGTAGCGTAGAACAGAAGATCGGCGATATGTATAACCTCGCGATGGACACCGCGCGTCGGGATCAGGAAGGTATCGCTCCTGTGCAGAAAACACTCGATGAAATCGCAGCAATCAGTAGTCGCGAAGAACTCTCGCAAGTGCTCGGTAAAGCAATGGATTACAGCCTTTGGGCGATGTATGTCGATGCCGACGCAATGAACAGTTCGATGAATATCCTCAACGAGTGTCAGGCCGGTTTTGCGTTGGGCGAGAAAGAGTATTACCTCGATACCGATGAGGCAACCACCGCTATTCGTAACGCGTATGTAGCCTATGTGGAGAAGTTATTCGGTCTCTTCGGTTTTGAGGATGCAGCAGAACGCGCACAAACGGTTCTGCGCATGGAGACGCGTCTGGCAAAAGCCGCGTATAACAATGTGGAATTGCGCGACCCCGTGCGGAACTATAACAAGATGAGTATCGATGAGTTACAGACGCTCGTTCCGCAACTCAACTGGTCGGTTTATTTCGCTGCGATGGAGATAGCTCCGGACAGTCTGTCGGTAGGTCAGATCCCTCATCTGCAGGAAGCAGGTCATATGTTAGCGGACGAACCCTTAGAGGACCTCAAGACCCTCTTCACTTGGCAAGTGATCGACGGTGCGGCTTCGTACCTGACGACGGAGATCTACATGGCAAGCTTCGATTTCTACGGCCGTGTACTGTCTGGTAAGGAAGAACCGAGTCCGCTGTGGAAACGCGCGGTGGGTATCGTGAACGGTACGCTCGGCGAGGCAGTAGGACAGATGTATGTTTCGAAGTACTTCCCCGAGGAGAACAAAGCGCGTATGTTAGCGCTCGTTAAGAACCTGCAGAAGGCATTGGGTATCCGCATTGAGAATGTAGAGTGGATGAGTCGTGAGACGAAAGACAAAGCGCTGGAGAAGTTGAACGCGATGACCATCAAGATCGGTTATCCCGACAATTGGCGCGACTATACGAAGTTGGAAGTAAACCCCGAAGACACCTACTATGCAAACCTGCAACGGGCTGCTAAGTTCGAGCAGGACTACAGCATGAGTTACCTCGGCAAACCGGTGGATAAGACCAAATGGTACATGACGCCGCAGACCGTGAACGCATACTATAACCCGTCCAGCAACGAGATCTGTTTCCCGGCCGGAATACTCCAATATCCGTTCTTTGACATGAGTGCCGACGATGCGTTCAACTACGGCGCTATCGGAGTCGTCATCGGTCATGAGATGACCCACGGTTTCGATGACCAGGGTTGCCAGTTCGACAAGGACGGCAACATGATCAACTGGTGGACCGCAGAAGACAAAGCTGCTTTTGATGCCCGCACGAAAGTGATGGAAGAGGCCTTCAATAAGATTGAAGTAGCACCCGGCGTTCATGCGAACGGAGCGTTCACGCTTGGTGAGAACATCGCGGACCACGGTGGTTTGCAGGTGTCGTATCTGGCCTTCACGCTCAACGAAGAGGCAAAGGCAGAATCCGATCGTCTGCAAGAGCGTGACGGTTTCACCCCGGCACAGCGTTTCTTCCTCGCTTATGCAAATGTATGGGCAGGCAATATCCGTCCGGAGGAGATCTTGAACCGCACGAAGAGTGATCCTCACTCGTTGGGTCGCTGGCGTGTGAATGGTGCTCTGCCGCAGATAGGCGCTTGGTATGAGGCATGGAACGTGACCGAAGAGTCTCCGCTCTATGTGGCACCAAATGAACGTGTGTCCATTTGGTAATGATGGAATGATGCGAATGATGGAATGATGGAATGATGGAATGATGGAATGATGGGATGATGGAATGATGCGAATGATGGAATGATGCGAATGATGCGAATGATGGAATGATGGAATGATGGAATGATGAAAAGGATAACTCTCATAATTCTATGCGCGATGTGTCTGTGCGCGTACGCAGACGATGTGCGCCGACCCAGTTACTTGCTGGAGGACAACTCGTTCTTCGATCCTACCAAAAAGAAAGCCGCTGAGGCCTACCATTTTGGTATGGAGTACCGTTTGGAAGCAGCGTATGTGCAGAAGGACCATCGCCAGAAAGGCGGTACCTACCCGGGTATGTACCTGCATGGCGGCCGTTTGGGTGCTACCTTCACTTTCCTGCTGCCGATCCGTTTCAGCTTGCAGACCGGTCTGTTCTATACGCTGACCTACGGTAAGCATGCCCAGCATTGGCGTTCGGGTCCGAATGAAGATCCCCAAGTGGAGTATATCCAGCATCGTATAATGCAGCACCAGTTGACAATCCCTCTACGGGCCTACTACAATGTACATCTCTGGCGTCAGTTGAACCTCTTCTTCTATACCGGTCCGCAGTTACATATCGGTTTGGCATCGATAGACCGTCTGACGACCTATTTGACGGACGAGACGCGAGAGTGGGTAGCGGAGCAGGGTGTTGCTATCGAACCTTACGACTTGTACACTGCAGAGCAATGCCGTGCGAACATCCAATGGGGTATAGGTGCCGGTATCGAATGGGACCGCTACCGCTTCCAGGGAGGATATGATTTCGGACTCAATAACCTGGTTAATTATTCCGAGGCCTATCGTTATATGGCCGAATGGGAATGGAATATCGGTTTTTGCGTTCGGCTTAATTAACATATTGTTTCATCATTCGGGGTGCTTTTGCTGAGATTACACCCGTAGAACTTGGGCGGGTAATGCCGCCAAAGAAAATGAAAAAAATCTTTCTTTTATCGCTGTGCTTTTTATGCACAACCCTCTACGCAGAGGACACCTTAACGGTGCTGATGCACCAGTTGGAGGACATCGAGGTGAGCGCCAAGCGCGTACAGCAAACGACGCTCTCTACTTCCAAAGTTAGTAACGAAGATCTGAACCGCGACAACACGGGGCAGAATCTTCCTTATCTGCTCTCCACTACGCCTGGTCTACAGGTCACGAGTGACGATGGTCTGGGTGTGGGGTACACCTATTTCCGCATACGCGGTACGGATCACACGCGTATCAACATGACCGTGAACGAGGTGCAACTCAACGACCAGGAGAGTCAGACGGTCTTTTGGGTGAACATGTCCGACATGGCCTCGTCGGTCTCCCAGATCGATGTGCAACGCGGCGTAGGCACCAGTACGAGTGGTTCCGCCTTCGGTGCGGGGCTGAACATGCAGACGAACTTCCTGGACACTACGAGTCATATCAAGTTGGCCTTCAACGGCGGTATGTACAATACCTTCCGGGAGTTAGTAAGTGCGCACGCCGCCATCGCCAACCGATGGATGATCAATGCCCGCTTCTCCAAAGTGAACTCCGATGGTTTTCTCTATCGCACGAAAAGTGACCTCTACAGTTACTACGGCGATATCGGTTGGTACGGTAAGAAAACGCAAGTCATCCTGCGTGCTTTCGGAGGTGCCGAGAAAACCGGTATGGGTTGGGAAGGCGTGAGTTATGATGTCGCGTACGGTCTGCATGGTGCGGACCGACGGTATAATCCTGCCGGCGAATATACGGTAGAGGCGGATGATGGTACGAAAACCGTGTGCTATTATCCGAACCAGACAGATAACTACGCTCAGCAACACGGACAGTTGACCGTCAATCATCGCTTCACACCGCAATGGAGCCTCACCGCCACACTCCATTACACGCATGGCGGCGGGTACTACGAGCAGTACAAAGAGAAAGCCTATACCTATTGGGGACTTGACGCAGACGGGAAGAGTTATGGTCTGTACATGAAACATCTTAATAACCACTATGCGGGTTTTATCACTTCCGCCAAGTACCTCTCCGAACGAGCGGATGTGCAGATAGGTGTCGCGGGTAATAATTACTACGGCCAACACTGGGGCATCCTTGACTACCTTGCCAAACCCTTAGAGCAAACTTTACCGGTGCATTACGAGTACTACCGCAATGATGCGAATAAGATCGATGTCAATACCTATGCCAAGGCTAACTGGCGCATTATCCGTCGGGCGAATGAACAGTTGTCGGTGTACGGGGATCTGCAGTATCGTTATGTGCGATACAGTCGGAAGGGACTGAATGATGAGAACATGGAGGACTTACCGCTGGTAGCCAACTATCATTTCTTCAACCCCAAAGCCGGTTTGACTTATCAGAAAGACGGCCATCAACTCTCCGCTTCGTTTGCCATAGCTAACCGCGATCCGAGTCGAAATAACTACAAGGAAAACGCCCGTTGGGACGCACAGACGCAGACTTGGACGAATATGCCGAAAGCCGAGACCTTGTATGACTATGAGTTGGGTTACGCGTACGCGCATACGCGTTTCAATATAGGTGTGAACCTCTATTTCATGGATTATGACAACCAACTCGTGTTGACCGGCGAGTACAATGATGTAGGTGCCTATAAGACGGTAAATGTCAAAGATTCCTACCGCATGGGTGCAGAGATCATGGCCGGGGTGAAGATCACCGATTGGTTCCGATGGGAAGGGAATATGGTCATCAGTCGCAATAAGATCCTCAACTACAAGCAGTATATCAATGTCTATGACAATGCCGATGATTGGAACTCGATTCGGCAGGACAGTGTGGAGGGAACGGTGACGATCGCTTTCTCGCCGACCATTACAGCCATGAGTCTGTTCACTTTTGACTACAAAGGTTTTGTGGGGACGATCCAAACGAATGTGGTTGGTCGCCAGTATCTGGATAATACCCAGGACGCGGCGGCAATGCTGCGTGCCTATACCACTACGAACGTCAACCTGCAGTACGACCTGCCGATGCATCAGTGGTTCTCTTCGCGTCGCGGCGTACCGAATGTGAAACTTCTATGCCAACTCAATAATATCTTCAATGCCAAATATGCCAGCAACGGTGGAGCCGAAGCCAGCCGTTTTGCAGACGGCAGTCGATTTGCGTGGTACTTTGCCCAAGCGGGTATTAACGTTCACGCAGGGTTTGTCGTGCAATGGTAGAACCGAGCCAGGCGAGTAAGATAGCGCCGGTCGGGATCCATGCCAACAGATTGTTCGTAAGTGAAAAGTGAAAAGTGAAAAGCGAAAGAACAGTCCCTACCGCTATCCATATAGCAACGGTCGCGAGACCGATGAGCGTAGATATGAACGCGCGCAGATCAAACAGATGGCGGTAAATAAGGTATCCCCATAACGGCAGAATAAGCAGCAGCACGGAGGGTAACCAATAGGCGGCGATGCCCAGCAAGAGTGCCATCTGGAAACAGGGTTCTACGGCACTCGTATGCCGCGGGATACGATGAATGAGCGCCGTGCTGATAAGCGCCAGAAGGGCGGGGATATAATTGATGATTGCTGATTGATGATTGCTGATTGCCCAAAGAACTATACCACCTGCAGCCAGCAGCCAGAAGACTACCGGTAACAGGTGGTACAGTATGTTTTGGGTACGATGATTCATTAATCGATGAATCCTTTGCGGCGAAGCAGGTTCTTCGGATCCGCCTCTTTACCGCGGAACTCGATATACAATTCCTGTGCATCGCGCGTACCGCCTTGCTCTAACAGATGGCGGAAACGAGCAGCTGTCTCGGCATCAAACAGGTTGCCGGTTTCTTTGAACGCTGCGAACGCGTCAGCATCCAGCACCGCCGCCCAGGTGTAACTGTAATAACCGGCCTCATAACCCGTGGTGAAGATATGATTATAGAAAGTCGGGCGATAACGCACGATGATCTCATCGATCATATTCATCTTCTTCAGGCTCGCTTTCTCGAACGCGTTTACATCCAGTCCTTCTGCACTCGTCAACTCATGGAAATCCATATCGAGAATGGAAGCCGAGAGTAACTCGGTCGTCACAAATCCCTGGTTGAACTTACCGGCTGCATTGATCTTTGCGATCAGTTCGTCAGGAATCACCTCGCCGGTCTGGTAATGGAAGGCATAGGTCTTGAGCACCTCGGGTTCGTACGCATAGTTCTCCATAAACTGGCTCGGCAGTTCGACGAAATCACGAGGGGTGTTCGTACCGCTGAGGCTCTTATAATGCGCTTTGCTAAGCAGTCCGTGCAGGGCGTGACCGAATTCATGGAACAGCGTCTCTACATCGTCCATGGAGAGCAACGACGGGTTACCTGCAGTCGGTTTATTGAAGTTACCCACATTGATGATAACCGGACGATGATCCACACCTTCCGCATCGATATACTGCGGCAGGATATTGTTCATCCAAGCCCCCGGACGCTTGCCTGCGCGCGGGAAATAGTCGGTGTAGAGTAAACCCACCAGACTGCCGTCAGCGTCCGTCACTTTGAAGACCTCCACCTCTTTGTTGTAGACCGGCATGCCTTTGAGCGGTTCAAACTGCAAACCGTACAACTTGGTCGCTACGCCAAACGCACCTTTGCGGACATTATCCAGTTCGAAGTAAGGCTTCAACTCTTCCTCATCCAGCGCATATTTAGCCTTGCGCAGTTTCTCGGCATAGAACCACCAGTCCCAAGGCTGCAGTTTCTCACCCGGCAGGTCAGCATCCAGCAGTTCCTGCAGCGCGGCAGCTTCGCGTTTGGCAGCGGCTAAGGAAGGAGCCCAAACGGATGCAAGGAAAGCATCTACAGTCTGATGGTTCTTGGCCATACAGTCAGCCAGGATATAATCGGCAGGGTTCTCGTAGCCGAACAGGTTGGCTTTCTCAATACGCAACTCCATCTCGCGGATGATGACAGCTTTGTTATCGTTGTCGTTGTTATGGTTAGCGCGGGTGGTATAATCCATTAGCAGCTGTTTGCGCAACTCACGGTTCTCGCAGTACTGCAGTACCGGTGTGAAAGAGGTACGCTTGGGCGTGAAGAGCCACTCACCCGGATGACCGGCTGCGGCTGCCTCTTCGGCTGCTGCGGCTTTGGCGCTCTCGGGAAGACCTGCCAACTCAGCCTCGTCGGTTACAAAACGCTGGCATGCATTGGTCTCGGCTACTACATTATTACCGAACTGCAAGGAGAGCAGACCCAGTTCCTGGTTGATCTCTTTCAGACGCTCTTTCTTATCCTCCGGCAAGTTGGCACCGTTGTCTGCAAAATGTTTGTAAGTCTCGGTCACCAGACGCATCTGCTCGGGGTTAAGACCCAACTGCTCGCGCTGGTCATAAACAAATTTTACTCGTTGGAAAAGGGCTTCATTGAGGATGATGCCGTCGCTCAGTTCGCTCAGCATAGGACTTACCTGCTCAGCGATCGCGTTCATCTCATCGTTGCCGTCTGCTTCCAGCACATTGAAGAAAACACCGGTCACACGGTCCAGTAATGCACCCGTACGGTCGAGGGCTACGATCGTGTTGTCAAAAGTAGGCTCCGCCTCGTTATTGATGATCGCTTCCACCTCTGCTTTATTCTGACGAATCGCCTCTTCGAAAGCAGGGAGGTAATGCTCGATCTTCACTTTGTCAAAAGCCGGTACACCGTACGGCGTGTTCGGTTGGTCCACTAAGGGGTTGGTGTTGCATGCTACTAAACTCATAGCGATAACTCCTAAAATAACTGTTTTTTTCATATCTGTTCACTATTTACTATTAACTATTGAATGCGTACATTCTTCTCCATCGACTCTTTGATGATCTTGCGCATTTCGAGTGACTGCGTATCGGCTTTCTGGTACCAATGCGGTTTGAAATCCTTGGCGTATTTACATTTCGCCAGTTTGATTTGTAAGTTATCCAGCGTACCGCCTACATGTACACCGAGGTAGATAGGACTGAGCACATTGATGTCATAGTCAAAGGTCATGTCGGTCTTATGGCGTCCACCGAGTGCGACCATGTAGTTATCCATCTGCACGCAGAGCGGATACACATCGATCTCGTCCTTATAGACGGTGATTTCTGCATTGATGGAGTCAATCTTGTTCTCTGTTTTCTTCTTGAAGAGCAGCAGTTTGCTTATCTTCGAGAAGGTTTTTCCATCCAGTACCACCAGGTCTTTACCGGTGAGCGATGCTGCACCGCGAAGGGTACTAATCTTCGGTTGATATTTCTCGTTCAGATAGGTTTCTGCCGCTAAATGGAATTGTGCTGCTCCTTTGAAAGAACTCAGCATAGGAACCATCTCTTCCAGATCCGGAATCATCGACAGCAGTTCGTCTATATCCACATCGATCATATGGTAGTCAAAACCCACATAGAGGTGGTTTCGCCGCGGAGATTTATAGATCGCCGTCAACTGCAACTTAGCTGCGCGACATACAAAACCCATCTCGTCCAGGATCACCTCGCCGTTCTTGATGTACAAACCGCCCTTCAGGTCTTTGGCTACCTGGTTGAAGATCTCCACTTCGCGTATATGGGTCATCAGCGCCAAGTCCACATCGGTAGGAACCAGGAAAGGATCGGTTTGACCGGCTTCGCCTGTTTGTGCCGGTTTGACATCGTTTGAGGTAGTTTGAACTTGTTCTTCGCTACCGCTGTCGGCACTGAACCATGCCATCAGTTGGTTCGCATCGCAATGATCGGATACGATATCCAGTTCACCTTCAAGGATCGCTTCGTGCCTGAACCATTTGCCGATATGCCGTACGTTTCCTTTGAGGTTAAGATCCGAGTGACCTAACTCCACACGCGAGTTCTGGATCGTCATCTCGCGATTCGAGTACGCGAACTCAATAGAAGGGATCTTAACGGTTTCCGGTAAACGCTCCGGTAGATTCAGTTCTCCGCTTTTGAGGTCGATATTCAACAGGGGGTTCCACTGCAAAAGTACATTCTCGCCTTTCGGGTTGTAACGCGAAGCAGCTTTGATAGCCAGCGTACCGGTCTTTGCACTCAGCTCGTTGCCTATCTGCGCTTGTGCACCCTCTGTATTCAGTTTGGCGCGCAGCACAGGAACGGTCTTGTCTTTGCGACCACCGCTGATAGCGGCTTCTATCTGTGAGGCCTTGAGGTCCGCATGGATATCTTGGAAATAACCGCTGAGTGCTTTGTACGCCAGTTGTGCCTGCAGTACAGGAATGAGCATTGTGTCCTTTGTGTTATATTCCGCATAGGCTTTCAGCGTTGGAGCATCGATAGTGACAGCCATCGAGTCCATCTCTGCTTTTATCGCGTGTTCCGTTTGCAGATCCAAAGCGGCGTAGAGCACAGGGTCGTTACCCAACATGTTACCCGTCTCCACTTGGATGGCCGTTTGTTGGAGAGCAGCAGTAAGCGGTGTTGCCATTTGGAAATCCACTTGGTCGGTATTCAACTCGATACGCGCCCAGTTGACCTTCGGTTTGGAAGGCTGCGTGTTCGGGATCTGAATGCGTGCATGTGTCTTAGGCAAGTTGGCCACCATCGAGTCCATAGCATAATGAATATCGGTCAGCATCAGATCTGCGTTGATACGTCCTTTCTCTAATCGCATGTTCGTCAGGTCACTCAACCGCATCCGAAGATCCGCTTTACCTTTTGTGCGACCCTGCAGCGTCATCTCTTTCGGCAAGAAATACGCAAAGTCAGGCAGGTTGGCATCCAGTTTTAATTCCACGTTCATCAGCATGTCGCCCAGCACGTCATCCAACTGACCTTTGGCAGCGACCGAACTCTGTTTAGTGGTAGCCGACAAGTGATGCAGGGTCACAGCGGACTGTTCCCCTTTATTCAGTCGAAGGTCGGCATCGGCGTCCAGTTCTACATCCTTCAGTTCGTAGGGTAGCGGTTTATACGCGCCTTTTCCGTCTTTCAAACGCACATGCGCTTGTACATGCGGAAGCAGATCCTTTGTGTATTGTCCCTTTACGTCGGCTTCCAATTGGATAGTACCGGCGATGCTTAGATCACTCAGCGCTTGCGTGAATTGCGCAGGAACCAGTGCCAACAGGGACTCAATATCCCATTTGCCGGTACGGAGTGTGAGGTCCATGTTATACTCTCCGGACGATAAGTCCGGTGTACCTGCTTCGCCGTCTAACGTCAGACCGAACTCGTTAATCTGCAACTCTGTACCGTTGATAAGAACGCGTTCTGTCCCGTTCGCCATGAGGGCGGGCAAGTGCAGTTTGATGCGCATATCGTTGGCGTATGTTTGCCCTTTGAGCGCCGCGCATATATGCTCGGCCTTCAGGTCGAGTTGGGCCCCATCCATTTGGTTCTTGCGAATAGACTCCAGCGTAATGGACGCGTTTTGCAGCGAAGCGCTGATCGTGTCTTTCTCATCAACGAACGATAAAGAGGACGCGTTAATACGAATCGCATCATCCCATTTCAAGGATTTCAGTTGCCAACTTGCTGTCGTATCTTCCGGTGCTTCTTCGCTCTGCGGAAGAGCCAGTACATTGTAGTTGGTAAAACCGTCTTCGGCGATATAGATATTCGCCTTCGCATCCTTGAGATAACATTGCTTGATATAAATATCTCCGTCGATAGCGTCCAGCAGTTTGAGTGCAACCACTAGTTCGGGTACCGCCAGTACGGTGTCTGACTGCGCTCCGGTCACGGGGTTGATGATCACTACATCCTTTATGGATGCACCAAAATAAGGGAAGGTGGAAAAGAAAGTCAGGTCCACTTCGCCTATCTCATGGTCGCATACCACATATCGGTCCGCTACTTGACGGGCAATAGGCGTCAGGCGTTCCGGCGTGAAGACCACATAGACAGCGATACACACTACCGCTACTACCGTCACTACGATACCGCCGAGCGTCCAAGCGATGATTTTCAATGCTCGTTTCATTAGTTAGGTTTTTTAGTGTAATAACGTTTATCCTTCGGGTAGTCTTTGGGATGATAGACCAGTTTGGTACTGGTTAACTCATCGATGATATATACTTTAGGTATATCTACCCAACCGTACTCCGTTTTCTCGATTTCCAGCAGTTGGTTGCCTGAGATGGTGTACATGAACCAACCGTTACCTTGCGGAGTCAAATCTTCTTCGTAAGTGCCTTCATCTTCATTCCATTCCCATCCCCACAAGTACCCTTCTTTTATAGCCTGATCGGCAGAAAAACGCCGGTAGTCGTGGGCACCGTCTTTGCACCATTTGCCTTGTATGTCTTCCACAAAGAACTCTTTCTGTTTCTTCTCACAGCCTGCCAGACAAAGACCTATGATGGCGATAAGCGCCATACTGAATACTGATTTCTGAATGCTGAATACTTTCATACTTATGCTTTTTCGATTTTTATAGTTACATTATATCCGTCCATCTCAATGCTTTCGCCTTGTACACCGGCTGCCAGTTCAAGCGAGGTAGCCAGTACTTGACTCGCGATGTACTCACCGCAATGCAGCACGGCATTATGGATCTGCTCGCAGTCTTCGATGGTTACCTTGATGCGGTCGGTGATCTCCAGACCACTCGACTTACGCAGGTTCTGGATGCGGTTGATCAGCTCGCGCGCGATACCTTCTTCAATCAGTTCGTCAGTCAGTTCGATATCCAGCGCAATAGTCAGGATACCGTTGTTCGCGACGAGCCATCCCGGCATGTCTTCAGTGATGATCTCCACATCTTCGGGAACGAGCGTGTAGTCCAGCAATGTGAACTGTCCCTCCGCTTCCATCTTGGCGATATCGTCCTGATTCATTGCCGCGATAGCAGCCGCTAACTCTTTCATCTTACCGCCCACTTTCTTACCCAGCACTTTGAACTGCGGTTTGATCTTCTTGACGAGACGAATCTCAGATTGTTCTGCCGGTACGATCACCAGTTCCTTCACATTCACCTCACTCTTGATAAGGTCCGCTACATGCAGTAAGGCTTCTGCCGTTTCTGCATCAGGTGTCGGGATAACAGCCTTTTGCAGCGGTTGACGCACGTTCTTCTCTGCACGCTTACGAAGTGAGAGAATCATCGAAGTCGCTTGTTGTGCGAGGTACATCTGTCGCTCCAGATTCGTATCGATCAAGGCCTCGTTCACTTTCGGCCATTCGCTGAGGTGTACGGTTTCACCCGTGAGGTCACGATAGAGTCGGTCAGCATAGAACGGTGCATTCGGTGCCATGAGCTGGGCAACCGTTTTGAGACAGGTGTACAAGGTCTCGTAAGCCGCTTGCTTGTCAGCATTCATCTCACCGCCCCAGAACCGTTTACGGTTTAGACGCACATACCAGTTACTCAGGTCGTCCTGTACAAAATCGCTGATGGCTCGTCCGGCTTTGGTCGGTTCATAAGCCTCGTAACTCTCCGTTACCTCCTTCACCAGCGAGTTGAGTTTCGAGAGAATCCATTTATCGATCTCGGAGTACGCCGCACGGTTGGCTTGCTCCGGTTCTAAACCGGGCCAGTTATCTACGTTCGCATAGAGCGCAAAGAATCCGTAGGTGTTATAGAGTGTGCCGAAGAACTTACGGCGGATCTCATCCACACCTTCGGGGTCGAACTTCAGGTTCTCCCACGGACTGCTATTCGTCAACATGTACCAGCGAACGGGGTCTGCACCGTAGGTCTCGAGTGCACCGAAGGGATCAACGGCGTTGCCGAGACGCTTGGACATCTTGTTGCCGTTCTTATCGAGTACCAGACCGTTGGAGATAACATTCTTGTAGGCCACGGTACCTTCGATCATCGTATGGATCGCATGCAGCGTAAAGAACCAACCGCGGGTCTGATCGACACCTTCCGAGATAAAGTCAGCCGTACGCGGTGCGTCTGCGTTCTCGAAGGGGTAGTGGTTTTGTGCATAAGGCATGGCACCCGAATCAAACCATACATCGATCAGATCCAGTTCACGCTTCATCGGCTTACCACTCGGCGAAACCAACACAATGCTATCCACATACGGACGATGCAGATCGATGACACTCGGGTCGTAGTTCGCTTTGCTGTAGTCACCTACCTTATGTTTCGGCCAAGGATTCGCTTTCATGAAACCTGCCTTCACGGATTTATCGATTTCTTCGAATAACTCCTTGATACTACCGATACAAATCTCTTCGGATCCATCTTCTGTACGCCAGATCGGCAGCGGTGTACCCCAGTAACGACTACGGCTGAGGTTCCAGTCGTTGAGGTTGTTCAACCATTGACCGAAACGACCCGTACCCGTACTCTCCGGTTGCCAGTTGATGGTCTGGTTCAACGCAATCATCTCATCGCGCGCCATCGTCGATTTGATGAACCAACTATCCAGCGGATAGTAAATGACCGGTTTGTCAGTACGCCAGCAATGCGGATAACTGTGTACATGCTTCTCGGTTTTGAGCAGACGACCGTCCGCTTTCATCTCCATACAAAGATGCAGATCCAGACTCTCATCTTTCTCCGTCAGCGTCGGGTCATACGCGTTCTTCACGAAACGACCGGCATACTTTCCGTATAGTTCCGTGTTCACATTCGCTTTCACCCACGCCTCATCCAGATCTTCGATCTTCCAGTACTTACCGGTGAAGTCCACCATCGGTCGCGGACCGTAGTTCTTGGTCTGCATATAAAGACCCGGTACACCGGCTGCGTCACCCACTTTCTTATCGTCCGCACCGAAAGTAGGTGCGATATGCACGATACCTGTACCGTCTTCGGTGGTCACATAATCACCCGGGATCACACGGTACGCACCCTCACCCGGATTCACCCACGGGAAGAGCGGTTCATACTCCAGGCCTACCAGGTCCGCACCTTTGTAACGCGCCACGATCTCGGCGTTCTCAAAATACGCACTCAGACGCGCTTCGGCGAGGATAATATGCTCTCCACTCTCGAGAACAATCTCCACATAGTCGATCTTCGGTCCTACGCAGAGGGCGGTATTGGACGGTAAGGTCCACGGTGTCGTCGTCCAAGCAATGATATAGCGACCGTCCTTCAAATGGAACTTCGCCGTACAGGTCAGATCCTTCACATCGCGGTAGCATCCCGGTTGGTTCAACTCGTGGCTACTCAGACCCGTACCTGCTGCCGGTGAATAGGGTTGAATGGTATAACCCTTATAGAGATAACCTTTCTTATAG
>Ga0247610_10003264_pt1 | contig 17955 bp, 8 predicted proteins | sample 174DNAGHGhighgp2_FD_193483 | JGI IMG/M metagenome (GOLD analysis project Ga0247610, IMG submission 193483) | Sheep rumen microbial communities from Palmerston North, Manawatu-Wanganui, New Zealand - 1742 DNA GHGhigh gp2 | ecosystem: Host-associated > Mammals > Digestive system > Stomach > Rumen ... | reverse complement strand
GAGCCTCCCGCGATGTAGCGCTCGATCTCCTCTTCCTGCAGCGCATCCGGTTCGTGAAATTTCACATCGGCAAAAGCACTGAAACAGCGGCTTTGCAGCTCATTAACAGAGCCGTCCCCGGCGTTGCTGCCATCTATACCGGCACACTTCTTCAATATCGCCACTCCGGTATAGACGCGGTGTGTCTTACCGGAAAGCTTGGTCAGCATGCGGCGCGCATCGGCTTCATCAGCGGGCTTCCCGAGGATCTCGTCCTCTGTGACCACGACGGTATCGGACCCGATCACGATGACATCCTCCGCGCAGGAAGCATGATCTGTGCCAGCCATCTCTGCTGAACCCGGCAGGTTATCCGCGCCGTCCACGCTCTTCATCACCGCTTCAGCCTTCGCGCGGGCCTGGGCCATTGCGACTTCTTCTGCGATCTTGTACATATCGGCGCGGATCTCTTCCTCAGAAAAGCGCTGAAGCACAGAAGCCTCGACGGCATCTTCATCGACGTGGGAAGTGATCACTTCAAAAGAAAGCCCCGTCATTGAGAGAAGCTCAAAACGACGGGGGGATTTACTAGCTAATATGATCCTGGTCATATTGTTTTCGAATACCTTTCTAGCAGGACGGTGCTGCGCTGCCGGATCACTCGATCGGCTTTAAGTTCTTCATGGAGAAGTCAAGGATCGGAGCAGAGTGGGTGAGGGCACCGCAGGAGATGTAGTCTACGCCGATCTCTGCGAGCTTCTTCAGACGGTCCTTGTTCATGTTACCGGAAGCCTCGAGATCCGCCTTGCCCTTGGCCATAGCGACTGCCTGCGCGGTCATTTCATCGGTCATGTTATCGAGCATGATGATGTCAGCCTTAGCATCGAGTGCTTCCTGAAGCATCTCGAGATTCTCGACCTCGACCTCGATCTTTCTAACGAAAGGAGCATAAGCGCGGGCCATTTCCACTGCCTTGGTGATAGAGCCTGCAGCGCCGATGTGGTTGTCCTTGTTGAGTCCACCATCGGACAGGTTATAGCGGTGATTCGTGCCGCCACCGATACGAACTGCATATTTCTCGAAAGGACGCATGTTCGGAGTCGTCTTTCTTGTGTCGAGAAGCTTGGTGCTGTAGCCTTCCAGCTCCTTGACCATGGATCTTGTCAGAGTAGCGATACCGCTCATACGCTGCAGGAAATTAAGAGCTGTTCTCTCGCCGCTCAGCACGGCACGGCCGTCGCCGACGAGAACGCCGATGACATCTCCCTTTCTGATCTCGTCGCCGTCCTTGAAGTTGGCGCGGAAAGAGGAGTTGTCGCAGAGCATCTGGAAGACACGCTCAAATACATCGAGTCCGCAGAGGACGCCGTCCTGCTTGCAGATCAGATCGACCGTCACCATGAAAGGTTCCGGCATGATCGCCTGTGTCGTTACGTCATCGGAAGTGATGTCTTCGCGCAGGGCGCGCATGATATAGTCGTCCCAAAGGATCGTATTAAGTACACCATTGTTCATAGAAATCTTTGTCCCTTCTCTTGATCTCCTCAAGTACGATCTCGCGGTATTCCTTCGCGAAATCTCTTCCCTCGTACTGGCTGAAATCTACTTCTTCCGTCTCTGTCGGCTCATACGGGATCGTCTCCTCGATGTTCTGGGCGGAGCGCTTCGCAAATACGAGGCTCTCGAGGAGGGAGTTACTGCCGAGACGGTTCTTGCCGTGTACGCCTGTGCAGGATGTCTCGCCGATCGCGTAGAGGTTGTCCATCGATGTTCTGCCCTTGAGATCGACCTCGATACCGCCCATGAAGTAGTGCTGTGCCGGGGTTACCGGGAAAGGCTCCTTCAGGATGTCATAGCCTTCCTCTTTGCAGTGCTCGAGGATGTTCGGGAAGTGGCTCTTGATGAGTTCCGGATCGAGGTGGGTGACATCGAGCCATACGAAGCCTCTGCCATCGATCTCCATCTGCTTCTTGATCGCCGCGGATACGACGTCACGGGGCTGAAGTTCGTCGGTGAAACGCTCCATGTTCTTGTTTCTGAGCACGCCGCCCTCGCCACGTACTGCCTCGGAGATGAGGAAAGATCTGCCCGGCTTCTCGGAATAGAGGGCTGTCGGATGGATCTGGATATAGTTGATGTCCTTGAGAAGGACATTATGCTTCAGTGCGATCGCGAGCGAGTCGCCCGTGATGTGGCGGAATGCGGTACTGTGCTTGAAGAGTCCGCCGATACCGCCGGTTGCGAGTACTACGGCTTTGCCGAATACTGCGTGAAAAGCACCCTCCGCATCTTGTGTGATGATGCCTTTGCAGACGTTCTTCTCACAGATGAGATCGACCATGGTCGTGTGCTCGTGAAGATCGATATTTTTCTTTTCTCTGACGTTCTGGAGAAGCTTACTGGTGATCTCCTGTCCGGTGATGTCCTCGTGGTGGAGGATACGGGAAGCGGAGTGGCCGCCTTCCTTAGTAAGATCCAGGTCATCGCCCTTCTTGTCGAAGTTGACGTGGTAGTCGAGGAGCTCTCTGATGATGACCGGAGACTGGCGGATCATGGTATCGACCGCTTTTCTCGAGTTCTCATAGTGACCGGCACGCAGAGTATCCTCGAAGTAGTCTTCGTAGTCCTCGGAGTCCTTCAGTGCGGCGATACCGCCCTGGGCGAGGTAAGAAGCGCTGTTTTCCAGCGTATCTTTGGTGAGCATGTAGATGGAAAGATTTTCCGGCAGGTGCAGGGCGCAGAAAAGACCGGCGGCACCGGTTCCTACGATGATAACATCTGCAGAAGTAGTGGAATAGGACATATACGATCCCTCCTAATGAATAACACGATGATGCAAGTTTTTCCGCTGCCTTCCGATATAAAGGAAAACAGCATGAATAGGCTTTTAACGATTTTATCACGCACTTGCACAAGTGACAAGGGACAGGGTAAGAGGTATAATACATTATTGCTAAACTCGGATCAGTATGTCCGGCCGGTTACCGCAGATCGGCAAAAACCGGCAGGAAAGAGCGGGGGAGGCACTTTAGAGAAAGGAGCGGAAAAGATGAAACGCGATATCATTGGCGATATTTTCCTTGGCGGCGTATTTCTGTCGCTGCTGTTTCTTTTTTCGTTCCCGGCGTATTTCCGTTATGCCTTGAATGTACCCCGCGATATCTACCTTTTCGAGAGACTTATGAGTGTATGCTTCCTTCTGGGACTGATCATGGGAGTGATCTGGACCTGCTGGAAGAAAAAAGTATGGGTCATGCTCGGCATAAGTGCTTTTGGATTATTGGCATATCTTCCGCAGTGGTTCCTGCCGAAGCTTGATGCCAAGCTGGCCAAATCCGGAAAGAATATCGTGGACTCACTGTTGTCCTCTTTCCTTAACCGCATCTATGAGATGGTGCATGCACCATTTACCGGACTGATCGGGATGTGCTCCGAGAAACAGGCCGAGAAACTTCCATATCTGATCCTTCCGGTAGTCGTTATCGCCTACGTTCTTTCTCAGATCGTAAGATTCTACAGAAATGCCTATATCGCTGAGAAGAAGCAGATCCACGACTTTGACCGTTTCCGCAAACAGAACGAAGTCAGAAGTCCGGTCATGCCTTTTGCCACCGAACCGGAAACACCGTCCCCGCTGGGCACGATCGTGCTGAACGAGAAGGCCGAGGTCGCGGCAGAGTCCTTCCCGGTGAAGAAGCAGGAGAACGACCAGACCGTCATGAATAATATCGCAGCTTCAGATGCACAGGCACTTCCTTCCGGCGAACAGCCGACGGAGGTGATCGCACTGGCGGCACAGGCGCCGACATCCCGTCCGGCAGAGGAGACACAGGTGATCGCACTGGCGGCTCATTCGCCATCGGCTCCGATCGAGCTCCCCGCGCAGTCTCCATCCACTCCGGTCGAGCTTCCTGCGCAGGCCCCGACCTCTGTGGCGCCGGCTCAGAATACCGAACCTGAGGTCGGAAGCGCGGAGAATAATCTGGATTTCCCGGATGTGCACGGTGAGGCAGAGAAGATCGATGTTTTCGGAGACGATGCGTGACCGTTACCGATCAGAAGATACGGGGAGATTAAAGAGCGATCGGAAATATAAGGATATTTAAGAGATAAATAGTACATATAAAATAAAGGACAGAAGAAACTAGGACGAAAACCCGGAAAAACAACCCCGGGAGTATCAGGAGGAAAAAGAAATGTCAACGAACAAAGCATTCTGGCGCAGATGGCTGGGAGGTTCGAAATCGCATCCGGAGGCGGCATCAGCAAATGCTGCAGCGGATCCGCTCGAGGAGGGACTTGCAGACCTGAAATGGTCCGAAGAGGAGAAAAGAAAGGTCAAGCAGGAAGAGAGCTTCGGCGAGGAGATCGGTAATGCCACGACCCATGGTGTCATGGCGATATTTATGCTGTGCATCCTCCCGTATGCCGCAGTAAATTCTTATCTGAAAGCCAGATCCGGCAATGCGATCCTGGATTCGGTCACTACATCGGTCTTCTGCATCGGTACATTCCTCATGTTCCTGATGTCCACCATCGACCACACCATGAAGCATGGTACCAAGCAGAAAGAAGTATTTAACCGCCTCGATCACATCATGATCTTCTTCGCGATCGCCGGAACATACACGCCGGTATGTCTTTCCATCATCGGTGGCAAGTGGGGCATCGGCCTTTGCATCGCACAGTGGGCCGTCGTGATCGCCGGCACGCTGAAAAAGGCGATCGCTTTTTCCAAGTCGGCTGTCTCCTACGTATTCTCCGCCCTTCTTTACCTGCTGATGGGCTGGATGATCGTCCTGGCATTCCCGATCCTGTATGAACAGGCATCCCCGGTCGCTTTCTGGCTGATCCTTGCCGGCGGCCTCTGTTATACCAGCAGTGTTGTCCTGTTCTTTATGCGGTTTAAGTTTTCACACATGATTTTTCACCTGCTTGTAGTATTTGGCGCGATCTGTCATGTGATTGCACTCTGCTTTCTGGCTTGATCCTAAGGGAGGTATAACGTAATGAGACATTTTAAAAGCACTATCGCCGCGCTTCTTGCATTTTCCATGATCTTCCCGCTGGCATCCTGCAGGAAGAAAGTATCGGATAAGGAATTCGAGAAGAAACTGACACGTTCCACGAGAACCGAAACGACAGAACCGACCGAAACAGAACCTACGGATACTGAACCTACTGATACGGAGCCGACGGATACGGAACCGACGGATACCTCTTCGGATCCGTCGAATAACCAGGGATTGAACCTTAAGGCGCCGGTCCCGGAGAAGAACTGTGCGATCGAGATCCCGCAGGACGAGCGCTTCCATTACGATATGGACCTTACCCTGGATCCGTCGAATAATACGGTGAGCGGTCATGTGGTTGCTTCTTTCTTTAATACCTCGGATAAAGCATGGGACGAACTTTGTCTTCGTGACTATGCGAGCCTTTTTAAAGATTCCCAGACTTCGGGCGTCCAGGGCTCAGATGGTGCATTGACGGAAATCACCAACATCAAGGTCGGTGCTGACGATGTTACGATGAGAAGAGATGATGACGTTTCAGTCGTCTGGTTCCCGCTGTCAAAGCCGCTTCAGCCGAAAGAAGAAATGACTATGTCTTATGATTTTACCGCGAAGATCCCGTCTCTTAAGGACCGCTTCGGTGTATATAACGATGTATATAACGTCACCAACTTCTATCCGATCCTTGCCGTTTATACTGAAGATGGCTGGTCTCACGAGAAGTTCTACAACATGGGCGAGTGCTTCTTCTCGGAAGTTTCCGACTATAACGTAATGCTCACGGTTCCTTCCGAGTATAAGATCTTATCTACAGGAACCGAGACAAAAACGGATGTTCAGGGCGACAAGACGACATACACACTCAGTGCGCCGTGCGTCCGTGACTTCGTATTCTGTGCATCCAAATCTTTTAAATTCTTCGAAGGCGACTATAAAGATACCCACATCCGTGTTGTCTATGACGAAGCACATCCGGCTTCTTCCGAGATGGATGACTGCGCGCAGGCTTCCCTTAAAGCAGCGCAGGACTCTCTGGCAGCTTTCGGAGAAGCATTCGGCGAGTATCCGTATCCGGAGCTGGATATCATCCTGGCGCCGATCGAAGCCGGCGGTATGGAGTATCCGAACCTGATCATCTGCACAGCCGAGTCTTTCTACTGCATGAAGAACAGCTATGAATCGATCCCGTTCGAGCAGATGAGCATCGTTGTGGCTCATGAGATCGGTCACCAGTGGTTCATGGGTATCGTCGGAAGCAATTCCGGTATGGAGCCCTGGCTGGATGAGTCATTCGCTTCTTATACAGAAATCGTATATGCGGAGTATCTTGGTCTGACAGACCAGTATGACCACTATTCTAAGAAGTATATGGATCTTTCGAGTACGGCTATTCATGACTCGCTGAAGAGCATGGACCAGATCCCGATCAACCGCTCCTATTATTCGTTCAGCAGTGAAAATGCATATGTATATGCGGCTTACGAGATCGGAAAGCAGGCGCTCTACCAGATGGAAGAGTGTATCGGAAGAGAAGAATTCCATGCGATCATCCGAGAGTATGTACACAGAAACGCCTTCACCAATTCGACAGAGGATCGTTTCTTTGAAGTGCTTTTCGAGTGTGCGGGACAGGATAATCAGGAGCTCAATGCTCTTGTGGATTCTGTTTTCGAACGTTAAAAACGCGCAAAAATCTCGAAATGTAATCTTTTCTTGCATTCTCTTGACATGGGAATTATAATGTTGCGTGCTGAGATTTTATTATGTAATAGAAAAGGAAGGGCATAATTATGTCTAATAAGACGGATAAGGCAGGTAAAGCCAAGACTAAAAAACATATGAAAGTTTCCAAGAAGAACAAGATCATTACCATTGTTGTCGTGGTACTTCTGGTTCTTGTCTGCTTCTGCTATTTTGCCCACCAGACCGGTCTTCCGGCCAAGATTCTTCCGGGCGCAAAGGTTATGCAAACGGTAGATGGCAAGGAAAAGACGGTAAAGAAGATCAGTATCGTCGAGATGAACTACTACTATTACACCACCCTGGAAAATTACACGAAAACAGGACTTGTAAAGTCTCAGGAAGACCTTGATACCGTATATAACACCAATAACGGCCAGACATATCGTGAGATGATCTGGGAGAGCGCTGCAAATACTGCACAGCAGCAGGTTCTGGTCGAGAAAGCCGCAAACAACGATGATTCTTTCAAGAGTGAAGCTGCGAAGGATTATGCTGAGGTCCAGGTTCGGAGCATGAGAGATTCCGTAGAGCAGTACAATGCCATTTACGGTACCAACATGACCATGGATCAGTACCTGCAGAGACGCTACGGCAAGGGCATGACCGCCCAGATCTACCGCAAGCTCATGAGACGTGCGGCGATCGTGGAAGAATATACCCAGTTCGTTAAGCAGTTTAAGAGCGTTCCGACAGCTGAACAGATCGATGCGAAGCACAACGAAGATCCGAATGCTGACAAGTCTGTAAAGATGCAGCTTTTCTTCGTTGCAGCTGAAAGCAACAAGGATTCTACGGAAGAAGAGAAGAAGGCTGCGATGAAGGTAGCTGAGGAGAAGGCACATAAGATCGCTGATAACTGCACGAACTATCTTGACTTCCAGATCCGTGTCCGTTCCGTATGCGACGAGGCTTACTTAAAGCGTATGAACGACGGTGAAGATCCGACATCGATCGATGGCCAGACCAAGGCAAATCTCGAGGCCTATAACAAGGAATTCGCAGAGCTCTGCTTCAACCCGGAGACCAAGCCGAACACCAGCATGGTATTCCCGGACAGCGAGGGAGTCGGATATTTCGCCGCACTTTTCGAAGAAGCATATCTTGATGAAGAGCAGGTTGCTTCCTTCCGTGTGATCGAGCTTTCCGATGAACTTCTTAAGGACATCACCAAGTCTCCGGATGACAAGGCTCCTTCTTTCGAGAAGCTGGAAGCTGAACTGAAGGGCTATCAGAGCCAGGTAACTTCCGAAGAAGATTTCATCAGATTTGCCAAGGAGCACACGATCGATACTCCGTCTCTCCTTAAGGGCGGTTACTATGCCGGTGTTACTGCTGACAACGAGGATATGTTCCCGAGAACAGCTGTCAACGATGAGTCCGATCCGGTTCTTGCCAAGGAAGACCAGGAGCTGATCGACTGGCTCTATTCCGCAGACAGAAAGAAGGGCGACATGATCGTCATCCGCTGCGCAAGTTCCGTCAAGCTCTATTACTTCTGCGATAATGTACCGGCTTGGAAGAACCGTATCCGCAATACGATGACCAATGAGAATTATGACGCTTGGTACAAAGCGAGTGCATCAGATGAATCGTACTCTACAGTGATCAATCACGGCCTGATCGATTTCTTCTCATAAAAAATCACTCGCAAATAAAATTTTGCGTTGACACTTGAAATAGATCGTGGTATCATTCTATACTGCGTTACAATGGGTAGGGCTACTTTACCCATTTTGACCAAAAAGCATGGCTGAGCTTGCAAAGCCTGCTTTTGAGCAGTATAGGAAGGTGCGCGATCTATTTTGCGTACACGTAAACAAAGTTGTTTACGAAGTCGAGAGGTGATGTGTAATGGTGCGTCCCATCAAGCAGGGAAGAGCAGAGAGAATGTCTTATTCTCATATCAACGAAGTCATCGAAGTCCCGGATCTTATCGAAGTACAGAAGAATTCCTATAAGTGGTTCCTCGATGAGGGCCTTATGGAAGTACTCGAAGAAGTATCTCCGATCAGGGACTTTTCGGGTGATATGGAATTGTCCTTCGTAGGGAAGGAATTCGATATCGACAACCCGGCAAACACGATTGAGCAGTGCAAGGAGAAGGATTGTAATTTTGCCGCTCCGCTCAAAGTGAAAGTTCGCCTTTTGAACAAACGTACCGGTAAGGTGGAAGATCAGGACGTCTTCATCGGAGATTTCCCGATCATGACAGAACACGGTACATTTATCATCAACGGTGCTGAGCGTGTTATCATCAGCCAGCTTGTCCGTTCCCCGGGTGCATATTTTGATATTATCCACGATAAATCCGATGCATTCCTTTATACTTCCCAGGTCATCCCGAACCGTGGTGCATGGCTGGAGTATGAGACCGATGCAAACGGCGTGATCTATGTTCGTGTAGACCGTGCCCGTAAGTTCCCGCTGACCGTTTTCCTGCGTTCTCTGGGTATCGGTTCCGACGAAGAGATCCGTGATCTTTTCGGTGACGAGAAGTTCTTAACAGAGACGATCGCGAAGGATCCTTCCCACACACGTGAAGAAGGTCTTGCCGAGCTGTATCATAAGCTCCGTCCGGGTGAGCCGACATCTCTCGAAGGTGCGGAGTCTCTCCTTAACGGTATGTTCTTCGATCCGAAGAGATATGACCTCGCTCGCGTAGGTATTTATAAGTTAAATAAGAAGCTGTCCCTTGCTTCCCGTATCAAGGGCCACAAGGCAGTTTCCGACATCGTTACCGACGATGGTGAAGTCCTCCTTAAGGCCGGTGAGATCATCACCTCCGATAAGGCATGGGAGATCCAGGATGCCGGTATCAACGAAGTATATGTATATCCGATCACTAAGATCGGTGATACTGACAGAATCTCCGATCAGGCTTTCAAGGTCATCGGTAACGCACGTGTGGACTGCGATAAGTTCATCCGCGCCAGCTTCTCTGCAAAAGAACTCAAGGGATTCGATATCAGCGAGACCCCGATCAATGAGATGGTTCGTACCACGATCCTTCGTAACATCATCACCGAAGTACGTGCGACAGCAAAGAAGACCGAGTATGCCGAGAAACTCATGGAGGCTCTGCGCGCTCAGGTTACCGAGCTCATGCCGAAGCACCTCGTTATCGAGGATATCATCTCTTCCGTTTCCTACCTGCTCGGCCTGCAGTATGGTGTAGGTACCAGAGATAACATCGACCACTTAGGTAACCGTCGTATCCGTTCCGTAGGTGAACTCCTGCAGAACCAGATCCGTATCGGTTTCTCCCGTATGGAGAGAAATATCCGTGAAAGAATGAACGCTGCTTCCGACGAAGAGCCGACACATCCGAACCAGCTCGTAAATACCCGTCCGGTAAGCGCAGCTGTCAAGGAGTTCTTCGGATCTTCCCAGCTGTCCCAGTTCATGGATCAGCCGAACCCGCTTGCTGAGCTTACTCATAAGCGCCGTCTGTCCGCTCTCGGTCCTGGCGGTCTTTCCCGTGACCGTGCGAACTTCGAAGTTCGAGACGTTCACTCCTCTCACTACGGCCGTATGTGCCCGATCGAGACACCTGAAGGTCCGAACATCGGTCTTATCAACTCTCTCGCTACATATGCCAAGGTCAACCACTATGGTTTCATAGAGACTCCGTACCGTGTCTGCGATAAGGAAAAGGGCATCGTTACTGACGAAGTCGTTTACATGACAGCAGATAAGGAAGATAACTACAACATCGCTCAGGCGAACGAGCCGATCGACGAGAACGGCAAGTTCATCAGCAAGAAGGTCGTCTGCCGTCACCTCGACCAGTTCATCGAGGTGGATCCGTCCGGTGTCGATTACATGGACGTATCTCCGAAGCAGCTCGTATCTGTTGCTACATCGCTCATTCCGTTCCTCGGAAACGACGACGCGAACCGTGCTCTCATGGGCTCCAACATGCAGCGTCAGGCTGTACCGCTCATCAAGCCGGAAGCTCCGATCATCGGTACCGGTATGGAATACCGTGCAGCGAAAGACTCCGGTGTATGTAAGGTTGCGAAGGAAGACGGACAGGTTACGTTCGTATCCGCTGACCGCATCGTGGTTACTTCCGCAGATGGAAAAGAACATGAATATCGTCTGACCAAGTATCAGAGATCCAACCAGAGCACATGCATCAACCAGCGCCCGATCGTAAGAATGGGTGAGGAAGTGAAGAAGGGCGACGTTATCGCGGATGGTCCTTCCACTGAAAACGGTGAGCTTGCTCTTGGTAAGAACGTTCTCATCGGATTTATGACCTGGGAAGGTTATAACTACGAGGACGCCGTTCTCATCAACGAGCGTATGGTACGTGATGATGTTTATACATCCATCCACATTGAAGAATATGAGTGTGAAGCCCGTGACACCAAGCTCGGTGCCGAGGAGATCACACGTGAGATCCCGAACGTTTCCGATGATGCGCTCAAAGAACTCGACGAGAATGGTGTTATCCGTATCGGTGCCGAGGTTCGTGCGGGCGACATCCTCGTCGGTAAGGTCACTCCGAAGGGTGAGACCGAGCTGACTCCTGAAGAGCGTCTCTACAGAGCGATCTTCGGTGAGAAGATCCGTGAGGTACGTGATACTTCCGTACGTGTACCGCATGGTGAGTCCGGTATCGTCGTAGATGTTAAGACATTTACCAAGGAAGACGAGAATGTCCTTAAGGGCAGCGTCAATAAACTGGTTCGTGTATATATCGCCCAGAAGAGAAAGCTCTCCGTCGGTGATAAGATGGCCGGCCGTCACGGTAACAAGGGTGTTGTTTCCAGAATCCTGCCGGAGGAGGATATGCCTTTCCTGCCGGATGGTACACCGCTTGACATCGTACTCAATCCTCTCGGCGTTCCGTCCCGTATGAATATCGGTCAGCTCCTCGAGGTTCACCTCGGACGTGCTGCCCGTGCACTCAACTGGAAGGTCGCAACACCGGTATTTGACGGTGCTAACGAGAGCGACATCATCAAGGCATTCCAGCTTGCCGGAATCGATGAAGACGGTAAGACGATCCTTTACGATGGACGTACAGGTGAGCCTTTCGAGAACAGAATCACCGTTGGTGTTATGTACTACCTGAAGCTCCACCACCTCGTTGACGATAAGATCCACGCCCGTTCGATCGGACCATACTCCCTCGTTACGCAGCAGCCTCTCGGCGGTAAAGCCCAGTTCGGTGGTCAGCGTTTCGGTGAGATGGAAGTTTGGGCCCTCGAGGCATACGGCGCTGCACATACTCTGCAGGAGATCCTCACAGTTAAGTCGGACGATATCACCGGCCGTACTAAGACCTATGAGGCGATCGTTAAGGGACAGAGCGTACCTGAGGCCGGTATTCCGGAATCCTTCAAGGTCCTCGTCCGAGAGCTCCAGTCTCTGGCTCTGGATGTCCGCATCTACTCCGGCGACGAAGAGTACAAGCTCAAGGATGCCGCAGATGAAGAAGAGAATCTGCCGGCACCGGATCCTGAGCTTCTTATGAAGTTTGATTCTCTGGCCGAAAGCGAGATGGGCGCGGCCGGTTTCTCCGAGGTAGGCGAGGACGGCGAGCTGATCGACGATTCCGCTGAAGATGAAGAGCCGAGCATGGACGATCTTGCTTCCATGGAAAATGAAGAAATGTGAGTAGGGAAGGAGATTGCAAATATATGTTTGAAATGAATCATTTCGAATCGATCGGTATTCGTCTGGCATCTCCGGAGACCATCAAGAGCTGGTCCCACGGTGAGGTAAAGAAGCCGGAAACGATCAATTACCGTACGCTCAAGCCGGAGCGCGATGGCCTTTTCTGCGAGCGTATCTTCGGACCTTCCAAGGACTGGGAGTGCCACTGCGGTAAGTATAAGAAGATCCGTTATAAGGGCATCATCTGCGACCGCTGCGGTGTTGAGGTTACCCGTTCCAAGGTACGTCGTGAGCGTCTGGGCCACATCGAGCTCGCTGCTCCTGTATCCCATATCTGGTATTTCAGAGGTACACCGTCCCGTATGAGCCTGCTCCTGGATGTTTCTCCGAAGCAGCTCGAGAGAGTACTGTACTTCGGTGCATACATCGTAGTTGATCCGGGCACGACAGGCCTTGCCAAGTGCGCGATCATCGATGAGATGGAATATCAAGAGAATGTTGAGAAATACGGTAAGTCTGCTTTCAAGGCCATGATGGGTGCGGAGGCAGTAAAGATCCTTCTTCAGGAACTGGATATCGAGGCGCTGTGCACTCAGCTCCACGAGGATTACCAGTCCGCTACAGGTCAGAAGAAGGCCCGTATCATCAAGAGACTCGAGGTCCTCGAGAGCTTCAAGAAGTCCGGTAACAAGCCGGAGTGGATGATCCTGGATGTTCTCCCGGTTCTTCCGCCGGAACTCCGCCCGATGGTACAGCTTGATGGCGGCCGTTTCGCTACATCTGACTTGAACGACCTCTATCGTCGTGTTATCAACAGAAATAACCGTCTCAGTAAGCTCCTCCAGCTGGGTGCTCCTGAGATCATCGTAAGAAACGAGAAGAGAATGCTTCAGGAAGCTGTCGATGCTCTCATCGACAATGGCCGTCGCGGACGTCCGGTAACCGGTGCTTCCTCCAGAGCTCTTAAGTCCCTGTCCGACATGCTCAAAGGTAAGCAGGGCCGTTTCCGTCAGAACCTCCTCGGTAAGCGTGTTGACTATTCCGGCCGTTCCGTTATCGTTGTAGGCCCTGAACTGAAGATGCACCAGTGCGGTCTCCCGAAGGAGATGGCTCTCGAGCTCTTCAAGCCTTTCGTAATGAAGCGTCTCGTCCTCGAAGGACATGCGCAGCACATCAAGACAGCTAAGAGAATGGTAGAGCGTGCTTCCGATATCGTTTGGGATATCCTCGAAGACGTTATCAAGGATCATCCGGTTATGCTCAACCGTGCTCCTACGCTCCACAGACTCGGTATCCAGGCATTTGAGCCGGTCCTCGTAGAAGGCCGTGCCATCAAGCTCCATCCGCTCGTTTGTACCGCGTTCAACGCTGACTTCGACGGTGACCAGATGGCTGTACACGTACCGCTTTCCGCTGAGGCACAGGCAGAGGCAAGATTCCTCATGCTGTCCACCAACAACCTCCTGAAGCCTCAGGATGGTAACCCGGTAACCGTTCCGACACAGGATATGATCCTCGGATGCTACTATCTGACGATCACCAAGCCGGGCGAGAAGGGCGAAGGCATGATCTTCTCTTCTGTAGATGAGGCGATCATGGCATATGGCGATCATCACCTCGAGCTCCACGCTCCGATCTCCATCCGTGTGACACGTGAGTTCAACGGTGCTCCGATGACCAGAATCGTTAAGTCCACACTCGGACGCTTTATCTTCAACGAAGTGATCCCGCAGGACCTCGGTTATGTCGATAGAACGAAGGAAGGCAACGAGCTCGTTCTCGAGTGCGACTTCGTAGTTGGTAAGAAGCAGCTCGCTGATGTTATCTCCCGTTCGATCCGCGTACACGGTATCGGCGCTACATCCAAGCTCCTCGACAACATCAAGGCAATGGGTTATAAGTACTCTACCCGTGGCGGTATCTCCATCGGTATCGAAGACATGATCGTGCCGGATGTTAAGGAGAAGATGGTTCACGAGGCAGAAGAGAAGGTCGAGTACGTCAACAAGATGTACAAGAGAGGTCTCCTCGACGAGGATGGCCGTTACACCTCTGTCGTTAAGATCTGGACAGAAACAACAGATGCTATTACAAAAGCACTTATCGATTCTCTTGGTCAGTACAACCCGATCAAGATGATGGCTGACTCCGGTGCCCGTGGTTCCGCTCAGCAGATCAAGCAGCTCGCTGGTATGCGTGGTAACATGGCGGATACATCCGGTAAGACCATCGAAATTCCGATCAAGTCTAACCTCCGTGAAGGCATGAACGTATTAGAGTTCTTCATCAGTTCTCACGGTGCCCGTAAAGCGCTCTCCGATACAGCTCTTAAGACAGCTGACTCCGGTTACCTGACACGTCGTCTCGTCGATGTTGCCCAGGACGTTATCGTTACCGAGGAAGACTGCGGTACGGATGACTTCACATGGGTCAAGGAAATCGCCAACATGGCAGGTACCAAGAAGGATGTTGTTAAGTCTCTCAGCGATCGTCTTACAGGACGTTATGCTGCAGAGGACATCTATGACCTGAAGAATAAGAAGAAGCTCCTCGTAGCCAGAAATGAACTGATCACTGCAGATGTTGCAAAGAAGATCGAAGAGTGCGGTTACGAGAAGGTCAAGATCAGATCCGTATTTGACTGCCGCGCCCGTCACGGTGTCTGCAGCAAGTGCTACGGTGTCAACCTTGCATCCGGCCAGCCGACCATCGGCGGCGAAGCAGTCGGTATCATGGCTGCCCAGTCCATCGGTGAGCCTGGTACACAGCTGACCATGAGAACGTTCCATACCGGTGGTATCGCTTCCGGTGAAGATATTACACAGGGTCTCCCGCGTGTTGAGGAGCTCTTCGAGGCTAGAAAGCCGAAGGGCCAGGCGATCATCTCCGAGATCGACGGTATCGTCAAGATCACAGAGGATCAGAAGCACAAGAAGATCATCGTTGTTACACCGGCTACTCCGGAAGGTGAGGCAATCACTGTTAACCCGAATCCGGACAGCGAGATCGAGATCGAAGAGAAGCACTACGCAATTCCTTACTCTGCGACCCTCAAGGTCAAGGATGGCGAGTTCGTAGAGGCCGGCGACCTTCTTACAGATGGTACGGTAAGCCCGCAGGAGATCATGAAGATCAAGGGTGTCCGTGGCGTTCAGAAGTACATCGTCAGCGAAGTTATCAAGGTTTATAAGAGCGGTGGTGTTACCATCAACGATAAGCACATCGAAGTTATCACACGTCAGATGATGCGTAAGGTTCGTATCGACGATCCGGGCGATACCGATCTCATGACCGGTTCCACCGTGGATATGTTCGACTACGAGGATGCGAACACGAAGGCAGAAGCAGAGGGCAAAGAGCCGGCAAAGGGCAAGAGAGTCCTCCTCGGTATCACCAAGGCTTCTCTCGCTACCGATTCCTTCCTCTCCGCTGCATCCTTCCAGGAGACCACTCGTGTTCTCACCGATGCTGCAGTTAAGGGTAAGATCGACCCGCTCTACGGTCTCAAAGAGAACGTTATCATCGGTAAGCTCATCCCGGCAGGTACCGGTATGCCGCGCTACCGCAACATCACAGCAGTACCTGTACTGCCTGAGAATAATGAACTTCTCGGCAAGGATCCGGTCGTTATCCCGAGCATGATCCCGGCGACAAGCGAGTCCTGATCGAAGAAAAGACAGATAATCAGAAGAGGGCGATTCATTATCATGAGTCGCCCTCTTTGTTTTTTTATGAGCTGGTCTATGTAATGGTCAATGTAAAACGTTTCGACAGTGACCATTTTATAGACTTATGCCAATATTCTATGTGATGGTCAATGTAAAACGTTTCGACAGTGACCATTTCATAGACTTTTGCCATTACATAGACCACTTCATTGGCTTCTGAGAAATAGGATTGTAAAATAAGAGAAACGTCACATTCTTTGACTTCGCATATTTGAGGAGAGTAAAATACAAAGTAACTAATAATGCCTAAATATAGGCACTTCTTATCGAGAATGAACGCAAAAGCCTGAATAGGAGTGCTTTTCGCGCAGAAAGGAAACGTATGCGGCAGCAAAGAAAAGAAAAAGACAGACGTATCACTGTCCTGATCATTACGATCTGTGCAATGATGACTTTCCCGATACTGATGATCCCTGTCGGCCTTCGTGAAAGCACCCCGCCGGGTGTTCTGGTCGGTCGTGCCTATGCAGACGCGTATCCGTATTCCGATCAGGAAGAAGAAAAACTAGTCGAGGACTGGGCGCTCGCCGCGAATACTTCCGATACAGTGGATCCGGATACAGACCCGGCTTCTGATACGACAGTGGATCCGGAAGTTACTTCTGACCCGAATGCGGATCCGACAGTAGAACCGGACGCTACCGGCGAAGACGATCCCATCGATCCGAATGAGCCGGATGAGCCGGATATGCCGGTCCAGACCGTAGATCCCGAGACGGGACGCGTGCTGATCGAAGTCGGCGAAGGTGAGGCGGCTGTTGATGAGTCATATATTGACGAGACAGCACAGAGAGAGAAGAAATATGCGGACCTGATGACCGCGCAGATCATCCAGACATACGATGATTCTGACCTCCCGATCGAAATGCTGGATACCAGTGCATTTATCCCGACGGACGAGCAGTTCTTCATCAAGACAACGAAGACGATCCTCAAAGAAAATCCGAATATGGATGCGGTCACTGTCGCATCGATCGCCAGATCCACCGAGGTCACTCGTGTGGCAAAGGGTGACACCTGGTCACTGATCCGTACCAAGGACGGAGTGGAAGGATATGTTCTTACCGCGTCATTGTCCGTGGAGCCGGTATTTAACGAGATCAACCGTACCGTATGGGTCGATGCGAGCGGACTGAAGCTTCGCTCCGAGCCGAATACGAACTGCGAAGTCATCAAGGAACTGAAGAGATGGACACGTCTCCACTGCTCCGGTATCTCCAATGACCAGTGGTATAAGGTAACCCTCGACGATGGAACAGAAGGATATGTCTATGTATCCTATACGACTCGAAAAGCACCTCCGACGCCTACTCCGAAACCGACACCTACTCCAAAGGGTAAAAAGTCATCCGGATCCGGCGGTAAGACGAAGAAGGGCAACAGCAATCCGCCACCGAAGATCACCGGTGTAAACGGCGAGAGTATCGTCAATATCGCGAAGTCCATGCTGGGCGTTGACTATGTCTGGTGTGGTGAGAGCAAGGGTGGCGTGGACTGTTCCGGTCTGGTCGTGTACTGCTACAGACAGGTAGGACTCGGCGTTCCGCACCAGTCAAACAGCATTAAGACCCGTGGTACCGGCGTCAGCCGTTCGGAATTAACACTGGGCGACGTAATCGTATATGACCTGAAGGGCGGCGACGGAGTTGCCGATCACGTAGCGATCTACGCAGGAAACGGGCAGGTCATCCACGCATCCTCCAGTAAAGATGCCGTCGTCTATGGCCGACTGGATATGGGTACGATCCTGACATACAGAAGATTCATCAGATCCTGACGTACTGAAGTCTGATTGGTGAAGCCCGCCAGCTGAATACTTTGAAAACAAGGAACTGTCCGATAAAGACAGTTCTATTTCTGAGTTT
>Ga0247610_10003263_pt1 | contig 17960 bp, 15 predicted proteins | sample 174DNAGHGhighgp2_FD_193483 | JGI IMG/M metagenome (GOLD analysis project Ga0247610, IMG submission 193483) | Sheep rumen microbial communities from Palmerston North, Manawatu-Wanganui, New Zealand - 1742 DNA GHGhigh gp2 | ecosystem: Host-associated > Mammals > Digestive system > Stomach > Rumen... | reverse complement strand
ACGACCGTTGGGATCGGGGTGAATTCCATCGCAGCAACCGCAGTTCTACCCGCGTAACGGCTCGTCCGGAAGGCAGAGGCCGTATTGACGGAGGACGTGGAAATCGTGACCGCGGCATAAGGGACAACAGAGGTGTAAGAGAGAACCGTAGTAATAGGGACAACCGCAGCTTGGACAATAACAGAGGTCGTAGTATTGACCGCAATACTGAGAACAACGGCGTAAGAAGCCGTCAGGTTGAGGGTCATCGCAACTTCGGCGCTGACAGACAGATAGGAAGTCCTAGTAGCTCTAGAAGCTCTAGCAATCCTAGAAGTTCTAGCAGACCTAGCAGCGTTGGCAGCAGCAGCTCGGCACCAAACCGGAGCATTGGAAATCACTCGGCTCCAAGTCGTTCTTTCGGCAATAGCAGCAGCAGTGTTTCTCGCCCCAGCAGCTCAACCCCCAGTCGTAGTATCGGCAGTTCAGCTCCCACCCGTAGTATCGGTAGCTCAGCCCCTAGCCGCAGCATAGGCGGTTCGCGTAGTGGAGGTGGTGCAAGCCGCAGCACTGGCGGGCACGTTGGAGGCCGTCGATAAAACGCTTAAAGTTCCAATATACGAACCTCAGCGTTCATCATCCGCTGAACCTCGCTCATTGACTTCCCATAATAGACAGCCTGGACGGCTTTATTGATAATGCCATGTCCTACGGCCAGCACCTTCTTTCCTGGATATGTCTGCTTGACAAAGGCGATGAATTCGCCAGCCCGGGAAAGAAGGTTTTCTAATGTCTCGATGTCATCAGGCCACACTTCGCCCTTCAAGTCCGGAATATAACGGCCGGTAAAGCTCCCCCAGTCGCGTTCACGAAGCAACGGCGTCTGAACAACAGCCAGATGGTGGGGGGCGGCAATGATGGTGGCCGTATCCACCGAACGTTTCAGGTCACTGGCGATAATAGCAGCGAAGGATTCTGAAGCCATCTGGTCTCTCACCTCACGCGCTTGAGCGATACCATTTGCCGTTAGTCGTCCCTGTGTCTGACCTTGCATGATCTGATTGACATTGTCCTCCGTTTCTCCGTGTCTGACTAAATATAATGTGGTCATATTCCCCTTATTTTGGTGCAAAAATACAAAAAAACTATAAACTATAAACCATAAACTATAAACTTTTTGTATCTTTGCAAACGAAAACCAGAAAACGATATTAAAATGAAGATATTACAAAGTTCCGTATTCCGCGCCATTTGCGCCATCGCCATCGGTATCTTGCTCATCAAGTATCCCGACAATACCGTTACATGGATTACTATTGCCATCGGCATCTTGTTCCTGTTGTCAGGCATCATCTCATTGGTGGTCTATTACAATGCTCTCAAGAATGTCAGCGAATACAAGATTACAGATGCTGAAGGAAATGTGGTGGCTGGTGACACAAAACCGACATTTCCGATTGTCGGTGTGGGCAGTGCCATCCTCGGTCTGATACTGGCATTGACGCCTACCGTTTTTGTGAAGGCTCTCATGTATATCATCGGTGCCGTGCTGGTGCTGGGTGCTGTCAACCAGTATATGAACCTGCTCAATGCCCGCAAATTCGGTAAGATAGGCTTCGGCTACTGGATTTTCCCATCGGTGATTCTGCTCGTGGGGCTCTTTGTTATTATCAAGCCCCTGGCACCTGCTGAGATGGCCATGTTGGTGCTCGGATGGTGCAGCCTACTCTATGGAGTCACAGAACTTATCAACGCGCTGAAGATACACAATGAGAAACGGAAATTCAACAAATCGCAGGAGATACCTGTAGCAGAAGAGATTGTGGAAGAGACGCCTGCTGTTGAGTCTGTCGAGTCTACCACATCGGAAGAAGACGATTCCCGATATATGCCTGCCATAAAAGAAGAATAGAGGTCGTTCAACCTCTATTCTTTTTTCATTTCCTCTATCACCTCTTCCGAGAAGCCTTGAATATAGGTGCGTAGGATGTCGATGCCTCGCTTATTCTCACGCCCCCAGGGAATAATCATATCAGCAAATTTCTTAGTAGGCTCGATAAACTGCTCGTGCATGGGCTTCACATCGTTTTCGTAATGGTCGAGAACCATGTCGACAGTACGTCCGCGCTCCACCACATCACGACGGATGTTACGGATCAGGCGCACATCGCTATCGGTATCCACGAAAATCTTCAAGTCCATCATGTCACGCAACTTCTTGTAGTGCAACGTCATGATGCCTTCGAGGATAATCACAGGTTTCGGCTCCACATGAACAGTCTCGGGCAGACGATTGGAAAGCACATACGAATAGGTGGGCTGCTCAATCGCCTCGCCGTTCTTCAATTTCTTGATATGCTCTGTCAAAAGTTTCCAGTCAAAAGCATCGGGATGATCGAAATTGATAGCCTTCCGCTCTTCATCAGTCAGAGCTGTCGTATCATTATAATATGAATCCAAGGGAATGACTGCTGCACAATGGGGGGGCAGTGCCTTGGAGATACGTTTTACGACGGTGGTCTTACCAGAACCGGAGCCACCTGCAATTCCTATGATAATCATTTCTGTTCCTTGATTAAGTATACAACTGTAGGCAGGTGATCGCTATAGCCATTGAGCCATACGCCACCAGCTTGGGTTCGAAGGGTATTACCTTTATATTTACCATCCTTCTGGAAAAGATAGTCACGACGGAAAATCTGATGCGAGAAGAGTTTCAGCGACGAATAGTCTTTCGACTTATCACGGTTAATCAGACTCGGCGAGAGAATTATCTGGTCGAAGAGGTTCCACGCACCATCATACATCAGCGTACCTGTACCCGATGCCAGTACATCCCACCATGGGTTGTACAGATCGCCATCGCCCACATCCTTGATCTTACGTTTAGCACCGAGGCACTTGGCCATTGAAGCATCCTGCGGGTCATCATTCATATCACCCATCACCAGCAGTTTCACATTCGGATCCTCAGCAATCAACGAGTCTTTGACGACCTTTACCTGAGCGCCGCCTTCCTCACGATAGAACGAGGTGGCACCACGTGATGGTAAGTGACAGACAATGATTGTCACATGCTCGTCAGCCATTGTTCCGCTCACCACCAGAAAACCACGAGTGGCCCTCGCCGAATCCTGAGGCAACCTATATACATAAGGTACGAGTTTGACGTCACGAACGGAAAAGAGTGCAGGGTTATAGAGCAGGGCACAGTCTACTCCACGCTGATCCGGACCTTCAATATGCACAAACTGGAAATTCCTGGCTTTCAGCGGCTCCTGATTGCAGAGGTCTTCCAAGCACTTGGCGTTCTCCACCTCAGAGACCCCAATGGCCGCACAACCAATCTTCGGCAGTTTGTCAGTACCCATCTCAGAGAGCACACGCGACATGTTACGCAATTTACTAGTATACTTCAGTCCTGTCCACTTATTGGTACCCTCTGGCAGATACTCATAATCATTCTTGCCAGCATCGTGACAGGTATCAAACAGATTCTCCAGATTATAGAATCCAACACCATAGACCGAGTATTTCTTTGACTGGGCCATTAAGTCGTTTGTTCCTGCAAAAAGGAACAATGTCAGCAGTAATAAATAGACTTTTCTCATATCAAAACATGTTTTATGCCGCAAAGATAATATTTTTTTTCGAAATAAAAGGTTCATATCGGATTTTTTTATTATCTTTGCGACATATTTTACTATTGACTATTAATTGCTTATGATGAAAAGGCTAAAACTACTTGCAATCGTCTTTGCCGTCGCATCCCCGCTGCTTGCACAAGAGGAGCTAACCGACTCTGTGGAAGGGGCTGAGATTCTGGACGAGCAGGCGTTCACTTTCACAGAAGCACAGCTGGGTGAGGACGACGATATGTCACAAAACGTATCGATTATCCGCTCGAACAACAACATCTTCGCCTCACAGGTGGGATATCTGTTTAGCCCAGTACGCTTCAAGTATCGTGCTTTCAACCAAAAGTACAATGAGATTTACATCAACGGTGCCCCGATGAACGATATGGAGACGGGGCAGTTCCGTTTCTCTCTTGTAGGCGGTCTGAACCAACAGACCAAAGGTGTGGAAAACTCCCTACCTTTCGAGACTAACAATTTCGGCATGCCGGCCATGGGAGGTTCCAACAACTACAACTTCCGCCCATCGGCTATGGCGCAAGGTCAGAGGATCACGGTGACAGGTGCCAACCGCAACTATCGTGTGAGAGCCATGTACACCTACAACTCGGGTATCAACGCGAATGGATGGGCCTTCTCTGCCAACCTCACCTATCGCTGGGCCAATGAGGGTTATGTGGAGGGAACATTCTACAACTCCCTCTCCTATTTCCTCGGCGTGGAAAAGATCTTCAACGACCAGCACCGCGTGTCGCTCGTGACATGGGGCAATCCCACGGAGCGCGCCACGCAGGGAGCCGGCACCGATGAGACCTACTGGCTGGCCAACGACCGATACTATAATCCCTATTGGGGCTATCAGGACGGAAAGAAGCGTTCGTCGCGCGTGGTGAACGACTGGGCACCGACAGCCCTGCTCACCTGGGATTACCAGATCAGCAACAAAACCAAGTTGACCACCTCGCTGATGGGACTCTACAGCATGTATTCACGCACCAAGCTGGACTACAACAATTCCGACAATCCTCAGCCAGACTACTGGAAGAACCTGCCGTCGAGTTATTTTGACGTCTGGGACGAGACGGATGCAGCCAACCGCACCAACCAGGCTATTGCCGACTTCGAGCGCGCCCGCAATTTCTGGATGAGTGACAAGGCCAACCGACAGATCAACTTCGATCAACTCTATTTCTCCAACAAGGTGGCAGGGGCACAAGGACAGGATGCTATGTACTACATCGAGAAGAACCACACGGACAACCTCACCCTGTCGCTCTCCTCATCCCTGCAAAGAGAAATCAGCCGGTTTGCTGCCATTAACACAGGTATCACGCTGGCCACTAACAAGACCAGCCACTATGTCACGATGCACGACATGTTGGGTGCACTCTCTTTCCATAACATCAACACCTACGCTCTTGGCCAGTACAGTGCCGATGACCCACGCGTACAGTATGACCTCAGGAATCCGAATGGGTACGTGAGTGTGGGTGACCGCTTTGCCTTTGACTTTGACTTTCTCGTGAACAAAGCCAACTGGTGGGCCACACTGAAATACGACAAGGGACGCATGCACACCTTCATCAGCGGACGTATCGGTGGTGTAGGAATGTCGCGCGACGGTAACATGCAGAACGGTATGGCACCTGAGAACTCCTATGGTGAGAGTCCCACTGCCTTCTTCCTGGATGGTGGCGGCAAGGCCGGTATCCACTATAACATCGGCCATGGTAACGTGATGACCTTAGGTGTCGGCTATGAGTGGAAGGCCCCGCAGGTACGTACTGCCTTTATCTCTCCACAGGTCTGCAATGACTTCGTGACCGACCTGAAGAACGAGAAGGTGCTCAGTGCCGAACTCGGCTATCAGATCCAGCTCCCGTGGATGAAGGCCAATATCACAGGTTACTATAGCCAGATCAAGGACGAGACCGATTGGCAGAATTTCTATTACGACGATATCAACTCGTTCTCATACGTCTCGATGACGGGTATCAACAAGGAATACTACGGCGTGGAATGGGGTATCAACTTCAAGGTCACCAACGAGTTCAACATCAAGACCATCGGTACTATTGCCGAGGCCAAGAACACCAACAATGCCCATGTATGGTATATGAGTTCGACCACCGGCACCTATAACGACAACAACGACCACAAGCCGGAGTTAGTCTTGAATAAGAATATGCGTGAAAGCGGTACGCCGCTCACCGCAGCAAGTCTGATATTCAGTTATCACAAGTGGGGATGGTTTATTGACCTGAACTGCAACTATTACGACCGTATCTACCTCTCCTACTCGCCCTCGTTCCGTTACGAGTCTACACTTCGCAACCGTCAGAATGCGGGCGAGGCCGTTACCGACAACGATGGAAACATTCTGGAGAGTGCACTTGCACAGCAGAAAGGCAAAGGCGGATTCATGCTCGATGCATCAATTGGCCGCAGCATCCGTCTGAAGCAAGGACGCCAACTCAGCATCAACCTCTCGATCACCAACCTGTTGAACAACCAGAAGATTGTCACCGGAGGTTACGAGCAGAGCCGCAGCGACTATACTGCCAGTGGAAACATCCGTGCTTACCGTTTCTCACTGAATCCTAAGAAGTTCTACTCCTACGGGATAAATGGCATGCTGAACATTGGATATAAGTTTTAGTTAAGAGTTAAGAATTAAGAGTTATGATTACTTATATATATAATAATGTAAAGAGGGCGGTATTCTACTTACTCCTGGCTCCTGTTTCATTACTCCTGTTTTCCTGTATGGACAACGACTGGGACATTCCCGGCACCGACGGCAGCGAGTTTGGCAATCAGGCCGTCACAGAGACCAATCTCGTAAGCATCGCCCAGCTCAAGCAGAAATACGCTACTGTCATCTACAATGGCAGCTATGTCCAGTTCACCGAGCCCACCCAGATCAAAGGCGTGGTGACGGGCAATGATGTTCAAGGCAATATCTATAACCAGATTGCCATAGAAGACGGCACCGGCTCCATGATTATCTGTGTGGCCCAGGGTGGTATGTTCGGGCAGCTACAGGTAGGACGTGAGATTATCGTAGAGTTGCAAGACCTCTATATCGGCAGCTATGGTCAACAGCCGGAAATCGGCACGCCCTATACCAACAAGAACGGTCGCACCTACGTGAGCCGCATGCCACGCAGCCTATGGCAGTCGCATTTCAAGATGCTCGGCATGAAGAGCGCCAGTCCCACAGAGTTCGACAAGACGATGCTCGGCAATGGCGATTACATGAAGGAGAACTGTGGGCGCCTGATGACCATCAAGGGCGTGAAGTTCCAGGGAGCCAACGGCAAGAAGGTCTTCGCCGCCGACAAGGACAAGGATGCTGCCAACAGCGTGAACCGCTCCTTGCAGGGTATCTCTTCAAACCAACTCGTGGTACGTACCAGCACTTATGCCGACTTTGCCAACAAGACCCTCCCACAGGGAGAAGTTGACATCACAGGCATCTTCACCCGCTATAACAACACCTGGCAGGTGCTCATCCGCGAAGAAAGCGACATCGTGGAGAAATAAGTTATTTTACAATTAAGAATTAAAAATTAAGAGTTATGATTACATATAGATTCAACAGACTGAAAAAGGTTTTGAAGGTTGGAGTATTCTCCTTCCTCCTTCCTCTTTCCTCCTTCCTCTTCATTTCTTGTGAAGATGTGCCCATGCCATTCAACAACCCGCTCGACTATCTCGAGCCAGATGATGAAAAGACAGTGATCGAACCGGCTGGCGACGGCACCAAGGACAGCCCATATAATGTGGCTGGTGTCCTGGCCTACCTCGAAACACTCGGCCCCGATGTGGAGTCGACGAAGGACATTTATATCACAGGTGTGGTGACCGCTGTGAAAGAACAGTTCAGCACCCAGTATGGCAATGCTCAGTTCGTCATCTCGGATAACGACGAGGGCACCAACCAGTTCACATTCTATCGCGGCCTCTACTTAGGCAACAAGAAGTACAGCAACGAGAACGATGTGAATATCCAGGAGGAAGATGTGGTGGTCATCTGCGGAAAGATAGTCAACTATCGCGGCAGCACCCCGGAAACCGTGCAGAACAAAGCCTATGTTGTAAGCATCAACGGCAAGGGCGAGAGTGTCGCCCCCAAGCCAACTGGTACACCTACGGGCAACGGCACCTTGGCCGATCCTTACAATGCCACAGCAGCCAATGCCTATATTGCCACACTCGCTTCTGGTGCAGAGAGTGACAAGGATATCTATATCAAGGGTAAGGTGAGCAGCATCAAGGAAGCCTTCACTACCCAGTATGGTAATGCCTCGTTCTATCTTTCTGACAATGGCGACGATAAGGAGGAGCAATTCTATGTATTCCGCACGCTCTATCTTGGCAACAAGAAATATACTGAGGGCGATCAGATCAAGGCTGGCGATGAGATTATCGTCTGCGGAAAGGTTGTCAACTATATGGGCAATACACCTGAGACTGCTGCCAATAAGAGTTATGTATATTCACTCAATGGCAAGACAGAAGGCGGTGGCAGTGGTGAAACGCCTTCAGGTGACGCAACACCAATCAGCATCGCAGACTTCAATGCTGCAGTAGAGAGCACCGATGTGTGGTATCAGCTGACAGGTACTGTGAAGAATCTGAAGGAAGGAGACTTGTATGGCAACTTCAACCTTGAAGACGAAACAGGATCCGTTTATGTCTATGGCCTGCTCTCAGAAAAGGGTGGTGCGAAAAAGAAATTCCAGGAACTCATTGCCGCCAAGGGCATCACAGAAGGCTGCAAGATAACAATCATCGGCAACCGCTCGTCCTACAATGGTCAGATTCAGGTTGCAAATGCCTATTTCGTCAGTATCGAAAACGGAGGCTCTGCTGAAACTGGAATCAAGATCATCAGCGTTGCCGACTTCAATGCGGCTCCAGAAAGCAATGACGTATGGTACCAACTGACAGGTAAGGTGAAAAACCTAAAAGATAATGATCTCTATGGTAACTTCGACCTTGAGGACGAAACGGGTTCTGTCTACGTCTACGGGGTGCTCTCAGAGAAGGGCGGTGAGAAGAAGAAGTTCCAGGAACTCGTTGCTGCCAAAGGCATCAAGGAGGGCTCTACAATCACCATCATCGGCAACCGTGGTTCATACAACGGCAAGATCGAAGTGATGAATGCCTATTTCGTCAGCGTGACTAACTAAATGCAAAAAAACGTCGAAAAGTTTGCGGGAACCGAAAATTCTTCGTACCTTTGCAGCCGCTTTATGCGCAAATAGATTTTAAACATTAATATTTTAACTCAAAATGAAAAAAGGAATTCATCCAGAAAACTATCGCCCCGTCGTGTTCAAGGACATGTCCAACGGCGATATGTTCCTCTCGAAGTCCACAGCAAAGACGAATGACACAGTGGAATTCGAAGGCGAAACTTACCCAGTGGTAAAAATCGAAATCTCTAGCACCTCTCACCCGTTCTATACTGGTAAGAGCAAGCTCGTTGACACCGCAGGTCGTGTTGATAAGTTCATGAGCCGCTACGGTAAGGCTGCGAAGAAGTAAGATACTATATCACAGGATTTATAACCGGGAAGGTGCGTCGATGGTAGTTGCATATGCCATGGTCGCACCTTCTTCATTCAAGATGATAAATATGAAATTACTAAAAACCCTACTACCACTCTTCACCCTGCTGATGCTCTTTGCCTGTAGCAAGGATGAGAACGATGTAAAACTGCCGGGCATCGCAGAGAATAAAAACAAGAATCTGACAAGCGTCTACCCGGAAGCTGCCCGCTTGGAGTTTCCCAGACTGAAAGAAGGTCAAAGTATCCTGCTGGTGCATCGCACCAACGACAAATACGGCGTGAACTTCTGCACGGAATGGGATACACAGAAGAAATCGCAGCGTTGGTCGTGCTACCAGATGCACGACGGCAACTACGGAGGCAACGTCGGACGCTATCAGGAAGGGTATCCCTATGACGACCAACTGGACTATGCCAACTATTTCACCATGGGCGACGGCACGCCCTTCGATCCCTTCTGGAGCTCGGGCTATGATCACGGACACATCTGCCCGTCAGCAGACCGTCAATACTCGAAGGAAGCCAATCGTCAGACCTTCTTTCTCACCAATATGCAGCCCCAGCGTAACGTGTTCAACGCAGGCGTCTGGGCAACAATGGAACAGCAGGTAAGAAACTGGAACCGAGGTTCTTTCCGCGACACCCTCTATGTCTGCAAGGGCGGCACTATCGACCGCAATGACCAGATATCACGCACCCTCTCCAACGGCTTGATTGTGCCCAAGTATTTCTTCATGGCCGTCCTCTGCAAAAACAAAAGCGGATACAAGGCCATGGCCTTCTGGATTGAACACAAGGACAAGGATACTGACTATCCAAAGGATAATACGGGCAACTACCAGCTGAGCCCCTATGTGACAAATATCCGCGAGCTGGAAACACTCACAGGTATCGACTTCTTCTGCAATCTCGACGACGAGACAGAAAGCCATGTGGAAACTCTGGGCGTGGAGAATATCAAGAGTGCATGGGGCTTGAAATGATTTTTTTGGATTTTTATTTGGCATTGCGAAATAAAATACCTATCTTTGTACCCACGAACCTACACATTATTTTAAAATAGAAAATGAAGACTATTTATGAATTCTCTGTCAAGGACAGAAAAAACAAGGACGTGTCCCTTAAGGAATACGCCAACGAAGTGTTGCTCATCGTGAATACGGCTACTAAGTGCGGCTTTACGCCACAGTATGACGAACTCGAGGCCCTCTACAAGAAGTATCATGCTCAGGGTTTTGAGATTCTCGACTTCCCCTGCAATCAGTTCGGCCAGCAGGCTCCTGGCACCGACGAGAGTATCCATGAATTCTGCAAGCTTAACTTCGGCACTGAATTCCCCCGCTTCAAGAAGGTGAAGGTGAATGGCGACGATGCCGATCCGCTCTTCAAGTTCCTCCAGCAGGAGAAAGGTTTCGCCGGCTGGGATATGGAACACCCCATTGCCCATATCCTCGACGACATGCTCTCCAAGGCAGATCCCGACTACCAGCAAAAACCCGATATCAAATGGAACTTCACCAAGTTCCTGATCAACAAGAAGGGACAAGTGGTAGCCCGTTTCGAACCCACTGAGAAGATTGAGAATATTGCAGCCCAGATCGAACTGCTGCTTCACTAATTTCCGAATATGGAACATACCAAATGTTTGATTATCGGCAGCGGCCCCGCAGGGTACACCGCTGCCATTTATGCCTCCAGGGCTAACCTGAAGCCCATCGAGTATTGTGGTCTTCAGCCAGGCGGCCAGTTAACCCAGACCACAGAGGTTGAGAATTTCCCCGGCTATCCGCAAGGCGTCGACGGCAATCAGATGATGATGGACCTCCGCGAACAAGCTGAACGTTTTGGGACGGATATCCGTGACGGTCAGATCGTCAAGGTGGATTTCTCCAAGGCACCATACGTCTGTACAGCCGAAGACGGCACAGAGATTGAGGCCGACACGGTGATTATTGCCACGGGAGCCTCCGCTAAGTACCTCGGTCTCGACGATGAGCGTAAATACAATGGCATGGGTGTTTCTGCCTGTGCCACCTGCGATGGCTTCTTCTATCGTAAGAAGACTGTAGCAGTAGTTGGCGGTGGCGATACTGCCTGCGAAGACGCTCTCTATCTCGCTGGTCTCGCCAAGAAGGTCTACTTGATTGTCCGCAAGCCTTTCCTCCGTGCCTCACAGGTGATGCAGCAGCGAGTCAAAGCCGCTGAGAACATAGAAATCCTGTTCGAGCACAACACCGTTGGCCTCTTTGGCGAGAACGGCGTAGAAGGTGCCCATCTGGTAAAGCGCAAGGGCGAGGCCGACGAATCATTCGTCGATATTGCCATCGACGGTTTCTTCCTGGCCATCGGTCACAAGCCAAATACCGACATCTTCAAGGAGTGGCTGGAAACAGATGAGGTAGGTTATCTGAAGAAGATCGACGGCACACCCAAGACCAAGATTCCCGGAGTCTTCGTAGCCGGCGACTGTGCCGACCCCGTTTACCGGCAGGCCATTTCTGCAGCTGGAACTGGTTGTCAGGCTGCCATTGAGGCAGAAAGATACTTGCTTAACAGATAACTGTTGTAAAGTTATAGACACAAAAAAGGCTCGTTTCACAACGAGCCTTTTTCTTAAAAACTAAATTAATCAACCATAAACCTTAACCATTAAAAATCTTTTCTGGTGCAAAGATAGGTGTATTTTTCATTATAGAGGTTGATTAATAATTATTTGAGGTTGAAAAATCGATATTTATCATTATTTCTACCAAATTTCACGATTTTTCCACTAATTTCGCCCAAAAAGTGCATCTTTTCTCTTCAAAAAGTTGATAATTAACACTTTTTTCTTATCTTTGCAACGCAAAATCTACAAACATGGAACTGAGAGCTATACTCATCTTAACCATTTTAATCATTATTTCGACCATTATTTGGTTCGGGAAAAAACTCTATTACCGCAGTTTGCGTGTCAAGCGCAGTCTACAGATGGGACAAATCTTCACCAATATCACCCACGAACTACTAACACCGCTCACGGTTATCTCTGCCTCCGTGGACCAATTGCGCGAAGAAGCCCCTCAACACAACAAGGAATACGACCTGATGCAGATGAACATCCAACGTATGGTACGTTTGCTGCAACAGATCCTCGAAACCAGCAAGTCGCAAGCCGGAGAGTTGAAGCTCCTCGTGGCTCAAGGCGATGTCATGCAATACATCCACGACACAGCCCTCTGTCTGAAGCCACTCATGGACAAGAAACACCTGAAGTTCTCCATCGACTGCAACCCGCAGAGCATGATGGGCTGGATAGATACCGACAAACTCGACAAGATCATCTACAACCTGTTGTCGAACGCAGCCAAATATACCGAAGAAGGCGAAGTGATCCTTCAGGCCTGGACCAGCCGCAACTACGACTATATATATATTAAGGTACGCGATACCGGCAGTGGCATCCCCAAGGAGAAGATGAAAAATCTCTTCCAGCGCTACTACGACGGCGCCTATCGTCAGCGCAAGACCATCGGCACCGGCCTCGGCCTAGCCCTGACAAACGATCTGGTACGCTTGCACCAGGGTACTATTAATTGCGAGAGCGAAGAAGGCAAGGGGACCACTTTCAACCTCAAGATACCTATCACAAAGGAATTCTTCCAACCTGACCAGATCGACGAGAAGCATGAGATCAGCCTGACCATTCCCAAGGAAGTCATCACCGATGTCTCAACGATGGCATCAGGCATGAACATCGAAACGGAGACCAACGACCTGTTGATCGACGATGCCTACCGTATCCTAATCGTTGAAGACAATCCTGAGCTGCTCATGCTAATGCAGCAGATCCTGAAGAGTTATTACCGCGTCCTGATCGCCAGAAACGGCAAGGAAGCCCTCAAGATTGTCCACAAGACACCGCTCGACCTCATCGTCTCTGATGTGATGATGCCTGAGATGACCGGTCTTGAATTGACCCGTATGCTCAAAGAAGACCCCATCTACAATCATCTGCCCATCATCCTGCTGACCGCTAACGCTGAGGAAGGAAGCGAAGGGAAGGCCCTTGAAATTGGTGCCGACGATTACCTCACCAAACCCTTCCGCATGGGCGAGCTGAGACTCCGTATCGACACCATCATTGAAAACCGCCGCCTTTCTATGCAGGACCCTGTCCAGCGTCCCGGTGAGAACGATGACGACATACCGGAGATTATCATGACTCCCGAACAGCAATTCTTGGAGAAAGCCCTGAACTGCATCCACGAGCACCTCAACGACAGCAGCTACGACCGCGACACCTTTGCTGCCGACATGGGTGCCAGCTCTTCAACTCTCTACAACAAGCTCCGTGCCATTACCGGCATGAACGTCAACGCTTTCATCCGCGACATCCGTATGAAAGAGGCGCGCCGACTGGCAGAAAAAGACCCCACCATGCGTGTCAGCGACCTCGCCTACAAGGTGGGATTCCAGGATCCGAAGTACTTCTCCACCTGTTTCAAGAAGTATTTTGGCATTCAGCCCAAAGAATACATGGAACGCCTGAACGCCTAAAAAAATAAAAATAATCACGAATTGACACAACATTTCACATTTATTTTGTATCTTTGCACGCGGATATCTTAATCCAAAACTTTACGATTATGGCTAAACAGAAAAAATTCATCCTCCAAGAGAGCGAAATCCCAACACAGTGGTACAACATTCAGGCAGACATGCCCAACAAACCCATGCCTCCTATCCATCCTGTTACCAAGCAGCCATTGGGCGTAGACGATCTGGCACACATCTTCCCGCGCGAATGCTGTGTACAGGAACTAGACACAGAGCATCGCTGGATTGACATCCCAGAAGATGTACTCGAGAAGTACAAGTATTACCGTTCAACACCATTGGTGCGTGCCTACGCCCTTGAAGAGGCCCTCGGCACCCCTGCCCATATCTATTTCAAGAACGAGTCGACCAATCCTCTCGGCTCACATAAGATCAACTCTGCCCTTCCCCAGTGCTACTATGCCAAGCAGGAGGGAACGACCAATGTGACTACAGAGACCGGTGCCGGCCAGTGGGGGGCAGCCCTCAGTTATGCCGCCAAGATCTACGGCCTCGACTGTGCTGTCTATCAGGTAAAGATCACCATGCAGCAGAAGCCCTACCGCTCCAGCATCATGCGCACCTTCGGTGCTGTCGTTGAGGGTTCTCCCTCGATGTCAACACGCGCCGGTAAGGATATCCTCACCAAGGATCCCACCCACAGCGGTTCCCTCGGCACAGCCATTTCCGAGGCTGTCGAGCTGGCTACCACCACTCCGAATTGCAAATACACCCTGGGATCAGTACTGAACCACGTAGGCCTGCACCAGACCATTATCGGTCTTGAGGCCGAGAAGCAGATGGCGATGGCCGGTGAATATCCCGACATCGTGATCGGCTGCTTCGGTGGCGGATCCAACTTCGGCGGTATCTCTTTCCCCTTCATGCGTCATAACCTGAGCGGCGAGCGCCATACCGAGTTCATTGCTGCCGAGCCCGACAGCTGCCCGAAGCTCACCCGTGGCCAGTTCCGCTATGACTTCGGCGACGAGGCCGGTTACACCCCGCTGCTGCCGATGTACACGCTGGGCCACAACTTCAGGCCCTCAAACATCCACGCCGGCGGTCTGCGCTACCATGGTGCCGGTATGATCATCAGCCAGCTCATCAAGGACGGACTGATGCATGGTGTCGACATTCCGCAGCTCGAGACCTTCGAGGCTGGTATGCTCTTTGCCCGTACCGAGGGTATCATTCCTGCCCCGGAGAGCACCCACGCCATCGCAGCCACCATCCGCGAGGCCAAGAAGTGCAAGGAGACTGGCGAGGCGAAAGTCATCCTCTTCAACCTCTCTGGTCACGGTCTGATCGACATGCCGTCGTATGAAGCCTACATCAAGGGCGACCTTCAGAACTACACCGTCACCGACGAGATGATTGCAGAGAATCTTGCCGAACTCGACAAGTAATATATTAGACTAAAAAAAATCATAAATAAAGGCCTCCCAAACGGGAAGCCTTTATTTGTATGAGGCTGAAACAAGCCCTTTGTTAGAATGCTGGCTTGTAATTCAGGATACTCTGCTTGGCATATTCATACCAGCCATCATCAGGCAGGATGTACTGTACCCACTGCTTGAACAGGCTCTGGCCGCCAAGGCTGTACAGGTCGTCGAGATCCTGACGCTCTGCGCACCACACGTAATCGCATTTCACACCGATCTTACTTGCAATCTGGCCCTTAGGTGCTGTCAGCACGCACTTGGCGCCGTCCTTAATGACATAAACCTCGATATTATTGGCAATCTCACCAATGGTAGAGCCCTGGGGGTTCTCCAAGGGGAAGGTAACAGGACCTCTGTCGCAGCCTTTCAGTCCCTTGCCCTTGGCATTGGTGTTAACCATCTCGTCTACATCAGCCTGGAACAAGAGATGAACCTCCTTGTTGTCAACATACAGCGGCAGTGTACCGCCGGCGGCTCTCAGGATGACCTCCACCTGGCCGACCGTATGCAGTTTGGTGTTCTTCGTATAGCGGCGAACGTCAAAGACCACGTCGTTGAAGTCGAAGTCTGTCTCCTCACCGACCGACAAATCCTCAGCAATCACACGGATCTCCTCCCAATCCTCTTTTTCCTCATCATCAATGTCAGTTCCCCCATCAGTGCCAGTCACCTCAAAGATGACATCGTTGAAGTCGAGGTCAGTCCAGTCCTCAAAACCGACATAGCTCTTCTCGCCGATGCGGAAGATAGCGGCATGAGGCGTCTCTTCCTGCCCTTCTCCCAGTTTCCACTGGTTAATCCCTGAGCTGTGGATAGCCTTATTCAATCTTCCGTCGGCATAGTATTCGGGATAATTCTTAATGTTCTTTGTTACGACATTGTTCTGGTCTAATTTATCAAAAATGGCGATATCAAAATTACGTGCCAGATCTACATTCGAGATGATGAAATGTATCTCATATCCCTTCGGGAACTCATAGGAGGCGTTGCCTTGTTCATCGACATAAACCAGACTGAAGGTAGAGTGATGGAACGAATAGTGCTCTTTATCGGTCGTTCCTTTGCACACATCAGGATCAGCCATGTAGCCGATAGTATATTTCTTCATGGCCTTGATCTCATCCAGACTTGGATTTGTGCCTACCTTATAATAATAATAGCTGATCATGTCAGCCGAGCTGGAGTTGTGGTAGATGGGAGTCAAGGTGACAGGACCACCAGTCGTCGTGATTGAATAGCCTGGTTTGACAGCTTTGGATAAATTGTTCAAACGCTCTGGAATTTCTGCCAAAAGAATATTGCGTATTTGTGCCAAATAATCATCAGAGTAGGTTGAGGCGACCGGCTTAGGATCTATCTGGTAAAAGGCATCATTCCATTTCGAGTTATCCCAAGAACGGTAAGGCGCCAGGAATTCTATCGGGTCATAACCTACTTGATTATAAGCCTCAGCCGTTTTTGTTGCAGCTTCTGCCAATTGGGCATTAAAAGTGGGAGCCAGATAAGTGGGAGCCGGTGCAGACTGGCCAGCACGTGTGCGTGCAGCCGATGAAGAAGCGCCGAAGCCCCATTCCTGTCTGGGATCGGGAGTGCCAAAACGGGCTTTGAAAGCCTGCTCATAATTCTGTTGGATACTCTGCTCTACTGCCTTGCCGGCAAAATCTGTGTCGTGTGAGCAACTGGTATACACGCCGCATAACATCAGGGCGGCCATTCCTGCGAAAAGATTTTTTTTCATTACTTTTTAGTTTTAATAATAGTTGATCAGAAAATGCGCTGCAAAGATAGACAATAAATGCAAAAAAGGCTTCATCATTTGTTTCAAATTATTCATTTTTTGTGTATTTATCTATAAAGAATGTCATTTCCTACATAAATAATTAAAACAACACTTGCCTGAAACATTTCTCACACAGCCCCAAAACAAAATCCGCGCAGGCTCCATATTTATTTCTTGAGCCTGTCTCAATTTTGATTCAAGCTTGTTGCAATTTTGATCAGATATCGGGTAAGATTCGAGATGATTGTGGTAAACTGAAAAATCTTACCTATAAAATTTCGGAGCCTTTAACGTAAAAATTTGAAATCCTTAACGTTCTTTCTTGAAAACCTTAACGCGGAAAACGAGAATCCTTAACGCAAAATTTCACGAGCGTTAAGTTTTAGGATCATCCGCGTTAAGGATTTTGTTAATGAGCGTTAAGGCTTTAAGAGGTGATTCTTCAGTTATTTCTCTTTAAATGGTAAAACTTTCTAACATACAGAATCATGGGAAATCAGAAGAAGAGTCAATCATGTCTACGGAAAAACCTGAGCACTCAAGGAGATGGGTATCAAAACCGAGTTCCGCGAGTAACTGAATTAGCAACGAACGCTTTGAAACAAATAAAGGTCTCCCGTTTGGGAAGCCTTTTTATGTGAGGATGAAACAAGCCCTTATTTCCAGATACGCTTCTTTTCTATACGTTTGACTCTGTTCTCCGATGCCTCAGAGAGTTTCCCTTTCAGATACGACTCAATCACCAGACCGGCCATCGGAGCCGCCAAATCGGCACCGAAGCCTCCATGCTCCACATATACCGCAATGGCAATCTTCGGATTGGTCATCGGGGCAAAGGCGATAAAGGCCGAATGGTCTTCACCAGGATTCTCGATGGTTCCCGTCTTACCGCAGATGGGGTATGTGGTCTTGATACTTGTGGCCGTGCCATTCTCCACCGCCAGACGCATACCCTCCA
>Ga0247610_10003262_pt1 | contig 17964 bp, 10 predicted proteins | sample 174DNAGHGhighgp2_FD_193483 | JGI IMG/M metagenome (GOLD analysis project Ga0247610, IMG submission 193483) | Sheep rumen microbial communities from Palmerston North, Manawatu-Wanganui, New Zealand - 1742 DNA GHGhigh gp2 | ecosystem: Host-associated > Mammals > Digestive system > Stomach > Rumen... | reverse complement strand
TTCAGTAATAATCGGATTAATAGTTGTTATATTTAATACTTCATTGAAATTCTTTTCTTCACAAATATAATTTAATACATTCTTATAATTATTATATGAATCACCATTTAATAAATAATCCCATTTGATTTGATATTTATCAGTTAATATATTATGTTCAATATCCTTATATGAAATATATGTTTTATTTAATATTTCAAATAAATATTTAATTTCATTATCATCTTTAATTTCTTTAAATCTATTGATGATATTTAATACATTAATATCTGATTTATTGATATATGATAATAAATCAATTGTATTATTATATGCAATTTGAATATTTTCATAATCATTATAATTAGATAAATAATTAAAGCCTATTTTATCTGATATTAATTTATTATTATCATTTAAATATTTCATTAAATCATTATATGATTCAATATCAGATAAATATTGATTAATATCATTATTCTTATATTTAATCTTTAAGCATGGGCTTAATAATTTCTTATTTAATGATTTTAATTTTAATTTTTTAAAGAAGCCTGTTGTATTTTCAATACAGCTTCTAATACTTTTAACATCAATATTATTAAATTCTGAATAATTATAAACATCTTGATTTTTATTAACAAAATCAATTAATTCTTTTGTTTTAACAAATATATTATTAATTAATTCATTATCATTTTCATTATTAAATAATAATACATTTTGATTATAATTAGGCTTATTAAATAAGATATTTAATGAATTAATTAAGGAATCAATATTAATATTTTTATATTTAATATCAATATTAAATCTAGCCATAAAATCATTATATGCTTTATCAAATTCAATAAATAATTTATTTACAGCATTAAAATCATTTAATATTTCATTTCTATTAGAGAATCTTAATTCCTTTAGGCTAATAAATCTTAATGGATTATTCTCATAATCATTAATACTTTTTGATAAAGCTATTAGCTTATCAATTAATACATTAATTTCATTATATGTATCCTTTGTTAAAGATTTTAAATAATTCTTATCAAGCTTAATTGAATATTCATATCCTTCTTGTTTTAAATTCTCATATAAAACAATTGAATCATATAAAGAATATAAATATTTATTTTCCTTCATTGAATTAATTATAGATCTTAATTTATCTCTTTTAGCCTCTAGATCTATACAATTGATGTTGAAATCAAATGGGGCAATTGTAGTTCCTAATTCCATTGATTCATTTAATTTGTTATAGAAATTATCTTTATTAGCTTTATTAGAGTGTAATTCTAATGCGAATCTTCCTAATTTGATTTTTTCTAATCTGTCATAAACAACATCAAGTGCGGCCTTCTTTTCAGCAACAAATAATACTGTTTTTCCATGGTAGAACGCATTTACAATCATATTAACAATTGTTTGGCTCTTACCTGTACCTGGAGGTCCATCAAGTATGAATGATTTACCGTTACCTGATTCTAATATGGCCAAAAGCTGAGTTGAATCGTAAGGTAGTGGTGCGGCAAAATCTGCATATTTTTCTATATCATCTATATCTTGACCATTATATGATGGAGTTTCATTCAATAAATTTCTATTTTGAATTATACTTTCTACTACTTTGTTTTCTTTTAGAATATCTTGTCTTTTTCTAATATCTTGCCACATAATGTAATGTGAGAAGGTTAGATTACAAATGAATACAGCCTTTTCTTCTAATCTAATATCAGAATTAGATTTGAATGTATTAACAATATTCATATAACCATCATTTATATTACATGAATATAATTCACTAAAATCAATTCCCTGGTGTTCATTTTTATAATATTCAAAGAATGTTTGATTTATCATAAATTCATTTGAATCAACTGACACATAATATTTACCACCAGCTTTAGATTTAGTAAGCTTTTCGATTGGTAATATTCCAAATGGAGCTTGTCCTACCTCCCCATTTTTTCTTTTATAAGTTAATATACCGAAACATATGTATAATGTTTGAGCACCAGTTTCTTCCATATTTGAATTAGATTTTTTGATTAATTCATCAAATGTTCTTTCGTATCCTACGGCATATAATAAATCTTTATTATTAATAATTGGGTTAAAATGTGAAGGCTTAGTATCTGGATGATCAACTAAATAATCAAATGATTGACCTGTAAGGCCTGAATCACCATCTATCTTCTTTCCGTTTTTAGTTATGAATGATGTAGAAATTTCTACTACATCATTATTAAATATAGCCTCATAAATTGGGTTTTCGCTTATTAATCTTACTGTTCTTTTACTATCTGGTTTAAAATTAACAAGTGGATTAGCCTCACTTAAATCTAATAATTTTCTTTCCCAGAATGTGAATCTTGATTTTTCTTCTGGCTTTAATACATTTGTATATTTATCATTAGATATTTCTTCAACCTGTCTATCTATTAATGTTTGAGGATTTATTTTTTCGATTGTTGAATCACTATTTCCAAATGAAGGAATTGGTGAGAAAGCATTTAGATGACATGTTTTAACGTCTACAGCCATGAATTCAGGACCATAATTAGTCATTACATAATCCTTACCACAATCTATTGCCCCTTGGAATGATATATTCTTATCGGCAACAACACATACAGCATCAAAAATTAAGATTTTAGAACCAAATAAATTCCTTATTACATAATCTCTTTTTTCAATACCATGTGGGAAGCTTGCGGTAGTAATTTCAGAATCAGTTGAATCCTCAATATCATCTAAAAAGAATCCAGCTAATGCGTGTGTTTCACCAAATTGAATAATTGGGTTATACCCTACTTCCTCTAGACATGCGGCAAAAAGAATAGATAAATCTAGGCAATTACCCTTTCTATCAGTTAAAACCTCATATGGCATTCTAACCCTTTGAATTTCAGCTCTTTTACTTGGGGCAACCTGATATGTAATACCATAATTATGAATTGCCTTATAAATAGCTTCAACCTCTTCTAATATCTTATTTTTATCTTTATTTTGATATGCGATTAAAGATCTATTTAAAATATTGCTGGCATCTACAGTTATTTGTTTTACAATCTGACATTCAGGTGTAACAAATTTCGCAAATAATCTGTTGTCAAAACAATCAATTAAAAGCTGTGAAACAGGTAAAATATTAAATCCATTTTCTATTTCAGATAAAATATTATTGTCTCTATCATAAATGACTAATTTTAAAAAGGCTGGCATTGGTTCATTTATTGAATCCAATAATTCCTTTTTAACAATGATAAAAGGAACACTTATATCCTTTTCTTCATTTATTCCAATAGAATTAATATTTATATCATATGTGCTAAAGGCATCATGTGAAAATATAAATTTTAATTTTAAATCCTTAAATGATTTATCATAATCATTTTTAATTGTTATAGAACGTATAAAAGAATAAGATGTATTTTTAGAATAATTATCTATTTTTAATCTTGCATCAGTATGATAATAAGCATAAGAAAAGCTCTTTTCCATATCAATACTAATTGAGATTGGATATATTATTTCTTGTTCTAATTCTTCTTCATTTTTAATATCGTTTTCCATATTAAAGACCTCCCCCAAATCTTAATGCGAGTGTATTTTTATTATACCACCCAATATACGCTATTACTATTTGAAAATGAATGAAAATAAAAATAAAATGATGACACTAAAGTGTCATCACTTATCTCCTAAATATTTAAAATATTAGACTGAATAAATCTTCATTATTTATGACTTTTTATTTTATCATTTCCAATCAAATTATAGCATAGTAGGGGTGCACGATTTGGTCAGTCTAAATAAAAAAGGCATAAAAGATTCTATCTCTTATACCTTAGTGCGAACACGTAATGTTATTAAATACTATTTTTTATTTTGAAATTTCAAATATTGAATAATGCGTTTTATATCATCTATAAAATCTGTATCATCCCATTTAGAAAGTTTAACTTTATCTTTCCTTATTCTCACCAATTCTACGTATGCAGTCAAGTATCCATCATCAAAAACATAAATGATATTATCATCTAAATCCGTTAACGAAATACCTAGGCAATATAATTCATACTTATCTTCAAAAATTGGTCCTGAATCTATTTTTATTTTAAAGGAAGTGTTTGTTTTAACTAAATCAAATAATTCCTTTGCCAAACTGCTGTTTAAAAAATCATTTATTTGTTCTTCTTGATATTTTATATACTTATCCATAAAATAATACATCCTTTTTAGTGTTCAAATCTACCATCTAGGAACAATTTCATAAACGCAATTACAAATGTAATCCTTGTGATGAGATGTTAATTATTAAAGTGTATATACACCATATGCCTAGTGATATTCCACCAATAATCATAAAGCAAATATCATTCATAAATTTAACTAATGTATAATTTATGAATAAAAGGATAATTCCTGTTATTATCGCAATAATTTGAATTAGATATGCATAAACCCTTGGATATAGTAGAGACCTATATCCAACGACAGCACCATTTTTAATAATATTTCCAGACTTAAATGGAATTAGTTTTTTTATTTAACCCTTTTCAAAACTTTTGAACAACATTCACAAATTTTGTCTTCATCTAAGCTAAGCGGATTAAAATACTTTTTTATAAAATACACTTCTAGTGACCCGTCAACATTTGTAATTTTCGAAGGCAAATCTAATCTATATCCCCTTTTATGACATATCTTACATTCAACTATCCATTTTCTAAATTTAGGGAATTTTCTTAAAAATTCTTCTCCTTTTTTTTCTCTATTATTCATATTAGAAGTAACCCCAATCTTCTAAAATTTCTTAAAACAGTTAAGATATATTTGTGCTAACGATATATATACTTATACTCTAAACGATTTAAAGTTTTGTATGATTTATAAGAAATGTAACATTCTATTTTTTCAAATCCATTTTGTATTGAAAAATCACCGTCAACAAAACTCCTATTATCACTGAAACCCTTAGCATAGCTAAAGACATCAAAAATGAGTGAAATCGGATCCTCTTTGGAAATATATAACACTTTTTTTCAAATTTCAAATAATTTCCATACTTATCCTCAATTTCAAAATATTCATTATCTAGAATAATATATTGATAAAGTAATTGTTTACTAATTCTATTTCCAATACAAAAAGCAATCACTCCGATAAAAAAATAAATTAAGATAAGAAGTGCTGCAATCAAATACCATTTTGAGAAAATAAATAATACAACTGATATTATTGGCATAATCGCAAAAATATATAGCCAAGAAAGCATACATTTAAATCTATAACTTGTATGAATGTCTATTCTCATTTTACAGGAGATTCCTTTCATATCGTATTTTTATACAATTTTCAATTACTATTAGCATCTTGTGATTGATACCTTTTCTAAAATTTGATTCATTATTATAATACCCATCAATTAAAATTGAGTTATTGAAAGAACTAAAATATAAATTTTCAATACCAAATGAAGATTTAGATATTTTTTTAAGAACATTTTTCAGATTCAAATCTCCGTTTTTAGATTCCCAAACATTAATATTATCAGAGGCATCTCCACATTCATTAAATAATTCCACAGTGATTATCATTTTAATTCCTAAAACCAATTTATCTTCATTATTATTTTCATCTAAAGTATATAGTCCCTTGTCGAAGCAAAGGATTATTTCATTGTTTTCGATAATAATATTATCAATATCAGTATCATGAAACCCATAAGAAAAAACATTATTCAAAATATCTTCCATCTTATTTCCATCCAATCCATGGCTTTAACGCATCAATTATATCATTCAATAATTTTTTTACTGCTTTTCGGGCACCTGAAGGAAGTTCAGGTTCTCCTTCCAATGGTTTACCATCTATGCCTACTCTGATACCATGTGAACCTCTATGAATATCATCTCCATAGACATGAACGTGTGCTGGTTGATGATCATTAGGATAATTATGGTTCACTTTATAACCTCCATACTTACCTACTTTTTTAGCCATCATGACAGATAATCCTGCTAACCCGACACCAGTTAATATTTGTGTTCCAGAAACAGTTAATGTTACACTTCCAGTTATACCTATTGACAAAGCACCACCAGCATTAACAAAACCAATTGTTGGAATAGTTGCTGTAAAACTCATTCCAGCTATACCACCGACAGCAACACCTGCTATTGCACCTATTACACCACCTAATAGAGTTGCGCCTAAATAATCATACCATTTAATACTTCCATTAAATATATGACCGTCGTCTTTATAATCCAAATATGCAACAGTACCAAATGCTAGTGTAGCACCTACTATTGCACCTATAATTAATGCTGATAAACTAATGACAAAACTTCCATCAGGATCCACATTCATAACAGGATTATTATTACAATATACAAATAGATTTAATCCACCAAGTGTATTATAATCTTTATATTCTACACTATCTAATGAGATAAATCTCATTGTATCAGGATCATAATATCTTGTATTTAGATAATATAGATTAGATTCATTATCATAATAATATGATCTATATCTTATTGGATTTATATTAGCTATATTATCTACATTTATTATTATATTACATTTTCCAAATATATCATATGAATATTTTGCATAAATATTATATTCATCATCTATTACTTCTATTACATCATTAAATATATTTTTTATGTAATAATAATCTTTTGATTGATTATTAGAATTTATTGTAAATCCTATTATTCCACTTGCACCATAATTATATGTTATTGTTGAAATGGAATTTGATATATTAGAGGCATTATCTATTTGTCCATTAATAGAATTACCTGTTGTAATTACTTCTTTTAATAATTTATTACCATCTCTAATATATTTTATTTCTTTATTTGATGTAATCTTTTTAATTCTTAATCCATTATAATCATATTCATAATAATTATTACCATATCTTATTAATTTATTATTATCCCATTCTAATATATTGTTTTTATAATTAATTGGTCTTAATGTATTATCATATATTATTTCATTATTAGAATATGATAATAATTTATTATCTTTATCATAATTATAATCAATATATTCAGAATTTAATAATATATCATTATTAGAATAATCATGTATTCCTTTTGATATAATATTATTATTTTCATCATATGAATATGTATATGTATGATTAAATTCTTTTGAATCCCATCTTATTATTCTATTTAATCCATCATAATGATATGTATTTTCATTATGATTAATTTCTGATTTAATAATATTTCCACATTTATCATACATAAATTTATTATATATAACTTTATTATTATATTTTTGTTTATGTATTTTAACTAGATTAGTAGATCTATTATTAATATTTAAATATTCATAATTATTAGATATGATATTAGAATTTAATTCTTTTATTCTTTTTAATGAATCATAATCAATATTTTCTTCATAATCATTATGTGTTAATGTTATTAAATTATTGTCATTATTATATTCATAATCATATTCATCATTATCATAAGAAACAGATATAGTATTTAAATAAATATCATTTGAATATTTTTTAATATAATTATCATTTGTTAATTTTGATAATTTATTATCTATATATTCATATGATTCTATTGTATTATTATCTTTATCAGTAATAGATATTAAATTATCAAATGAATCATAATTATAATTTAATATCAAATCTTCGGTCTCATTATTAATTTTATATATAGATAATAATTTATCATATGAATCTGTTACTTTCATATATCCTGTATTATCATTTAATTTTGATACATAATATTTATTACCTAAATATTCATTATATTGAAATCTCATATATAAATTATCATTTATTAATAATGATGATTCATAACCCCATTCATCATATGTATATGAATATTTAATATCACCAGATGTTTCTTGTTCTAATTTACCATTTTTAATTAAATTAGAATGTGATAATAAATCTGATTTTATATTAGAATCATTCTTATCTATAATAAATCCACTTGGTGTTTCTATATAATTATCCTTATATTTATAATAATATCCTAATTCATTTTTTAAAGATTTTATAGATCCATTTTCTTCATACTTAGATTCATTTATTATTTTATTAGATGAATCTGATTTGCTATAGGATATTTCTTTTATAATATTTCCTTTATCATCATATTCATATTCTATTACATTTGATTTTGAATCTATTATTTTTATAATATTTGAATTATTATCATAATAATATTTATTCTCAATATTTTCGTTTATTGTTTCTATCAAATTATTTGATAGATCATATTTTTCATATGATATATAATTAATTTCTTTTTCTTTTAATTCATTAATATTATATTCATATTCAATATGATTATTTTTAATAACATATCCTGTTTTTATACTATCTTCTATTATTGGATATTTAATATCATTAACCCATAATTCTTTTGGTGAAATTCCCATATTATATTCTATATATTGATAGCTACAATCAGCTAATTTTAGATTAATAATATTACAGCTACCATTATTATTAGAATAATCTACATTAATAGATATCGAATTAGGTCTTATAGCCTTACCATTTATATCTTCTTTTAATGTTATAGGGATAGCTACTAATTGTTTACTTATAATATCAGGGTTAAGTGATACTCCATAAGTTATTGTTTCATTTGAATATACTAAATTTATTCTTATTTCATATTTAATATTACTTATATTATATGTATGAGAACAATATGCTGTAGTTCTATATTCATTTATATTTGAATATGATTCTGCCTCTAATATTGCATATAATGTATAATCTGTTTTTATAATTTGAGGTAACGATACATTATATGTTTTAATACCTGTAAATGATTCATTAGTTTTAGAATAAATAATATCATCATTTTTATTTGTATTAAATGTAAAATTACAGTGATTAGAGTCAAATTCATATCCTAATATATTATATATTTCATCATTTCTATACTCTATTTCATTTAATAATGAATTATCATTATCAAATATATAATCATATTTAGAATATAAAAAATCTGATCCATCCATTACATATTTTGTTTTATCTATTAATGTAATAATATTATCGTTATATAAATAATTACATAATGATTTATACTCAGCATTTGTATTATATTTTTCTATTTCATCTATATAATCATCGTTATTATAATATAATCTATAACCAATATTAGAGTTATCAATTATTTCAAATATTCTATTATCTACATAATTAATATTTGTTATATCATTATCATTTATAATAGACTTAACTCTATCATTTTCATATTCTATTTTTAAATTTTTCCCTATATCATTTATAACACTAACTAATTTATTATTTGAATTATATTTTAATTCAATTTTTTTATTATCATCTGTTGTAATTGATTTAATATTATTAGTATCAAAATCAAATAATAATTGATTATTATATTTATCAAATATTATAGATAAATTATTATATTCATTAAATCCATATATAACCTTTTTATTAGAATCAATTAAAAACATAATTGGTACTTGTTTTTTTAATTGATTAAGCTCATATTCTTTTTTAGTTTTTAATTTATTATAATAATCTAATAAATGATTATTTTTTTCTATACATGATGAATAATATGTATTTCTAATTGTATTATATCTTTGTTCTAAGATATTCTTTTTAGCTAATAATAAATTTTGTTTTTCTTTAATTGTTTTATTATTTTGATTAATTGATTTTTGATTTATCCATGTACTTTGTTCTATATAATCATTATAATATGATAATTCTTTGTTTATGCTTTCAATATCTTGCATAAATAAAAATTCATAATATTTCGCAGCCTTATGTCCTGCGTTTAAGCCTGAATATTCATTATTTCCAGGAGAATAATAACCAGCCAGATTATTCATTTCCATTAATGCGCCATTTGTATCATCATATAAATATTGGTCAACTAAATCTTGGGCTTGAGTTGTACTTATAGGTCCCCATGCTTTTTGTATTCTTTTTTTAGTTTTAGTATAATATTGATGCTTATATGTATAAAATGAATTTGTACTATTTTTTATATTTTCATTAAATTGAACTTGTAAATTTAAGTTATCATATTGTAATTGTTCTATATTTTTTTCATAATCATTATATAATATATAATCTATATCAAATACTTTGCCATATTCACTATTTTGATATTCTAAATCTTTTATTGTTCCATTTATATTTATTACTTCTTGTTCTAAATTTATTAATTCTTCATTTCTTAAATCTATATTATTACTATTAATAAAGTCAGTATAATCTCCTGTTAATATATAGCCATTATCATTTTTATAATATGTTTTTACTATATGTCCATTATATTCTAGTGTACCATCTGGTTTTATTGTTACATCTTCTTTAGCAACATATTGTCTTATATTATTATCATCTAAATAATAAAATAATATATCTACTAATTCATAGCTTAAATCTGCATATTTTATTTTATATGTATCTGAATCTATTTTTTCTATTTTTATATTTAATGAATTATCTATATTTCCTTCGTTATCTATTATTAAATCTAGATTAATGTCTATATTAGATTTACTAAAAGAAAGTCCATTATGAAATACAAATAATTTATTATCATTTAATCTATAATTTAAATTACTATTTAATAGATTATAACTAATTATCTTATATTTCATATTATTTCCTCATATACTTCTCTAAAATATACTGTTGTAGGTATACCATTTACTATTTTCATTATAGATAGGCTATCATAATCTCCTTCTTCAGTTGCCTCATATTGATCTAGATAATAATATGAATTAGTTCTTTCATAATATATAGGGTTTTGTCTCATAGATGGTATATCTAATCCATTTATTTCCATACTCATTACTCTATCTGATGAATTAGTATCTGAAAAATAAATGACAAAATTTGCATTATATACATAATTTCCTTCTAAGTTTGCTGTACTTTCACTAGATATTAGTTTCATTTCTTTATATCTTCTTATTTCTTTTCTAGCGATTGACTTAATATAATTTTCTAAAGTATCTCCTTTTATTGTTATATTACCATTAGAATCTATTTTTAATAAATCAGCATTATTATTTTGATTTTTTATAGTTAAATCATTATTAAATTCTAATCTATATTTATTATTACCATATGATGCCTTAGATAGATTTGTATTACAATTAAATTTAGTTTTTGTTGAATCAATTTCTACTACAGTATTTTTACCATTTAATATAAATCTATCACTAGTTAATTTGAATTTTTGTTCATTATCTATTAATGCCTTTATTTCAGTTGTTGAAATATCAAAAAAAGAGGCATCAGACAAATCGGTAGTTTCTACATTTCTTTGGGGAATAGCTCCTATTTTAGTTGAATTAGAAAAAAGCTTCATACTAGAATTTAAATTGAAATATTCCATACTACCATTATTTGTATAATTTGTGCCTCTTTTTAACAAATAATCAGCTGTAGTTTGATTAATCTCAAATGAATTATATCCTGATATTTTACAATATAATTTACCATTCATTGAATATATAGCACATTTATTATTTGATACAGTTGGGATACTATTTGTTACATTAAAACTAACCGAATTGTCATCTTTATAATTAATATTTTCTAATACAGAATCAGTAATTGATGTACCTTCTGATATTACATTTGATTCAATATCTGTGATATGTACATCTTCATATGTATTATCTGATTTAGTGATTCTTTTTAATGTAGAATCAGTCAATTTTTTTGTAATAATCATATATTATCACACTCCTCAATTTATTAATTTTTATACTAGACTATTACAACTTTTATTATAAAATAGTCGCTTAATTATTTCAATATGGAAATAAAAAAAGACAACCATTTTTAACTTTACTAAAATTGAAAATAATATATGTTATGAATTCATATTCTTATCTGCTTTATTTTTAAAAAAAATAATTAATATATCTTTAAAAAAACGGAGTACCAATTTTAGTTGATACTCCGTTAATTTTAAAGTTAGATTTCCTCTAGTAATCCATCTAATTTAGGAAATCAGTTTTTTTATAAATATTTTTTTCTATATTCAATTGGGCTTATTCCTACTATTCTTTTGAATGCTTCTGAGAAATTTGATTGAGTTTTATATCCAGACATTTTAGCAATTTGTTCTAAGGATAATGATTTATTTTTCATTAATTCTTTCGCTTTTGATAATCTTAATTTATTTAAGTGATTAATAGGAGTATCACCCATATATCTTTTAAAAGCTTTTGTAAAATAAGTGTATGTATAATTAGAATGTTTAGATATATCTTCTATTGTTAAATCCGGATCAAGATAATTATTCATCATATAAATAATACTTTCATTCATATTGGTAAAATACTTTTTATCAGGCTTTCTTGCATCCTTATCAAGACTTAATCCATCATTAATTAATGTAGAAACAATCTTTTTAATTAATTCTTCATTTTTTGTTATTACATATATTTGTATAAATGTAATTAATTCTTTACTTACTAAAAATCTAGTATAAAAATATTTATTTTCAAATCCTAATTCTTTTTTTATTTCATCTAGATATTTTATATCTATTACTATATCAATTAAATTAGAATCTAGGTCAAATTCTATTCCATGCATTACATTAGGATTAACAGGATAGCAATATCCTACTTCTCCAATATAAATTGCATTTTCATAGTGCATTAAAGGAATGGTATTAAACGGAATAATGAATTCATATGCCTCATGTTTATGAGTAAAAGAAGACATTTTTCTCTTCGCATTTGATTTATATTCTGCAATACTAAAAACATTTGTAGTAATTATTTTAGTATATGTTCCTATTTCTTCCTCATTTAATCCATGAGCCATTCTTAAATTCATAATTTTCTCCCTATTTTATAACTCTTTATTCTTTGTATATAATACTAAAGCAATTAAATTACTTAAAGTAGATAACAATACTAAATCATTTTGTTGCCATAAACGACCTGTGTTTGTAGCAACCATATCAACTCTTAAATATCCATATAATTTATCATAAACCTGGATTGCAGCTAAAAATGACGAATAAATTTTTTGTTCATCAAATTCTTTAAATAATTGACATTTTTGTTTTTCATAAGCTCTATATGTTACGTTATTATAGCAAATTCCTTGGATATCAAGCTTTTCTTGAATTGCATCATAGCCAAAAGGAAAATATCCTTCCTCCCTCTTTCCTAAAGGATGGACATATTCAAACCTTAATCTATCTTTTGTTTCGATACAAACATGTTCAAGCATTAATATTGAACCAATAAAAGCAAGTGAATCTGCAATTGCTTTTTCTACATTATCAGTATTTGTAAGCATTTGGAATAATTTATTAGATATATACATAGTTGTATATACCTTATCTCTTTTAGATAATAAATTTATATCCTTATGCTTTTCAGGCAAGTAGATAATAAAACAATTTCTCCCCTTCATTTTACCTCTATATAATGCCTTATCTGCTAATGTAAATAAATCATCTAGATTAGATGTATTTAATGGAAATCTAGACATACCTAATGTATAAGATATAGATAAATTACTAACTGATTTAAATACTAATGATGGTGGTGATTTAATTAAATCATAGCCAAGCTTCCATGTATCGTCATATTCTGTGATATTTGGGAAAACGAATATAAATTCATCTCCGCCATATCTTCCAACAACACCTTTATCTTTAACTAATTCTTTTAAAGATTTAGCAACTGTTTGTAAGACTTCATCGCCTGTTAAATGTCCATAATTATCATTAATAAATTTAAAATTATCTACATCTAGTATAGCAAATACAAAAGGAATCTTCTTTTGAATTAAATGGTCAGCATACGAAGTTATTACTCCTCTTTCATATACCTGGGTTAATTCATCTATTTTCTTTTCTTTTCCTTTTAAAAACGACAGATCCATATTGATCACCCTTTTCTTTACTAAACTATTAATAATTGTAATAATGTTGTTACCTTATTTCTATTTTTTGTTCTTAAAACATTTTTATAAATGTTGTAATAAGTAAATCCTGAGATAAATAAAAGCTTATTATATAATTCTAATGCCTTCTTTTCTTCAATTGAGGCATTATAATTCTTTAGCATATATGCCATTTTTTCTCTATGATCATTTAATATTTTATTTCTAATTTCTGCTGCAGATAAATCTAAGAAATCCTCTTCTGATAGATTAGGTCTAGCTTCATTAACCATATAATTAACAATTACTTCACTACCACAATAATCAAAATTCTTAAATCCTGCAAAATGATTATCCTTAATATAGATATTTCTACTAGTTAAAATACCACTATAATTACATCTTGGTAATTTTTTAAATATTAATTTTAATTCACTTCTTACATTTTCGTTAAATTTTTCTAATTTATTTTTTAAATCAACAAATCCAGCTTTTTTAAGTGTATCTAATAACATATTAAGATTAGCTTGTTTTTCATCTACCTCTGAATCTAGGGGAGATAAATCAATTACTGTATGAGTTGTTCTAAAAGGGAAGATATCTTGATTTTTATATTTAGTTGAATATGATGCAATATAATCATATACTTCTTTATTAATATCAAGATAGCTAACATTTGATTCTTTTAAAGTTTTATATGGAATATATTCTTTTACTAAGCAATAGTTATTTTCAAAAGAATATATAAAATCACCATCTAAATTTGCAATATATTTTGGTGCTAGAAGTCCAAATTCTTTATATCTATCTACAAGCTTATTAATATATATAATCTTGTTTTCAGTTAAATATTCAGAATTATTAACCTCAAGAATATATTTATCATCTATAATATATTCCATTTTTTCTTCTTCTGAAGTTATTAATTTTGGTTTACCAAAGTCCAAAATCCCATAAGTACTAAGTACTTTTTTAATATCTATTGCCATAAAAATCGCCTCGCCCTTTATACTATAATAACATATATTGAAAATTCTTTCAATTATTCAATTATATATATAATTAAATAAGCGTTAAAAAAAGCCCTAAAAAGGGCTTTAATTATAATTATTTTCTTGGGAATTTTATGTTAGCTTGTGCAGCTGCAAGTCTAGCAACTGGCACTCTAAATGGAGAACATGATACATAATCTAAGCCAGCATTGTGATAATATTCAATACTTCTTGGATCTCCTCCTGTTTCACCACATACACCAACATGTAAATTGCTTCTTGTGCTTCTTCCTGCCTTAACTGACATACTAACTAATTTACCAACACCTTCAGTATCTAATGTCTTGAATGGGTTGAATTCTAAAATCTTAGTTTCATAATATGAAGGTAAGAATTTTTGAGCATCATCACGTGAGAAGCCAAATGTCATTTGTGTTAAGTCATTTGTACCAAATGAGAAGAATTCTGCTTCTTTTGCAATTTCATCAGATAATAATGCAGCACGTGGAATTTCAATCATTGTACCTACATGATATGTCATTTTAACATTTGCTTCTTTAATTAATTTATCAGCTGTAGCACAAATAATATTTTTAACGAATTTTAATTCTTTAACTTCAAGTACAAGTGGTACCATGATTTCTGGTTCTACATTAATACCTTTTTTGATTGTATTAATTGCAGCTTTAATAATAGCTGTTGTTTGCATTTCACAAATTTCAGGATATGTTACTGCAAGTCTACATCCTCTGTGACCCATCATTGGGTTAGATTCATGTAGGTCTTTAATCTTGTCTTTAACTTGTTGTACACTCTTATTTGTAGCCTTAGCTAATTCTTCAATTAAATTATCTTCTTTTGGTAAGAATTCATGTAGAGGTGGGTCAAGTAAACGAACATTTACATTTCTTCCTGCCATAATTTCATATAATTCTTCGAAATCCTTTTGTTGCATTGGTTCTAGTTCATTTAATGCAGCAACTCTTTCAGCCTTTGTATCAGCTAAAATCATCTTTCTCATTGAGAAGATTCTATCCTTATCAAAGAACATGTGCTCTGTACGACATAATCCAATACCTTCAGCACCAAATAATAATGCTTGTTTTGTATCTCTTGGGTTATCGGCATTTGTTCTAACCTTTAGATATCTATTTTCATCTACCATCTTCATAAATCTAGCGAAATCACCACTAGTTAAATCAGGTGATACAGTCTTAATAGCACCTAAATATACCTTACCTGTTGAACCATCAATAGAGAAAGTATCTTTATCAGTATAAACTTTTCCTGCGATAGTTACAGTTCTTGCTTCTTCATCGATTATAGCTTCACTACATCCACAAACGCAGCACTTACCCATACCACGAGCAACTACGGCAGCATGTGATGTTTGTCCACCTCTCATTGTTAATATAGCTTCACTTGATACCATACCAACAATATCTTCAGGTGATGTTTCAGCTCTAACTAAAACAACCTTTTCACCTTTTTTATGTCTTTCTTCAGCCTCAGCTGCAGTGAATGCTAATTTACCAGTACCTGCACCAGGACCTGCTGCAATACCTGTAGCAATAGCTTCATGCTTTGAAAGGTCATCCTTTTCAAAATCAGGTAATAAAATCATATCAAAGCTTTGAGGATCTATTCTTAAAATAGCTTCCTTTTCATCAATTAAGCCCTCATCAATTAAATCTAGGGCAATCTTTAATGATGCCTTAGGAGTACGTTTACCATTTCTTGTTTGTAAGAAATATAATTTACCATCTTCAACAGTAAATTCCATATCTTGCATATCTCTATAATGGTTTTCCATTAATTTAATTGTTTGCATAAATTGCTTATAAACATCTGGCATTCTCTTTTCTAATTCTTCAATATGAAGTGGTGTTCTAATACCTGCAACAACATCCTCGCCTTGAGCGTTAGGTAAATATTCTGCAGAAACCTTATTTTCACCTGTAGCTGGGTTTCTTGAGAAGGCAACACCAGTACCTGATGTTTCACCCTTATTACCAAATGCCATTGATTGTACATTTACAGCTGTACCCCAATCATATGGGATATTATTCATCATACGATAAACATTAGCTCTTTCGTTATCCCAAGATCTAAATACTGCCTTAATAGCTTCAACTAATTGCATATAAGGATCAGTTGGGAATTCTTCTTTAAATGTCTTTTTATAATATTCTTTATATTTTTTTACTAATTCCTTTAATTCATCTGCTTTAACTTCAGTATCTAATTTATAGCCCTTAGATTTCTTTAAGTCATCAAGCATTTTATCCATATCATCTCTTGGATGACCCTTAGCGATATTTGTAAACATTAATACAAATCTTCTATATGAATCATATGCGAATCTTTCATTATTAGTTTCACGAGCTAAAACTTCAACAGTCTTATCATTTAAACCTAAATTTAAGATTGTATCCATCATACCAGGCATTGAAACTCTCGCGCCACTTCTTACAGATACTAAAAGTGGATTTTTATCTCCGCCAAATTTCTTTCCTGTTTTCTTTTCTACCTCTTTAATTGCTTCATATACATCCTTAATTAAAAATTCAGGTAGCTCTCTATTTGAATCATAATATAATTTACATGCTTCAGTTGTAATAGTAAAGCCTTGTGGAATAGGTACTCCTATATGAGTCATTTCAGCCAATCCGGCTCCCTTTCCTCCTAGTAATTCTTTACCTAAGCCATAGGCTTCTTCAAAATGATAAACATATTTTTTAGCCATACAAAAAATCCTCCTAAAATTACCACTAAATTATTAAATTAGTAGCGACAATAATATAATGATATTATATATCTAATTTTTAGCTTTTTCAAGACATGAAAAAGACCCTGATTAAACCCGTATTTAGGATTTAACTACCCAAAATTTAGGATGAATACAATATTTTTGACTAATTAATAATTTATTTATAAATTATTAAAAAAGTTGAAAATATTTTTTTATTATGATATAATATAGGTAGTTAAGGTAGTTATTACTCGGAGGACCTTTTTATATGATCTATTTTTTAAAGAAATCTACTCCTTCTAAGAAGG
>Ga0247610_10003261_pt1 | contig 17966 bp, 13 predicted proteins | sample 174DNAGHGhighgp2_FD_193483 | JGI IMG/M metagenome (GOLD analysis project Ga0247610, IMG submission 193483) | Sheep rumen microbial communities from Palmerston North, Manawatu-Wanganui, New Zealand - 1742 DNA GHGhigh gp2 | ecosystem: Host-associated > Mammals > Digestive system > Stomach > Rumen... | reverse complement strand
ACGGGCAAAGTCCCCAGAGATTGCCTCCCTGACGCTTTAGAAGGACATAACGACCTACAACGGATTCTATATCCGCTCTGGTAAGTACTTCATCGATTACATTATCAGGTATAAGTCCCAATTTATGCCTCGTTTTATATAAAAGGCCCGGTGTGATTCCGGGCCGTATAATAAGCCGAAATTACAGGAAGGATTACTCTTCTTCCTTCTTTTCCTTCTTCTTACCAAAGAAGCTGGGCTTCTCAGGCTCTTCAGTCTTCTTGACAGTTCCGTCAGGATTGAGGTTCTCACGCTTAACAACTGAATTGATAGCGCTCTTTGTGAAAGTAACGAGTGTGTTAGCAGCAGATGTTGAGATAGTAACCTGATCGTCCTTGATGTTTGCTACGAATCCAACGAGGCCGCCGATAGTAACAACTCTGTCACCTACGGAAAGCTTGCTCATCTGCTCCTTGAGCTCCTTGTCCTTCTTACGCTGCGGTCTGATAAGGATAAGGTACATAATAACGAACATTACGATAAGAATACCGAAGGATGCGATGGAACCCATTGCATCTCCGCCCATCGTGCCCATATTGGTTGCGTCTGTGAAATTGATCATTTATATTTCCTCCAAAAATTATTCGCCAATATACTGAGCTATTACATCAGACATTGTGTAATAACCCTTCTCTTTGCCTGCCATGAACTTGGCAGCTGTGAGAGCACCTTTTGCAAAGACATCTCTAGTCTGTGCGCTGTGACTGATCGTTACGATCTCCTCGTCACTGATAAACATAGCTGAATGCTCACCGACGATGTTGCCGCCTCTGATAGATGAGATACCGATCTCATTTTTGGATCTGGCCTTATTAACGCTGTGTCTGTCATAGACATATTCAACGTTCTCGTCGATCTCTTCCTTGATACCGTTAGCGATCATGATAGCAGTACCGGAAGGTGCATCGAGCTTTCTGTTGTGATGAGCTTCAACTATCTCAATATCAAATTCAGGATAAAGGATCCTTGTAGCCTGCTTGCAGAGCTCTACCATCATGTTGATGCCAAGGCTCATGTTAGCTGACTTAAAGACAGGGATAGTCTCTGAAGCCTTAAGGATAGAAGCCACGGTCTCATCAGACAAAGCTGTTGTGCAGCAGATAAAGGGCTTCTTGCGGTTAAGAGCAAATTCAAGGATCGTGGGAACAGCCTTGGCATTAGAGAAATCGATGATTACATCAAAATCTTCAGTGCACTCATTAAGGCTGGTATAAACGGGGAAATCATAAGTATTGTTCTCGATGATGTCACCGCCTGCAACGATCTTATAATCAGGATTGTTGTAGCAGAGGGCAGCAATAGCCTTACCCATTCTTCCGCAGCAACCGTTAAGGAAAATCTTTACCATTGGAATTCCTACCTTTAATTACTTTCCGATGTAGCTGTTCATTGCAGAAGTATCGTACTGAGCGAGTACTTCAACGACCTTGTCATGATTAGCCTTGCTCATCTCGCAAAGAGGAAGTCTGCAAGGACCGGCGTTCCAGCCAAGGATATTCATAGCTTCCTTTACAGGGATCGGGTTAACTTCACAGAACATAGCCTTAACGAGCGGGATAAAACCGATCTGGGCATTCTTTGCTGCTTCGGTATTGCCGTCGATGTAATCGTGGATCATCTTGGATGTTGCCTTAGGAATGATGTTTGCGATTACGGAGATAACACCCTTTGCGCCAAGTGAGAGCATAGGAACTGCAAGTCCGTCCTCACCGGAATAGAGAGCATATCTGTCACCGCAAAGGCTGTAGATCTCAGGTACCTGACCGAAATTGCATTCCTTTACACCGACGATGTTCTCATATACGGAAAGTCTCTTTAAGAGTTCAGGTCCGATATTTACGTTAGTTCTTGAAGGAACATTATAAAGGATAATGGGAAGCTCAGGTACTGCCTCAGCTATCTTAGCGTAGTGACGGAAAAGACCTTCCTGTGTGCACTTGTTGTAGTAAGGAGTTACGAGCAATGCAGCGTCAGCGCCGAGCTCATATGCCTTCTTAGTAAGTTCGATACCGAATGCAGTATCATTAGAACCTGTTCCTGCGATAACCGGAACACGTCCTGCTACTGTATCAACAGCGAACTTGATTGCAGCTACATGCTCTTCTTCGGTCATGGTAGCAGCTTCGCCGGTCGATCCGCAAATAACGATGGAATCGATACCTTCAGCTATCTGGAATTCGATAAGCTTTTTGAGCTCTTCAAAATTGATTCCGCCGTCTTCAAAAAACGGAGTAACGATAGCAACACCGGCACCAACAAATACAGGCTTGGACATATGAATGCCTCCCAAATATATTCAAAAATCATGGTTAAAATGCAAGAAAGCGCATTCTGACTAGTGGATTGTATCACCTTATATTATAAATAGTCAATTTATACTTCTGGGGTGTACATATGTACATCAGCAGTGTACATTTAGGGCTTTTTCAGCCGTCCTGAGGGTCATTGTCGAAAGACATCGGATACTTCGTATGATCGAAATCCTCGATAAGTCTTTTGAACACCCCGTTGATGGCGGATTTATTGACCGCCTTTATTACAAAACTCATTCTGTAACGGCCTCTGAGCTCATAGATCACGCACGGCATAGGGCCATATATCTCAAACTGGTATCTTTTGTCCTGAAAACCAAGAAAGTCGTTAAGATATTTGGCTAATTCATTGGCTCTTCTGATAAGAAGATCCTCATCGGGCAACGAAAGGACGATCTCACCTAAAGCCTTATACGGCGGGAGCTTTAGTTTTTGCCTATACTCGATCTCCTGTTCATAGAAAGCCCTGTAGTTCTGAGTACATGCAAACTTGAAAAGCGGCTGTTCGGGCCTGAAGCTCTGTATAAAGACTTTGCCGGGCGTATCCCCTCTTCCCGCTCTTCCTGCAGCCTGGGTAATAAGCTGGAAAGCTCTCTCTGATGCCTTGAAAGAAGATGACGCGAGCATGAGATCAGCACCGAGAACGCCTACAACAGTTACATCCGGGAAATCCAGGCCTTTAGCTATCATCTGCGTTCCTATAAGTATTGAAGCTTCCTTATTTGCAAACTTCTCGATTATCTCCTTATGCGCTCCAGGTGTCATTGTTGAATCCTGGTCCATTCTAAGGACTTTCTCATGAGGGAAAGTCGCATGAAGGAACTCTTCCAATTGCTGGGTACCAAAGCCGGCCTTAGTGAAGTGATTGCTGTTGCAGAATGAACATCTGGCTTCGTAAGCAGGCACAGTATATCCGCAGTAATGGCAAATAAGGCTTTGCGTACCGTTACGTCTGTTATTGTGAAGAGTCATTGCAACAGAACAGTTCTTACAAGTGACAGGTTCACCGCAGTCTTCACATACTAAAGTCCTCGAAAAGCCTCTCCTGTTAAGAAGAAGGATAACCTGCTTATTATTTGAAAAAGCAACAGACATAGCCTGTCTCAACGGTACAGATAGCATATCACCGCTTCCGAGCTTTATCTGCTCCTTCATATCTACAGGTATTATCTCAGGTAATGTAGCTTCAGATCTTGCCCTGCACTTGAGTTCAAGCATTTTGTAAGCTCCGGCCTGTGCGGCATAAAAGCTCTCTATAGAAGGCGTCGCAGAACCAAGAACGACACTGCATCCGGTGATCTTTGCTCTCATCCTTGCGATGTCTCTTGCAGAGTATCTGGGATGGGATTCCGCCTTATATGAGCCGTCATGCTCCTCATCAAGGATAATGAGCCTCAGATTGACAGCAGGTGCAAAAACACCGCTTCTCGGACCTACAATAACCCTGGCCTTACCTGTTCTTATGTTGTTCCACTGTTCATATCTCTGCTTATCTGTAAGCCTGCTGTGAAGAACTGCAACACTATCACCCAGTCTTCCTTTTATCCAGTTGATGGTCTGAGGTGTAAGCGAGATCTCCGGAACCATGTAAATAACGCTTCCACCCTCGCTGATTACCTTCTTGGCAATATTAAGATAAACCTCGGTCTTGCCGCTGCCTGTAATGCCAAACAGCAGATATGTATTGTCCTTCTTCTCATCTATTCCTTTAAGGATCTCATCAACAGCTGTCTGCTGTTCGTCACTTAAGTCATATTCTTCTGTAAACTTTCCTTCCGGGACTTCATCCGGAATAGCCATTCTGGGGATCTCGCAGTCAGAAGATTCTTTCAAAAGCCTTATAAGGCCCTTATCTTCTAAAGCTTTAACCTGCGCAGCAGAACAGGAGAGCGAAGCCATGAGTTCTTTTCTAGTGCACTTACCACGCTCTAACAAGTACTCAAGGATATTGATATGAGCTGCAGACCTTAAGATCTCGCTGTCCAGAACATCCTTTGCAGTCTCTTCTGATACAAGTTCCACAAACACTTCCATAGGATTCTTGTGATTGACCACACAGGAAGGGACCATCAGTTCTACAACATCGCCTTTTGTGCAGTTGAATCTGTCAGAGATCTTATCTATCAGCGCTATCTGATCACTGTTTAATACAGGCTTTGAGGATATGAAGGAAGCGATATCTTTTACACTTCCCTCATCACCTTCAAAAGAATCTTTTATATCGACGATAACACCGCAGCGCTGACTGTCGCCCTTACCAAAAGGCACATTAACTAACGAACCGACAAATGTCTCAGTTCTTAGTTCTTCAGGCACACGATACGTATAAAGGTTATCTGTCTGCCTGACGGCGCCTCTCAGGATAACGCTGCAGTACATGTGGTTTTCCTCACATTAGATCGAAAAGGTTGATCTGTGCACTCTCAGGCAGGTCATCAAGTATACCGCCATAAGCCAGAAGTTTCTCGGTAACAGACTGACCAACACCTGTTCTCTTCATAAAATCATCACGGTTCTTAAAAGGCCCGTCTTTCCTTGCTCTCTCGATTGCTTCGCCGTTTGCGGGCGAGACAGCTGTGATAGCACAGAAAGGAGGTCTGATCTTTTTGGGACCTGACTTCTTAAACTTTGTACCCAAGGAATCTTCGAGAGTAATGGGATCAAAGGTTATACCTCTTGCATACATCTCCTCAACGAGCTCATAGAAATAGTACTTGAGCTTTGTATTCGGATCACCTTTGGCATGCATCTCATCAGCGAGCTCGATCCTTCTCTTCTTAACCTTTTCGGGACCATTGCACATATCTTCCGCATTGAACAAACCTTCGCCTCTGTTGGTAAAGAATGAGCAATAATATTCCTCAGGATAGTAGACCTTGAACCAGGCAACTCTTAATGTAGAAATTGCATAAGCTGCAGCATGCGCCTTAGGGAACATGTACTTGATCTTCTGGCAGGATTCGATATACCAGTCAGGAACTCCGCAGTCCTTCATCTCCTTCACGTACTCCGGCCACTTTGCTACCTTTCCGGCAGCAACTTTACCTTTACGGACACCTTCCATGATGTCAAAGGCATCCTTATTAGGAAGTCCCCAGTAAATAAGGCTAGTCATGATGGAGTCACGGCATCCGATTACCGAATTAAGGTCACAAGTGCCGTTTCTGATAAGATCCTGGGCATTACCCGTCCATACATCAGTACCATGGGACAGACCCATGAGCTGTACGAGATCGTAGAACCTTGTAGGCTTTGTTTCCTTGATCATCCCTCTTGCCATGTTGGTGCCGAGCTCTGAAAGACCAAGCGTTGCCGAACCAGCATCAGTAGCATCAATAGGAAAACCTAAGGCTTCAGTACCTGTAAGAAGGCTCATTACCTTCTCATCAGGGATCGGAATATCAGTTATTGTAACTCCTGTAATATCGCTTAACATTCTTAATACAGTAGGATCGGCGTGACCTAAGATATCAAGCTTTAAGATCGTATCGTGCATCGCACGGAAGTCGAAGTGCGTAGTAATGATTCCGCAGTCTGTCTTATTGGCCGGGAACTGGATAGGTGTGAATTCATAGATATCCATTTCCTTGGCAATAACTACGATACCACCCGGATGCTGTGATGTCGTACGCTTAACACCGATGATATCCCTTGCCATGAAAGCAAGATGCGCCTGGGTAAAGGGTTCCCCCTTCTCCTCACAGATCTTGCGGCATAGACCATATGCGTTCTTATCCTGGTAAGCACCGATCGTACCCGCCTTGAACGTATGCGTACCACCAAAGAGCACACCAACATAAGCGTGAGCTCTCGGCTGATATTCACCGGAGAAGTTAAGGTCGATATCAGGCTGCTTGTCGCCTTTGAATCCTAAGAATGTCTCGAAAGGAATATCCTGTCCGTCAGGAATCAGCTTTTCACCGCATTCGGGACATACCTTGGGAGGCAGATCGTAACCTGAACCGTATTTACCGGTGTTATCAAACTCAGCATAGTTACACTTGGGACATCTGTAATGCGGCGGCAGAGGGTTAACTTCGGAAATACCGCACATCGTCGCAGCAAACGAAGAGCCTACTGAACCTCTGGATCCTACAACGTAACCGTCGTTATTAGACTTCTTAACAAGTCTGTATGCAATGTAATACATGATCGCATAGCCGTTACCGATAATGGATTCAAGCTCTCTGTCGAGTCTTGCCTTTACCACTTCATTAAGCACACCCTTATGACGGTACATACGGTTAGCTCTTGTATATGCGATATCTCTTACGTCGGCAGCCGCTCTTGCGATCTGCGGAGGATATGAACCATCCGGGAACGGCTTAATGCCAAACTCGATCAGGTCAGCGATCTTATTAGTGTTGTCGACAACGACTTCCATAGCCTTTTCTTCACCAAGATACTTGAATTCATCAAGCATCTCATCAGTAGTCCTGAAATAAAGATCGCTCTGCATTTCTGCATCACTGAAGCCCATGCTCATGAGCATATACTTACGGTAACGTCCGTCTTCCTTATTAAGGAAGTGGGAGTCCGTTGTGGCACAGCACATCATCCCGTGATCATCGGCTGTCTCAACAAGGAGCTCATTTACGACCTGAATGTCATAATCATTGATCGCAACAGGACCTGTGTCGGATTTAGCAAGATCCTGTCTTGTAAGGAATACGTTATTGCACAAAGGCTGGATCTCGACATAATCATAAAGATCAAGTATCTTCTGGAACTTTTCGTCGGTCTTAAGGAACTCTCTTGTGACATTTCTGTCCTTACCGAGTCTCTTATAAGTGGAAATAACATATCTGTATATCTCACCGCGCTCACAGGCACCGCCGACGATAATACCGGACTTGAAATACTTCAATAAACTCTTGGGCGTTCTGGGTCTTCTGGCATAGTAATGTATCTGGGATTCAGACACGATACGGTACAGGTTATAAAGTCCCATATTGGAACGCGCAAGATAAATGATATGGTACATAGGCGATTCCGGGAATTCACCTATCTTCTTTGTCGATTTAACTCTCGCAGGATTATAGTGACCTACTGAATAATTAATCTCAAGTGCATCAACAGTTCCGGCATCCTTAAGGCAGGATACAAGAAGTGATGCTGACTTGTAGCAGGAAGAGAACATATCGTCAAAGCCATCACCTGCTGCATTGTAAACAAAGTCTGCGCCCTTGGCAGAAAGCAGTTCATCAACGTTCTTATACTCATTCTTGTAATAAGTCTCAAGGATATCCTCATCAGTAGTTGCAGGCATAAGGAACTTATGTCTGTAGTAAACGTGATCCTCAATATTGATGCCGTATCCGGCACGGCGGAGGAAAGCCAAAGTTGTGAAAGCATCAGGTCCCGTGAGATAGGAATCACCGATGAATTCCAGTAGTTCTCCCATCGCGAAATATGAATCACAAGGTTCTCCTGTTCCGGGATAGATAATATCTTCAAATTCAGCATGGAAATCAGCTACATGCTCAAAGACCAGTTCTTCAGGAATTACTTCATCAGAACCGTCTGCATATTCGCCGTTGATATCAAGATCAACATTTACAGCCTGACCTAACAGAGCGTGCGGCTCCAAAGGCTTTACAGAAATATTCTCATCACTCAGGCTTTCAGGGATCTCATCAGGATTCCAGAGTGATTTATCAATATCGTGTGATGCAAATTCCATTGCATCCTGATCGGATTCGCCTTCCTCTTCCGGCTTAACTGCTTTATAGCCTTTAAGTCTGAATTTGGATGCACATACTGTTGTAAACGTATCACGCAATGCATCGTCACCATTGCGTCTGATAACAACAGAAACGAATGAGCCGACAGCCTTCGGCTTCTCAATGAAGTTCAAAGAAGCATCGTCATCAGCCTCTGACGGCTTTATCTTATCGTTCTTAACATCGTAAGGAAGGTTATAGAAAACTGTCGGACCGTCTTCAACAAGATAACCCTCACAGCCGAGAATACACTTTAAAGGTGCTTCACCTGATTCTTTACGCTTTTTGTTTATATCTTTTGCAGCTTCGAAAACATGCGGGAACGCCTGGACAACACCATGGTCGGTAACAGCGCATGCTGAATGGCCGAACTGTGCAGCAAGCTTGATAAGATCGGCAGGATCTGTCGTGGCATCACTCTCGCTCATCTTGGTATGAACGTGAAGCTCGACTCTCTTGCGCTCAGCTTTATCCTTCCTCTTAGGCGGTTTTTCCGCGCTGAAAAATCCGGATACCCTTAATGTCTTATCGCCTGTAAATGAATCGTTCTCAACGTTGCCCTGAATGCCGACAAAACCACCTTTGCCGAATTCCTTCTGGAAGCCGTCAGCCTCTTCAGGCTTTAAGAATGCAATACAGGAAATACCATCAGTATCATCAAGACACATGAACTTAACGATAACGCTCTTACCAGTTTTCGCAAGCTTAAAGCTGTCTTCATTAAAAGAAATATCACCAGCAATATTTACATCAAAGCAGCCAACGGTGAGATTAGCTATCTTCATGAATGTAGCCTGCTTCTTTACGCGGCCATAAAGCTGGTTCTCTGCATTCTCCTTGGATCTGTAAAAAGACTGCTTATCTTCCTGCTTTGCCTCTTTCCTGACCTGTTCAGCCTTTGCCGCCCAGGAATCCTTGCCCGCAGGCTTGGCATCAGCTGCTTTGGCATCGTCAGCCTTCTTCTTTTTTGTACCCTTCTTGCCCTGCTCTTCGACAGGTTCATCTTCAGGGAATTCCAGTCTGCCTTCCTCGATTGCCTTAAGGATATCGTCCTCAGGCGCTAAATCGCTTCCCGCAATATCAGGATCACTGGTAATGATCTCGTATTTAAATGCGATCTGATCTGAAACGCAGATATGGATAGCATTATTTACAGCGGAAATAAGAGCCTTCCTGTCAGAATCACTGAGCATCATTGCCCAGCCGGAAGGAATCTCAATATTAACGGTGCTGTGGTATTCACCGAAATTAAGATTGATAAAATCAACCAGATCACTGATACCGCCCTCGCTGTCACGGGCAATATAATGATTGACAAGGCCTCTGATATGGTCATAGAGGCTTAAGAAATTACCTGAATTAACATCCTTGAACGTGAAGTTAACTTTTGTTCCGAAATCATGCTCAAGCTCTTCAACAAAACTTACCAGGCTCTTGCTATCCTTAATGGTCTCTGCCCCCTTAAGGATAATATTGATCGATGCTTTGGCCTTATAAATATCGACCTTAACAACAGTAAGGCCTGAAAGTTCCTGATATCTGTCTTCACCTACATTGAAAAGTTCAAGTAGTTTTACGCTTTTCTTCTCCAACTCTGATCACTTCCCTTACAAATTCATCAACTGCTGCGGATGCCGGAATCTTCCTGACCGGAACGCCCTTCTCGAATAGAACAAATTCATCGATGCCGCCGGCTAATCCTATATCACATTCGCGAGCCTCTCCGGGGCCGTTGACGACACAACCCATAACAGCAACCTTAAGGTTATAGGGAAGTTTGGAGACTTTATCCTCAATCTGTCCTGCAAGCTCAATAAGCGGAACCTGTGTTCTGCCGCATGTGGGACAGGAAATGAAAGTAATGCCGCCATCTCTTAAATCAAGAGCTTTGAGGATCTGCTTAGCTGTAATAACTTCATCAACAGGGTTCCCTGTAAGGGAGACTCTGATGGTATCTCCGATGCCTTCTGCGAGAAGCGCACCGATACCTACTGCTGACTTGATAGCACCCTCACGCACGGTCCCTGCTTCGGTAACACCGACGTGAAGAGGATAATCGCATGATTTGGACAAGATCCTGTATGTATCGATAGTAAGCTTGGGAGAAGATGATTTGATCGATATTACGATATCATCGAAATCCTGGTCTTCCAAAAGCTTAACCGCGCCAAGAGCACTCTCAGTCATAGCATCTGCATTGACTTCACCGTACTTGGCAAGGATCTCTCTGGAGATAGAACCGGAATTGACACCGACACGGATCGGGATATGACGTTCCTTACATTTATCCGCAACGAGTCTGACCTTATCGGGTCCGCCGATATTACCCGGATTGATCCTGATCTTTGAAGCACCATTGTCGGCCGCTGCCAAAGCAAGTCTGTAATCGAAATGGATATCGGCAACTACCGGTATGGGAGATTTTGAAGTGATCTCCTTAAGACTTAATGCCGCTTCCATATCGGGGATAGCAACTCTGGTGATGTCGCATCCGTTATCAGCAAGTTCATTGATCTGAGCAAGGGTAGCCTTTGCATCCCTCGTGTCAGTATTATTCATCGACTGGATCTTAACAGAAGAACCGCCGCCGACTTCAACATTACCGATAAAGACTTTCTTTGTCATAAAAGTACTCTCCCAAATCCTGTCAATGCTCGAGTATGATCCTCAGAATATCCGAGATAAATGCGAATATCAGCAGCAGCACGATCATAATAAAACCGACGACTGTAAGTACAGATTCCGCCTTCTCGGACAACTTACGTCCAATGACCATCTCAACGACGATAAAGATAATCTGTATGCCGTCGAGACCAGGTATCGGAAGAAGATTGGAGAACGCCAGCGCAATAGAAATAACCGCGCTGAGCATGATAAGGACATAGACCTTCTCACCTACCGTATCTTCCTCTGCAGCAACCACATCATTGACCATCGTTGTGATTCCTATAGGACCCGATACCAAATTATAAGCTTTTACTTTGCCGGCGATAGCATCTTTTATGCCTCTTACCGTGATATTCCAGATCGTAGGCGGCATTTTGGCCGCATAAGCTAACGCCTTGAAAAAATTAGCGGGCGAATCGATCTCATAAGGGATCAGTGCGATACCTCTGGAATTGACCGTGTCAACATATTTCGGCGTCAGCTCCACATCATTTGTCTTACCGTCTCTTACATAAGTTACTGTAAGGACATCATCTGTAACATTGTAGAGATACTCTTCAAAATCCTCGTCATCTACAGATTTTCCGTTTATATGTGTAACATAATCCCCTGCTTTAAGAACGGGATTGCCGTTATTCTGCTCATCATCTACCGTATAGACCTTCCAGCCCTTATAATCGTTGTCAGTGCTCTTATTTTCGACTGTTATAAGGAGCATTGGTCTCTTTCTGATAACAGGATTAAGTTCGACCTCATAATTCTTTCCGGTCTCTTTAGACTTCAAGGTAAGAGTCATTTCCTTTGAAGGATCTGCAGAATCCAACTCGAAAAAGAGGTCATACGCTGAATAAACAGTGGATCCGTTGACCTTCTTAATACTGTCTCCCTCGTGGACCTGAGGCAGATATACTCCAAGCTGTGAGTTAGCCGAAGGAAGCGCGATATCCGTGCTTGTAAAACCGGTAAACCAGAACATAACAACGAAGATCAGCATGCCAAGGAGAAGGTTCATTGCAGGACCTGCAAGGGCAACTATCAGTCTCTTGATCCTCGGCTGGTTAATGAGAAGATCAGGGTCTTTGCTGTCTACTGCATTTCCCTCTTCGTCTATCTCGGTAAATCTTACATAAGCTCCTACAGGGATCAGCCTTAAGGAGAAATCAACGTCCTTATGCTTCCATTTTAATAGCTTTGGGCCTACAAAGATCGATACTTCATAGACCTTTATCTTAAGAAGTCTTGCCACCCAGTAGTGTCCGAGCTCATGAAGCGTCGCGAGCACTCCGAGCATTATGATTACGAAAATAATACTTGTTGCTATATTCATGATCCGATCTTTCTGTCTATAATCTCACCGGCATAGATCCTTGCATCTTTATCTGTCTGCTCGATGGACTCTATAGTAAGATCCTGTGTCTTAATAACAGGATCCATTTTTTCCACTGTCTCAAATACAGTTCTCTCGATATCGAGGAACCTGATCTTTCCCGCAAGATAACTTCTTACTGCTGCTTCATTTGCAGCATTCATTACCGTCGGATAAAGACCGCCCTTATCCCCTGTCTCATAAGCAAGGTCTACAAGCCTGAAGACTTCCTTGTCACAAGGCTCGAAAGTAAGATTGTTCATACCCTCTGCGAAGGGATCGAATTCAGTAACGATCGAAGGGCCTCTCTCTGGATAATAAAGAGCAACTTCGATCGGAAGGACCATAGAAGGCTTGCCCATCTGGGCAAGAACAGAACCGTCCTTAAGTCTTATCATTGAATGGATAATACTCTGAGGATGAACGACTACATCGATCTTAGAGCAAGCGATACCGTAAAGGTGATGAGCCTCAATGATCTCAAGGCCTTTATTCATCATCGTTGCAGAATCTATAGTGATCTTGCCGCCCATGTTCCATGTCGGATGATGGAGTGCATCTTCGAGTGTAACGTTCTCTAAATCCTCTCTCTTCATGCCTCTGAAAGGTCCGCCTGAAGCTGTGATCAGGATCCTGTCCAGATCAGCTCTCTTCTCACCTTTAAGGCACTGCCAGATAGCTGAATGCTCGCTGTCTATAGGGAGCATCATTACGCCCTTTTCCCTGATAAGAGGCATAATAATATCGCCGCCTGCAACAAGTGTTTCCTTGTTTGCAAGAGCTATATCTTTACCGCTTAAGATACCGTGATATACAGGCTCAAGTCCTGCAAAACCGACGATAGCGCCGACTACCGTATCAATGAAATCAAGTGTTGCTATCGTGATATTGCCTTTCTTGCCGGTCAAAACTTCGGTATTAATTCCGGCTGACTTAAGACGGGCCTTGAGTTCTATGGCTTTAGTCTCATTTACAACAGAGCAGACTTTAGGTCTGAACTCTTCGATCTGGCCATAAAGCGTATCGATATCACTGTCGCAGGAAAGCGCTTCAACAGTAAAGTCTGAAGGCGCTTTGCGTGCTACTTCAAGGGTCTGTTTTCCAATTGAACCGGTAGAGCCCAGTATTGAAAGTTTCCTCATTTTTAATCTCCCAAATTCCCTTATATCTATATTCCGTCTGATCAGTACAGGTTATTCGCAAGCAAAGCCAGAAGGAGTGCTACAGGAAGCGTAAAGAATGTACTGTCGAATCTGTCGAGCATTCCGCCGTGTCCCGGGAAAAGATTGCTGAAATCCTTGATCCCCGTTCGCCTCTTGATTACAGAACAGAACCAGTCGCCTAACTGAGACATAACTGAGATCAGTAATCCAAGGAAGAATGTGAGGATACCATAAGGAACGATTCCTATATCGATCTCATCGATCCTGTAGATAACAAGACAACAGTAAACAGTTACGCAAATGGCGCAGAACAGAGCACCGCCGATACATCCTTCCCATGTCTTCTTGGGAGAGATATGCGGTACGATCTTATGCTTGCCAAATGCCACCCCGGTAAAGTATGCAAAAGTATCTGTTCCCCAGGGCGCGAAAAGTCCGATTACCATGTAATACCAGCCGTGAGGCACAAAGAGCAGAGCACTTACAAAGCAGAACAGCGGGAATGAGATATAAAAGATCATTCCGCCTGTAAAGAAACCGTTTAAAAACGCCTTTTCATCCTGTGGTCTTACAAGAGGCAGATTGATACCGCAGGCAATGCAGTACATGCCGACGATAATAAGATACAAAGCCATTATGTTCTCAACATTGAGCTTGAACAAAAGGCCGCAGATGACCATAAGAGTCGCCAGAGACATGCCGATTATAAGAAGCAGTCTCGAAGGATTGTATCCGCCGTTCCTGATAGCTTTATACATCTCAATGCATGAGATAACACCGATCACGACAGCCATTATCACACCCGTAACCGGGAAGAATAATGCCGGCACAAAAAGTGACAGCACTATAACGGTAAATACAAATCCTGTGATAATTCTTTGTCTCAATTTCAGTTCTTACTTTCTTTTTTCGATAAACCGCCGAAGCGCCTGTCTCTTCCTGCAAAATCCCTGAAAGCCTGTGTAAGATCCTCATAGCCGAAATCAGGCCATAAAGTATCGGATACCCAGAACTCGGAATATGCGCTTTCCCACAAAAGGAAATTGGATAATCTCATCTCACCGCTGGGTCTGATGATAAGCTCCGGATCAGGAACATCAGGCAGATAGAGATTATCGGAGATCATCTGCTCCGTGATATCGGAAGGATCAACAGATCCGTCCTTTACCATCTCTGCGATCTTGCGGCATGAAGATAATATCTCGCGCCTGCCGCCGTAATTAAGCGCTACAATAAGCTGCATATTGGGACGGTCCTTAGACCTCTCCTCAGCAGTCTTGCATACTTCTCTTACCTTAGGGGGAAGCTCTGAATCATCACCCGTAAATCTTACTCTGATGCCTTCTTCTGCAAGCTCTGCATCATACTTGTCGAAAAGCTCGACGAAGAGCTTCATAAGAAAATCGACTTCCGGCTGGGGTCTTGCCCAGTTCTCGGTAGAGAAAGCATAAACCGTAAGATACTTAACACCGTATCTTACACAGTTGCGGCAGAGTTCCTTAAGGTTCTCCGCGCCAACCTTGTGGCCGGCAGATCTCGGAAGATGTCTTTGTGTTGCCCATCTTCCGTTGCCGTCCATTATTACACCCAAAGATACGGGGACCTTAAGGTCTCCCGTATCATAAGTCTTTTCCTGTTTATTACCGAATAAGGCCATCAGATCTCCATCAATTCCTTATTCTTTGCTTCACAGACCTTGTCTACTTCAGCAGTAAACTTATCTGTGATCTTCTGAACCTTCTCTTCGAATTCCTTAAGAAGGTCATCTGTAAGTTCCTTCTTTTTGTTGGCAGCACGCATCTTATCGATAGCATCACGGCGGTTGTTGCGTACAACGACCTTCGTCTCATCACCGTAAACCTTAACCTGCTTAACAAGGTCCTTACGTCTTTCCTCAGTAAGCATAGGGAAAACGAGTCTGATCATCTTACCGTCGTTGGTAGGATTGATTCCGAGATCAGAAGCCTGGATAGCATGCTCGATCTCCTTAAGCATCTTCGGATCCCAGGGTGACAATGTGATCATTCTTGCTTCAGGAACCTGAATATTGGCTACGGCATTAAGCGGGGACATAGCTCCGTAATACTCAACCTGGATCTTGTCCAAAACATGCGGATTAGCACGTCCGGCACGAATAGTGTTGAGGTTCTCCTGAAGGTTATCGATGCACTTCTGCATTTTTGCTTCGATATCATCGTAATCTTTCTTTGTGATCTCGATCATAGCCATAATTCAAGCCTCCTGTTATATAAATTTATTTATTCAACGATTGTTCCGAGTTCTTCGCCCTTTGCGATCCTTACGATATTCTCAGGATCCTTCATGGAGAATACTAAGATCTTCGTGTGGTTATCGCGGCAAAGCGCAGCTGCTGTAGCATCCATGACCTTGAGGTTGAGTCTTAAGACTTCATCGTGGGATACCTTGTCGTACTTCTTTGCATCAGGATATACGTTAGGATCCTTGTCATAAACACCGTCAACCATAGTAGCCTTAAGGAATACATCAGCACCGATCTCTGTTGCACGTAATGCAGCGCCTGTATCTGTGGAGAAGTAAGGATTGCCCGTGCCGCATGCGAAAATAACGATACGTCCCTTCTCCAGGTGTCTTACAGCTCTCTTTCTGATGTAGGGCTCTGCCATCTGTCTTACTTCGATAGCCGAAAGCACTCTTGTAACTGCACCCTGCTGCTCTAATGCATCTGAAAGAGCAAGAGAGTTCATAAGAGTTGCAAGCATACCCATGTGGTCAGCTGTAACCCTGTCCATCTTCTCAGAGGATCTTCCTCTCCAGAAGTTGCCGCCGCCTACAACGATTGCAACCTGAACGCCTAAATCGGCAACTGCTTTAATGTTTGTTGAGATCTGTTTAAGAACTTCGTCATTGATACCGAGCTTGGCATCGCCTGCCAGAGCCTCACCGGATATCTTCAAAAGCACACGCTTATATTTTGTTTCACCCATATTGGTAAAAAACCTCCATGAAAATATCTTTCAATAGATTTTATCAATAATTTGTCTTAAGGTGAACATTAATATTAATAAATATATAAAGAAAAAACCCCGCACATTTAGTCGTGCGGGGTTATTAACTGAATCAGTTTCAGTATGGTCTATCAGAGACCAGCCTGCTTTCTAACTTCTTCTGCGAAGTCATCAACCTTCTTCTCGATGCCTTCACCAAGTCCGAAACGTGTGAAACGTACGATAGAAAGCTCAGCACCAAGTGCCTTGCCTGTCTGCTCGATGTACTGAGCAACGTTGATGTCCTCATCCTTGATGTACTCCTGATCAACGAGGCAGTTCATCTTGTAGAAGTTCTTGATCTGGCCGGGGATGATTCTTGTCATGATGATAGCCTCAGGCTTGCCCTCTTCAAGAGCCTTGTTCTTGAGGATCTCTGTCTCCTTGTCGAGTTCAGACTGGGGAACGTCCTTCTCCTCAACCCAACCAGGTCTGGAAGCTGCAACCTGCATGCCGATGTTCTTAGCGAACTCATCGAACTCAGGCTTTGTGATAACGGAATCGTCAGATGTTGTAACCTCAACGAAAACGCCTACCTTACCACCCATGTGGATGTAAGAAGCAACAGCACCATTGCCCTCTACCTCATAGATAACGAATCTTCTGATTGATGTGTTCTCACCGATATCAGCGATAGCTTCCTTCTGGAAAACTTCAACAGTCTTGGACTCGTCGCTGTAAAGAGGCTGAGCCATAAGCTCTTCAACTGTAGCAGGCTTCTTTGTAAGGATATGAGTAGCAACAGCGTCAGTGAAGTTCTTGAACTTATCTGTGTTAGCGGCGAAGTCTGTCTCGATGTTGATCTCTACGAGAACACCAGTCTTCTTATCGTCTGAAATCTTAGAAACAACTGCACCTTCTGCAGCGATTCTGGCAGACTTCTTCTCAGCCTTAGCCATACCCTTCTCACGAAGCCAAGCCTTAGCCTTCTCGATATCACCGTCGCACTCAGTAAGTGCCTTCTTACAATCCATAATGCCGCAATCTGTGAGCTCACGGAGTTCTTTTACCTGCTGTGCTGTAATTGCCATATATTTTCTCCTTTGCGATTTTAGTTAAGATTTGAATTAAGACTCAGAAGCGATCTCTTCGATGGACTTCTCGCCTGCTTCCTCAGCAGCCTGCTCTTCAGCAACTTCAGCTGTAGCAGCCTGTGCTTCAGCGGAATCAAGATCCATGCCCTCAGAAGTAGCATCCTCACCCTGATGAGCTTCGATAACAGCATCAGCCATCTTAGCTGTGATGAGCTTAACTGCACGGATAGCGTCATCATTACCAGGGATAACGTAGTCTACTTCGTCAGGATCGCAGTTTGTATCAACGATAGCAATGATCGGGATACCAAGTCTCTTTGCTTCTGCAACTGCATTGTGCTCTTTCTTTGTGTCTACGATGAAAAGTGCTGCAGGAAGCTTAACCATACCAACGATACCGCCGAGGTTCTGATCGAGCTTTGTCATCTCGAGCTTAAGCTTAGCAACTTCCTTCTTTGTTCTGAGCTCGAAAGATCCGTCAGCTTCCATTCTGCGGAGTTCCTCGAGTCTTGCAACTCTCTTCTTGATTGTTACGAAGTTTGTGAGAGTACCACCAAGCCAACGATAGTTAACATAGAACTGTCCGCAACGCTGAGCTTCTTCCTTGATGGAATCCTGAGCCTGCTTCTTTGTACC